>Ga0208980_10000662_pt1 | contig 19882 bp, 15 predicted proteins | sample WetSurMetagenome_3_FD_187993 | JGI IMG/M metagenome (GOLD analysis project Ga0208980, IMG submission 187993) | Wetland microbial communities from Twitchell Island in the Sacramento Delta, sample from surface sediment Aug2011 Site A1 Bulk (version 2) | ecosystem: Environmental > Aquatic > Marine... | reverse complement strand
CTATGCCTATCCTGATCTGCCATTTAATACTATTTGTCTTATTCCTGTCATTTATATAATTGATCATGTCTGTTGCCGCATTAACTATATTATTGCAATGATTTGAATCAGATTCAGGCAACCCGCAAACAGCCAGGTAAGCATCCCCGATGGTTTTGATTCTTTCACAGGAGTGATTTTCGATGATGACGTCAAACATGGTGAATATCTCATTAAGCTCCGCAATCAAGGTATCCACCGGTAATTTCGTCGAGATATCGGTAAATCCGACAATATCTGAAAATAATACCGTTACATCCTTGAAGATTTCAGGACTGGCGTTTCCCTTTTCTTTAAGTTCCATTATGACTTTCCTGGGCAGGATATTAAGCAATAATTTCTCAGATTTGCGCCATTCCTTGTCTACCTCCACATAGATCACCTAAATCAAAAAAGAGGCAAGAATAAATGTGAAAGATGCGGACAGATCAGATATGACCTTTCCGATCTGCCCGGGGAAGAAATCTTCGTCATTATCTTTACATGAGGTGAATACAACAACAACCAGGAACAGGAGAATCAATTTAAGCGTTTTCTATGAATTGGTTTTAAGGTTAATTTAGATTTGATTAAATAAAATTCTATATTTTATACTTTACCCATATAAGGAGTTGTGTATAGAATTGATATACAACGATATAGAATTTATTTCGGGCCCGGGCGGGCCCACAAACTGAAAACACAAATGCTTGTAATTTAAAAAGGCACAAGCCTTTTTTACTTTATAAATTAAACATTGAGACTACTATATCGCATCGGGAATGACTTACGCATCATATTAAATTGTAATTAAAATGGCTCAGAATTTGATTTGAGTTTTCTTATATTATTGCCATCCCATGTATTAATATTAAATTTGGATTATGGCAAATAAGACATCGCAACATATCCTGAATACATCCGCAACTCTTCTTGGGTTTTGCCTTTTCGTTATCACTTCCTTACACATTGCCAACAAGACAGAAAACCACATTATTGATGAATTAACTTCTGTTATTGCAGTATTATTAACCTTCTCTTGCATCATTTCGTTTACCTCAATCCGCACAACGAATTCTGTGAGAGAAAAACTATTTGAAACCATTGCTGATTATTTCTTCGTTGCGGCACTTGTTGGAATTCTTATAATTATTTTACTTATAACCTTCAACATTGCAAAGTAAAATTTCAACTAAGTATTTTGAGTTAGGAAAATGAATAAACTATCACCAGATTTCTGGAGCATCCCAGTGACAGATTTGCTCAAAATCCTTGATACATCTCCGACAGGATTGTCAGGCAATGAAGCAAAAAAACGGCTTGCCTTGTACGGGTTTAATCAATTAAAACCTCAAAAGCATTCGAATTGGTTATCTCTTCTGTTATCTCAGTTTAAAAGTCCAATTATACTAATACTTTTCTGTGCAACCGGCTTGTCATTTATAGTGCATGATCCGGTTGATGCAAGTATTATTCTTGCAATAATCTTAATTAGCGGATTGCTAGGGTTTTGGCAGGAGCGAGGCGCTGCGGACGCCGTTAAGAAATTGCTTTCTATTGTACAATTAAAAGCGGAACTATTACGCGAAGGTAAATCTATTGAAATTTCCGTTCAGGAAATTGTTCCCGGTGACATTGTCATCCTGAACGCCGGTGATATTATTCCAGGTGATGGGCTTATCCTGGAATCAAATGACTTGTTCATTGATGAAGCTATGCTTACGGGTGAGACTTTTCCAGTGGAAAAAGCGGCAGCGTTATTGCCACCGGAAACTCAACTGAGCCAGCGGACTAACACTCTCTGGATGGGGACCCATGTAGTTAGTGGCACCGCAACAACGGTCATCGCTCGCACTGGAAGAGAAACTGAATTTGGAAAAGTATCTGAGAGGCTTAAACTCAGACCCCTGGAAACAGAATTTGAGCATGGTATCCGTCGTTTCGGTTTTTTTCTGATGGAAGTCACGCTGGTGCTCGTTGTAGCTATTTTTGCCATTAATGTTTACCTGGCTCGGCCGGTTCTGGACTCATTTTTATTTTCTTTAGCACTTGCAGTCGGACTTACACCGCAATTACTTCCGGCAATTATCAGCATCAACCTTTCCCATGGAGCAAAACGGATGGCTAAAAACAAGGTTATCGTCAAACGCCTCTCGTCGATTGAAAATTTCGGCAGTATGAATGTGATCTGCTCAGATAAAACCGGGACACTGACTGAAGGGACCATAAAGCTCCAATCAGCAGTTAATGCAGACGGTGATCCAAGTGATAAGGTCCTGCTTCAGGCTTATCTAAATGCTTTTTACGAGACAGGCTTCACAAACCCTATAGATGAATCTATCCGCAACTACCGTCAATTCGACCTGTCAGGTTATCAAAAACTTGGTGAGATTCCATATGATTTTCTTCGTAAGCGTCTGAGTATAATTGTTTCACACGATAATACACGGCAGTTGGTTACCAAAGGCGCACTTACAAATGTGCTGGCTGTTTGTACAACAGTGGAAACCGGAAATGGAACTATCTCTGCCATTGATCCGCTCAAAGATCAGATCCTGCAGTCCTATAAGGAATTCAGCAGGAAGGGATTCCGCACGCTAGGAGTTGCTTACAAAACTATTGACAATGTTGCACAAATAGGCAAAGACCTTGAAACAGGCATGACGTTCACCGGATTTCTTGTTCTTTTTGATCCACCCAAACCAAATATCATCGAAACGATTACAAATTTAAAAAATCTTGGCGTCAGTCTTAAAATCATCACTGGCGATAACCATTTGGTCGCCGCTGCAGTAGGTCAACAGATGGGATTGAAGAACAACAGAATGATTTCAGGACCGGATCTGGCTGGTATGAGCGATTCCGCGCTTATCAAAATGGTTGGTGGTGTCGATATATTTGCCGAAATCGAACCCAATCAAAAAGAGCGGATTATCATTGCTCTAAAAAAAGCGGGAAATGTAGTCGGGTACATGGGAGATGGTATTAACGATGCCTCAGCTATTCATGCAGCAGATGTTGGTATTTCAGTAGATAGTGCCGTGGATGTGGCCAAAGATGCGGCGGATATTGTCCTGCTCGAAAAGGACCTGGGTGTTTTAGTGCAGGGAGTGCGCGAAGGAAGAGCGACTTTTGCCAATACGCTTAAGTATGTATTTATGGCTACCAGCGCTAATTTTGGAAATATGTTCAGCATGGCGGGAGTTTCACTTATTCTGCCATTTCTCCCGTTACTCCCCAAGCAAATTTTATTGACCAATCTCATGACAGATTTCCCTGAAATGACTATTGCAACCGACAGTGTAGATAAAGAAATGGTAGACCATCCCCGGCGTTGGGATATTAAGGCGATCCGGAAATTTATGATTACATTCGGCATGGTGAGTTCGATCTTTGATTATCTCACTTTTGGTGCGCTGCTGCTCGTACTTCATGCCACCCAGGTTCAATTCAGGACAGCCTGGTTTTTGGAATCTGTAGTTTCAGCTTCATTGATTGTACTTGTAATCCGAAGTCGAAAACCTTTCTTCAGGAGCCGGCCTGGGAAATATCTTCAAATTGCCACTTTTTCAATAGTTGCCTTAACATTAATCTTACCCTATACCCCTTTGTCCGGGATTTTCGGATTCGCACCACTGCCTTTTATATTCCTGGTTTTCATTGGATTAATTATTTTGTCTTACATTATCGCTGCAGAAATAGTTAAGAATATTTTTTATAAAATAGTGAAATTCTGAATGAAAGTAGAACCAAACTAAAACTGCATTCCTACTTTGAGTGCAAAGATCTGAAGGTGGGAGCGCACATTGATCCCATATGTGCTCGCGTTTTCAGCGAAAAATCGGGTCAGGGAATAATTATAATCAACAAGGACCAGGAAATTCATAAACTGAATCCCGGTTTCACCTGTAACTCCGAATAGAGGATTTCTGATATCATTTTGGGAGAAGTCAAAAGCATTGGATGACAGTATAACTGTTGTTCCAATGAACAGGCCTCCACCGACTCTCCATTTGAACCTGGGTTTATGAATGATCTCGTATCCTGCCGTGAAGGGCACCTTGAAATTATGGAAAGGAACGTTGTCATGCATAGCTGATCCGGGAGTAACTTCAAATTTCATCTGGTTGGCTGATATGAGCCACTCACATGCCAGCTGATAATAGGGTCTCGTTCCATAACGGGCGAAGAAGCCGAGGCTTGTCCCTGCTCCTTCTGACAACTTGACACTGCCCTTTCCCGGGTCTGAAAACCAGGATACGCCTTCCCCAGCCTGGAATCCCAGCCAGAAGAATTGTCCCTGACTGCACAAAGCGGTGAGTTCAAATGCAAGAAACAACAGAGACGTCAGTAATATTTTCTTTATCGGAACCATAGCTATGGATTTTAGATTAAGCCGGAAAGAGGTATTCTACTCCATCGATGATAATTTTATAATCCATGATACGGGGCCATAGTGGTGGCATGAGGTCTTTTTTCCATAAATCAAATTGTTCCTGCAACTGAATCAGTATCTCAGGCCTGGCATTCTGAAGGTTAATCTTTTCGTATTTATCTTCTTTGATATTATAAAGCTCGATCCAGCCATCCCTCACGCTCTGGAGGTATTTCCACTCGCTGTTGCGCATGGCGTGGATATGATCAGCTTTCCAGTAAAAGTTCTCGTGCGGCATCCCTTGATACTTACCTGTCAGAAAAGGCATCAGGTCTTTTCCATCATAAACACGGTCATCAGGCAGCAGGCATTCTGCGAGCTGGATGCTGGTCATAAAGATGTCCATCGTGCTGACCGGGTTCTGGTAAACCATCCCTGCCGGGATCATTCCTTTCCATTTCATGTAAAAGGGTACATTGACACCTCCTTCAAACATCGTAAGCTTTCCCCCTTTGTAAGGCTTGTTATCGGTGGCTCTGGTGTATGCAGCGCCCCCGTTGTCACTGACCAGGTAAATGATCGTGTTATCCTCCAGGCCTAGTGATCTAAGCTTTTCGAGCAATTCTCCTATGGCATCGTCAAGGGCGGTGACCATGGCATAATATACCCTCTTATTCTCGTCAGGTACATTTTCATAAAGCTCATAATAGTACCTCGGCGCCTGGAAAGGAGTATGAACCGCATTAAAGGCGACATAGAGAAAAAAAAGATCTTTTTTATGGATCGCCATATATGATATGGCTTCCTCCTTGATTGCATCAGTAAGGTATCTGCTCTCCTTGATGATTTTATCGTTTCTACGGATGGCGCTTGTCTCCTGCCTGCCCATTTTCCACTGATGTTTTGCGCTGAAAGAGTCCTGGATATAGTTGACCATATCAGGATCTTTCCGCTTCTCGGAATAAAGTGAGAAAGCGCCATAAAAGCCATACTGGTAATCGAATCCCCGGTTATTCGGGATATGGTCCTTTGAGTACCCGAGATGCCATTTACCTATACATCCCGTCGAATAGCCCCTCATCTTCAGGAGCTCAGCCAGGGTTATTTCCGTAGGCAGCAATCCCTGCTTTTGTATCTGCCATTCAGGGGGGAACCTGGGTTTTTCATCCATGACAAATTCACCTGTATTGATCATGTATTTTCCTATCCAGTAGGAAGGAAGGTTATTGGGATAAACCTCCATAGGTTGTGTTTCAAACCCATACCTTTCAGGGTACCTGCCGGTTAAAAGCCCGGCACGCGACGGAGCACAAACCGGAGCAGTCACATAGCAATCTGCAAAACGGATCCCCTCATCGGCCAATTGGTCCATATGAGGGGTTTTCACTGTCGTGGAACCGTATGAGGAGATCTCTGATTTACCCAGATCATCCACTACGATTAAAAGGATATTTGGCAACCGGTCACCGGAATAGGGCGGTAGCTTTTTTTTAAGGAAATTTTTCTTAAAGGCAAGTTTATTTTTGTCGTATTTGATATTCCATTTGTAACTGGCCGTGGTAAACGGAAAGACGCAACCTGCCATCAGGATTATCAGGAACATGATAAGCAAAAGGAATTGTTTTCGTTTACTCATCTTATTCATTGGATTCTGGATTAAGATTTCATCCTATGACCAGGTTTTTCCATAATCATAACGAAAGCAATGGTGGTCAGGTAAATATAAGTATTCAGCATAAACAGCCTCTGCCATATACCTTTATAAATTGCGAAAAAATTGTCCTCATTCACCGAGTACCTGAATAAAAACAGAAACACAGTAATAATACCGGATATAAATATAATTTTTGACAAGGTGAAGAAAACTGGCATTTCATCTTTTGTAATCACTTTTTGCATGATTAAAGGCAGCAACAATATAGCTGCCACGCCAATACCTCCTATTGAATTATGGAAAATTAAAGAAGAACTCAGCCCTTTAGCAATATGGTCTGCTTTAAATGCGCCGGATCCGATTTCGTCGCCAAGACCATAGAGGATGATTAATACTGCAGCAATTCTGGCATATTTCCCTTTCCATGAAAATGCTTTATAAAACCCTGTGCCAAAAAATACGATCAACGCTCCAACAATGATCCAACATACAGAAATTTCATCAGAAACCGGGCTGACAGATGCGCCTAAAGCACTGATGGTACTTTTCATCTGATTGTAACCCGGGTAATTCGCCCCTAAAATATATATGGCCGCAAATCCCCCTGAACAAGCCACAATGCAGGCCACTGCTGAAATAATAATGTAACTGGCTGATTTTTTCATGGCCGGTATCCTTCGTTAAAATTACGAATAAAATTACTGTAGATCAAATTCTTATAGCCACAATTTGAGGATCTTTACTATTAATTTATCAAAAACACTATTTAACTTTATTAAAATTTATTGGAAATGAAATCAGCAAATTTTACTCATTCATTTTTTAAATTTCTTAAAGAGAGGAGCCTGCCTTTTCTTAGGGAGAATGGTAAAGTACTGACACAGTTCATTTTTACCCTCTTTTTTATTGGCCTTGCCATCTGGTTTGTTAAACATGAGAAATCGGAATTGCATGATGTAAGGCATCTGATGGTTGCCTCAAGATGGCAGCTGATCGTTATGGGGATATCTCTCACGCTGACTTATATCCTGTTGCAGGGATTGATGTACAAAGCAGCCTTTGCCTCCTTAAAAGCCAGGGTGCCTTTATATGCTGCAATCCTTCTTTTCCTTAAAAGGAATTTTATCAGTGTTTTCCTGCCTGCCGGAGGAGTTTCTTCATTGATGTTCTTTGTGAATGACATTGAAAAGAGGGGCGTATCAAAAACGCAGATACATCTTACTTCTTCGATATATGCTTTCATAGGAGTGCTTTCAGTGTTATTGGTCGCTATTCCAGCTTTTTTATATGCAATATTAAAAAAAAGCGTCAATTCAGGAGAATTGTATGCACTGGCCGCGCTGGTCTTATTGATTGTGTTGATTTACCTGGCATACCGGTCAGCCAGGAATAACGGAATCGTTTACAGGGGGCTGGTAAGGTTCTTCCCGGTAACAGAAGTGTTCTTTGCAGACCTTAGGGAAAGAAAAATCATAAAAAAGTTCTTTGTATTGTGTCTTCTGGCCTCTGTCTGCATTGAATTTGCAGGCATCCTTCTTCTCTACCTGGCTATGACGGCCCTGAATGTACATCCTTCCTTTTTTGCAGCAGTCATGGGATATATTACTTCTGTCGTGATGCTGGTTGCTTCTCCTTTTTTACGCGGGCTTGGGGCTGTGGAGGTATCGATGGCCCTGATACTTGTACGGTTCGGCTACACACACGTGGAAGCTATCACCATTACCCTGCTCTATCGTATCTTCGAATTCTGGCTGACCTTGTTCATCGGGACGCTGAGCTTCCTGCTGAAAGTGAACAAATTACTGATGCGCATCATTCCTACATTACTGATCCTGACCTTAGGTGTAATTAATATCGTTTCAGTATTGACTCCTGCTATCGGTTCACGGTTAGAGCGGCTTTTGGATTTCCTGCCTCTCGAAGCGATTAATGCCTCAAACTACCTTGTGATGGCAGCCGGCTTGTTCATGCTGGTGACAGCTGCCTTCATGCTGAAAGGTATGCGCTCTGCATGGTGGTTCGCATTTTTGCTCAGTACGGTTTCATTCATCGGCCATTTGACAAAAGCCATCGATTATGAAGAAGCTGTTGTGGCATTTGTAGTCATGCTTGTTTTATTAAGTACCCGGAGAGAATATTATATAAAAACAAATCCGAAACTCCGCTCTGTCGGAATCCAGACCGCTTTGCTGGCAACCCTTGCAGTGCTCGTTTATGGTACAATTGGTTTTTATTTCCTGGATAAGAAACATTTCAATATTGATTTCAGTTTTTTAGAATCTATCCGCTATACCTTGCAGAATTATTTCCTGGTAACCAGCACTTATCTGGTCCCTTCGGACCAATTTGCCAATCATTTCCTGATTTCGATCAAGATCTGCGGATTATCTTCGATGACATTATTTGTCTATGTTTTTATCCGGCCTTACGTGGCAAAGATTGCGTCCACAGAGGAGGACCTCCAGAAAGCAAAAACTCTGTTAGATAAATTTGGGAATTCAGGCTTGGATTATTTTAAGATCCTCCATGATAAATTAATTTATAAGACCGAAGGTCTTAATGCTTTTATTTCTTATCGCGTTGCAGGGAATTTCGCTGTGGTGCTTGAGAATCCTGTGGCAGAAGACATGGATCAAATGAAGGAATGCTTCGTTTCTTTCGATAAATATTGTTATGAGAACGGTTTGAAAAGCATCTATTACAGGGTTCCGGAAGAAAGCCTTCCAATTTATCAGGAAGCTGGAAAAAAGAGCTTATTCCTCGGTCAGGAAGGCATTATTAACCTGGAAACATTCACCCTTGAAGGAAGAGACCGTAAAACATTGCGCCACTCTGCCAATAAAGTGACAGAAAGTGGCTATCGGACGACTGTAAATACACCCCCGATCAAGGATGGCACCTTGCAAAAGATCAAATCAGTTTCCGATGAATGGCTGTTAAATACCGGGCGGAAAGAGATTATCTTTTCCCAGGGTATGTTTGTCTGGGATGAACTGAAGCAACAAACACTTATTACAGTTGAAAGCCCGGAGGAAAAAATTGTGGCCTTCCTGAATGTCATCCCCGATTACGCTCCCGGAGAAGGGACTTATGACCTCCTGCGCAAAACGGATGATGCACCCAATGGCACTTCCGAATTTCTCCTGCTCCGTTTATGTGAATACTTCAGGCCGCTCGGCTACCGGTATATCAATCTTGGTTTTGCGCCTATGTCAGGTATTGATGATCCCCGAACATTTCCAGAAAAATCCATGCAATTTGCCTATGAAAAATTGGGGTCATTTTCACATTATAAAGGCTTGAGGGAATTTAAAGAGAGGTTCTTCCCTGAATGGCATAACAAATACCTGGTCTATGAGAATGATTATGACCTGATCCAGGTGCCGCGCGTTCTGGCCTGTGTCATAAAACCCTGATCTTATTTATCATTCAGCTCTTTATCAAACTGGATAAACTGGCTATGCATTTTATCCAGGTTCCGGTCAAATTCCTTGCGGGTAGCAAGTTTGACCTGGTGCTGACCTAAAGTGCCCGTAAATTTAAGGTTCATGTCCCTCCCATCCCCCATATCGAATACCCCATCTTCAGTTTCAATGATCCGCTTTTTCATGGATTTAAAGAGTAAATCTGTTAAGCTTAGCTTCAGGTTCAGGTCAAGCAGGGTATCATTTGGAGAATAAGTGCCGAAAATGTTCATATCGGAAATACTGTTTTTTACAGTAACATTTTGAATATAAAGCTTTCGACTGACATAATAAGTACTGAAATGAAGATTGCTGATCAGGATGTTTTCTTTGGATTTTTGCCTTATAAATGACAATGCCTTTTCAATGGGTTCAACATTCGACAATTGAGCTTCAGTTACGGTGAAATCGAATTTCCAGAAATTTTCTTCATCTATGGTTTCCAGGTTGCTGTCAAGAACGAAATGCATGTCTGCCGTCCAGGAGACATTTCCCAGGGTGCTTTCAGCGGTAAGGAACGACTGGCCAAAGTTTCTGAATGAACAAAGCAACTGGTTCATATTAATACCGGAAGCGCTGGAAATCACATTTCCAGTTACCGTTTTATCGTCATTTCCGGTAAAATCACCTTCCAGGCTTACTACACCGTCTGCATAACCAAAGGTGAACTTCTGTATTTCCGTTTTGCCATTCGAGATGCTTCCAATGACACTCACACTATCAGCCCGGATAAGGTCGTAATTGATCTTATCCGAGTAAAGATGAAAGCTCAATCCCATATTTAATGTTTTGCCGTCGGTGATCCTGTTTCCGTGCTGTGAAGATAAATTGCCGGTTTTCCCACCAGGAGGAAGTGATTTGAGGAATGACCTGATATTCAACGAATCAAATGAGAGGTCAATATTACCGGTAAGACTTATATCAGCTTTTGCCCAGTTTTTCAAAATTAGGCTGATGGCAGCCCTTCCTTGGGCATTTTTACATCCAGGGAATCCAGTTTCAACAGATCAGGGGAAATGAAAATTTTACAGGATATATTATAGAAAGGCATTTCTTTTGCCATCAGTGTATCAATCAGGATACCAGCATGAAAATCCAGTTCCGGAGTAATTGCCCCGGTGTCCTGCTCCAACTCACCCTTTATGATCAAATTGTGTAATTCCCAGAATTTTCCTTTAATTCTCTCTATTTCCGTATTTAAAGTGAGGTTAATATGATCAAGCAAAAAATTCAGAAACTTAGTTGCTCCGGGCTTTGGATTTTGAAGGAAGAATAAATGGGTCTGTTGTCCCTGTTCATCGGTGATTAAATTCATCACTGCATCATGGATAATAATCCTTTCGATATCAAGGGAATCACTTAATATTTTTCTAAGGTTGAAGAGAATAGCAAATTTATCTATTGTCATCGCCTTTTTTTCCTTGTCATGGACGATAATTTCAGATATTTCGATTCGCATCCTTGGAAAGTTCCTCAGGAAGGACAGGCTGACATGGCTGAAAGTAATCTCAGCGCCCAAATAATTGTTAACATAACCGGCCACTTCCCGCTTGACTTGTTTCTGAAAGGCGAATGAAAGAATCAATAGAAACAACGTCAAGGTCAAAAAGAGGCTTACGCTGATGATTGCCAGATATTTAAAGAATCGTTTGATGGATACCGGTTTTATTTCCTTGTTTAATATATGCTAATTAAAGTTAACTTAATTCTAAGAGCCCAGGTGGGCCCACTTAACAATCAAACACTTATCATCAATTCAGGGTAAGCTTTCAGCGTAAGGCGATCATTTCAATACGGCGCTGATAGGTGTACTCTTCAGTTCTATCCACCTCAGCCTATTAGCCCCTGCCTCTTATTCCATCAAAAATTTCACTGTCTTGACATTATTTCCGGAAAATATCCGTAGAAAATAAATTCCCCGTGGTAAAAACGCCAGATGGATTTCATTGCTTCCATTGTAAAGTGATCCTGCCACAACTTCTTTTCCAGACACATCGAGACACTGATACCTGTATGAGCCTTCATTTTCTCCCTTGATCGTGATCATCAGATCATCCCTTACCACGGAATTGTAGACGAACACCAGTTGAGGCAGGGTAGGATCATTCAGGGATGTATATTTGGAATAAAAGGCATAATCATAGATGGTAATATATCTGGCATTGTATGAATGGATGCGGCACCAGCCCACAATCGTATCAAATTCATCCTGAATCCTGAAGCCAAGGTATCCATCCCCACTGTTCCATCTCCCTTGATAAGATTCTCCGTTGATGAGGTCCCAGGTATGGGACCAGATGAATCCATGATCCGATGACCAGAAGCAGCTTTCTCCAATAGTATCTCCCGGATAGTATTTTATCGCCCAGGTTTGCTCATCGGTATAATTGCAAATCTCCGCATTGCCCATGGCATTGACATATATCCCTTCCTCATACCCTGTGTGAAAGGTGTTATAATAAGAAACAAATTTCAGGTCGCAACTGTCATCCTGGTTGATATCGAGGCAAAAAGTCCCATCCGAAACGAATACATCTTCGATATCGATAAAATAGATGAATGGCCCGGTGTTCTGGCCGGCGATGATCACCTGGGCATCAGCATTCTGAAATAGAAAGCAGTAAAAAGCTATTGTAAATAATATCAGTCTTTTCATCCCGATTGTTTTATTCGAACCTTTCTTTTGTCCCATCAGAGAAGCATCTGAAGATTTCATCCCCGGAAATAAATAATCCTTGCCCGGATCTTCCGCTGTCATCAAGGGCTACATCTGCAGAGATGATTTTTCCCGCATAAGAAGCATTTATGGTCCATTGTTCGTTATGGCCCAGGATCATCCGCTTCAGGCCTTTTGAATTTAAATAATCGTCAACAAACTCCTGTGTCATCTCAGTCGGGCTTTTGCCAGCATTCATATATCCCCTGTACCACAATGGACCAATCGGACCCAGAATAATATCTTCAGGACTTCCATCTTCAGCTATTCGACCAGAACTGAGGTATTTCTGGACCCTGGAATTGATATCAGCAAATGAATAATCATACGCAGCAAATTCAGGGGATATGCCAGCATGCAGAAATAAATAGTCATTGATCCGCAAAATAATGTTCTGATTACGCAACCATCTGCCCAATACAGAGTTTGTATCAAATAATTGGTAATAATCCGTATGGGTGTATTGACTGAAATACTCGTACTTGGGGTTCAGATAGCGATGATCGCCGGTCATGGCCATTATTTCGTGATTTCCCAGTAACAAATGCACCTTGCCCCCGGAATTCCGGGCCTGGATTCCCAGTTCATACAGAAACCATAAGGTCTCTGTAACGAAAGCTCCGCGATCAAATACATCTCCAAGCAATACGAGCTGGCCCTCACCAAAAATCCATTTCTGATCTGCATCGATGATCTTATTATTCATCAACAGATTTACCAGCGCATGGTATTCTCCATGAATATCCCCGATGACGAATATGTTTCCGGCCGTTTTTAAATAAGAATCATCCGGTGTGCCCTTGTTTGTAATGTGATAAGAATTCTTGTCCCATCCAAAACCCTCCACCACTGTGTCAGTTTTTCCTGCAGGAAAGGTCTTTTCAATCAAACGCGTGAGATTCTTGTCCTGGATGCGCTCATAATAAGTCATTACGATCCAATCATCCCCTTCCCGGTAAATATACGGCCCATCCTTCACGGAAGGTATTGTATCCTGGTTTTCGCATTGCTCTTCCATTGAAAGCAGGTACTTATATGCGTAGGATTCACTATATAAAAAAGCATAATCAATGGCCCGTTTTCCATTCAGGTTTGCGTGCAACGGATCTGCTCCCCGATCAATGAGTATCTTGCACATATTCAGGTTGTTGAGTTCTGCTGCATAAATCAAAGGCGTATTTTGTTTTTGATCCGGTTTATTCACCTCAGCCCCGAACTCAATCAATAACCGGACTATTCTGCCCCGGTCGTACTTTATGGCCCACCGCAGGGTGGAATGATCATCCACGATAAAATCCGGATCCGCCCCTCTCCTCAGTAAAAACTCACTTATTTTAACCTGGTCATATACAATGGCATAATATAACCCGGTTTTTCCATTACTGAACTCACAATTTAAATCCGGGTGCTTTTCCAGGTATGATTTTAGTAACTCAATATCACCGGCTTCAATAGCCATTTTTGCAGTTTTCTCATCGTTGTCCATCCCAGGCATAGGGATGGACAACCCGATAAATACTGTAATAATCCATATTTTCATCATCCTGCTACGCACTGTTCGTTATTGGCTTTTCACGACTCTTGCATTATCAAAAAACTCAGTTTTAATTTGCCGGTCGTTGTCAATGATTTCATAAAATTCATCCAAATATGTGAAGACCTCTTCTTTCTCATCCATGTCGAGTAATTTAAAATCCTTGAACACTTGATAAATTTTCTGTTTCCTGGCTTTGAATATTTCAATGGTATAATAGACGATGAACGGTTCTTTTTTAAATCCACGGTAAACCCGTTCGCTAACCTTGTCGGTCCCTATTACAGGATTCGGCACTGCATAATTGGCCGAAATCAAACCGCTCCAGTCAAAATCATAGGGAACCGGTATAGGTGGATATTTACGGGTAGAATCGGATACCAGAATGATATTATGCAGATCATAACTCGAATAATCCGTATTCCCGATCATATATTGAAACATATCCATCAAACAGGTCGGAACAGCATTCAATCGCTCCGGATTGAACTTTTCAGTCTCAAGTTCGATTCCATTCAAACGCTCTGCCAGATTTTTTTCACGTTCAATAAAAAAGGCAAACTTCCTCACCGTATCAGCTTTTCCATTGGAGTAAACATAAGTGATCATGGCAGGTCTCACTCTAAAAGAACTATCGGTCAAAACATTATAAGCCTTGTATATTAAATACTCTTTCATCGTATTTTGCTCATAAAATCTAGCTCTGTCACAGTGCGTTACGAGCTTTATGGCATTTTGCCCCTCAAATGGAGTGTTTAAGGTTTCCTTTTTAGGAAAATTCAATCGCAAAGGAGGAAAAGTGCAAACATCCTTTTCCCGGCGGGTCTTGCCACGTGTCCTGATCTTGATATCAATCGTCCTTACCAGTCCATCATTATCGGTCAAAGTCATTTTTGCCGGGAAATAGGTCGAATCGTCCTTTACAGAAAATACAGTTTTAAAATCGGCTTCCATGACAAGATTCAATATTTCATCAGATTGAAATAATGGCATCGGCTGCCCGGTGCTTTTATCCTGAGCCTTGATACTGCTATAGGCAAAGAATACTACTACTATAATTAAGCATGCGGTTTTAACCATATTATTTATATTCAGGTAACTTTGTTTATTATATTTGATTAGTTATCTGCAAAACATCATGAGTAAAATTAATGATCTTTTAGTTACTGAATCAGAAAGTTATATTTCTGCATTGCTGGCTGAGCATTTACCTGCTAATATCATTTTTCATGATTTCAATCATGCCTTGATGATCAAAAAGTATGCGGAGACAATAGGGGGGCAGACAGGTCTCAATGCTGAAGAAATGAATATGCTCCGGATAAGTGCGTTGTTTCATGAAGTGGGCTATGTCAATTCTTATGAACAAAGCAATGAGGAAAGCATAAAAATCGCTTCGGCATTCCTGGCCGAACATAATATTGATCAACAAGCCATTGATCATATCTCTGAAATCATCAGGTCCACCAAACTGCCTCAAAACCCAAAGGATAAAATAGCGGAAGTCCTGTGTGATGCTGACTTGATGTATATTGCCACTGAAAGCGGCATCGAGCAATTTGATCTGCTCTATGATGAGGCTGCCATGTCGGCAAAAAAACCCGGCAAACGCCCGGTGTACGAAAAAGGAAGCATAGATTCTTTTACCACACATGCTTATTTCACTGATTTTGGGAAAACTTCGCTACAACCTGCAAAAGAAGCGGCGGTCAGGCGCCTGACCGAAAGGATGAACCGAAGGAAACTCGTGGATGGCAAAAAAGAAAGCCAGGAGAAAAAGGGCATTACGTATTCGAGAGGCGTAGATACAATGTTCCGGATCACGGCACGCAATCAAATCAACCTGAATTCCATTGCCGACAACAAATCGAATATCTTGATATCGGTCAACGCCATCATTATTTCGATCATCATCACCATGCTCGCCGGGAACATCGGAAATATGTCAGGGGATATTTTTCCAATCCTGGTATTCCTGGTCATATGCCTGATCACTATAATCATTGCTATTCTGTCGACAAGGCCTAATATAGTTACCCGCAAATTCACCGATGAGGACATTAAGAATAAGAATGTTGACCTTATCTTTTTCGGAAATTTTGTCAAACTGGAATATGATGATTATCTGAGATCCCTTAAGGAGATGATGAAGGATGATGACCACCTTTATTCTACCATGATTAAAAATCAATATTCACTGGGGAAAATCCTGTCAAAAAAATTCAGGCTGGTGAAAATGGCCTACAACGTTTTTATGATTGGCATTATCATAACCGTGATCGTATTTCTTTTGAATTATTTTATTATTCAAAGTCCGGCCTGATATGCTCAAGCGGAACCTGACAACCTTATTTCACGTTATTCAGACTATTCTTATCTTATCCTGCCTGACAGCCTGTTCGCAGGACTACACTGAAAATGTTCTGTATGAACGCGCCGGTTACAAGTTTCCCTATCGATTGGCTGATCCCGATCGATCCTGGAAATTGCCGAAATCACTGGTTGAAATCTCAGGCCTGAGCTTCATTGACAATAACAGGCTTGCCTGCATCCAGGATGAAAACGGGATTATATACATTTTCAACCAAACGGAAGGGAAAGTTGAACAGGAAATATATTTTGGCGATAATGGGGACTATGAAGACATCGGGATCATTAATAATGATGCCTGGGTATTAAAAAGTAACGGAACGTTATATGAGGTGGTAGATTATCTGAAACAGGGAAAGCCCACAGTAAATAAATATCCGACCGCCTTATCGGGCGCGAATGACACCGAAGGCCTGGCTTATGACCAAGTTAACAAAGGTCTTCTCATAGCATGCAAAGGATACCCATTGTCAGACAATATAATTGGAAAGCAGGGTAAAGCCATCTACAGTTTTGATCTCGAAAACAAATTTTTCGATTTAAAACCGTTTTTCTTGATCAATGTGGATACCATCAAATATTATAAGGGTGATGGAACCTTTGCCCCTTCCGGTATTGCCATCCATCCAATCACAGGAAATATTTTCATTTTAGGATCGGTGGGCAAACTCTTGCTGGTATTATCGCGAAAGGGTGAAATGATGGCTATGATAAAACTCAATCCTAAGATCTTTCGCCAGCCCGAGGGCATTTGCTTCAGCCCGGATGGAACAATGTATATTTCCAGTGAAGGGGATGGCATGGAAGGGACCCTGTTAAAATTTGAGCCAGGGAAATAATGGTATGCTAATCCTGACTCATCCGGGAAAGTTACCTCATCACATCCCTTAATTTTGAGAGGTCATTTTTTAAAGCATCGATTTTCCTGTCTAATCCCTGAATAATTCCTTCGAAACTTTCAGACTGAGGACCCTTTGATTTTTTCTCCCTTTCCAGTTCCTGGTGACTCTCCTGCATGCTATTCATGATCACGCCAATAAACAGGTTCATGATGATCATTGCACCCAGAAGAATGAAGGAGACAAAATAGATGACAGAAACGTAAGAAATTGGTTTTGAATTATATTCAGCCATAGGGTCATGGGTCCCGTAAAACTGGATGTTCATGATCTCCGTCCATCCCTCAAGCGTCAGCACCTTGAATAAAGTGATCATGGAAATATGGAGGTTGCCAAAGTGGACAGGATCTTTGATCCCGAACAGGAATGTGCCCATGACGGCATAGATGTAAAAGATCAGGGCCAGCAGGACGATCACATAGCCCATGGACGGGATGCTTTTCAGCAATGCATTTACGAGGAGCTGCAGCTTGGGCAATACAGAGATCACCCGAAAGACCCGCAGGACCCTGGCCAGTCGCAATACTGCAACATAATGGGTATCTATACCGGGAATGAAACATACAGCGACAATGATAAAATCAAAAACATTCCAGGGATCTTTAAAAAAATCCCATGGCCTGGTCCCTTTTGCAAGGATCTTCAACGTGATCTCAATGGCAAAAATGATCAGGATGATGCGGTCAATAGCATGCAGCAACGAATAATGACTTTTATAAAAATCCGGGTAAGTTTCAATTCCGACAATAATTCCTGATACCAGGATCACCCCGAGGATGAAATAACGGAAAAGCCTCGATTCAACGATCTTGTTTATCTGAAGTTTAAGCAATGTCATAATGCATTGTTTTTCCTGGATTTAAAGAATGAAATAAGAACAGGGGCGGAGGCGAGGATCACAAATCCAATCAGAAAATAGACCGAATAGTCTATCAATCCTGGAAATTCATTTCCAAGAAAATACCCCAATGGTGCCAGTAAGCCGATCCAAATGACCGCTCCGAGGACATTGTAGAGGGAGAACCGCTTCAAAGACAAGCGGGAAGCACCGGCCAGCATAGGTACAAGAGTTCGTACCACAGGCAGGAACCTTCCCAGGATAAAGGCGCCCATTCCGTATTTTTGATAGAATTGTTCACTTTTCAGGATGTATGACTTCTTGAAATACTTGTTCTCCTCTTTGTCAAACAGTTTATTTCCAAGCCATTTCCCCTTTGCATAACCGGTGAAATCTCCCAGTACTGCTGCGCCGATCATGGCTGGTACGAGCACAAAAATTGAAATATCGAGAAAATGTGTCCCTGCCAGTAGACCTGCGGTAAAAACAAGGTAATCCCCGCCTGGAAGAATCAATCCCAGGAAGAACCCTGTTTCGAGATATATGATCACCAGGAGAAGGATGAGCCCCCCGATCATGATGAGATCGTGTGGATTGGCAAATAGATTAATAAGATTGCTATCAGCAGGTGTTTCCATCTCCAATATCAAATTATTCCCCTAATGCTGTATCATGACTTTCCTTATAGCATTATTTCCGCCGGAGGTCACCTGAAGCAGATACATCCCTGCTTTTATACCACTACTGTTGATCGATTTCATTTGTCCGGGGCGCACGTCTTTTAAATCCTCTGAATAGACGGTCTTACCGGCCAGGTCGCTGATGATCAGCCTGACCTCTCCTGTGATGTTTTCGCCGAATGAAACATTGAAGTGCCTATTAGCCGGGACGGGATAAATGGTGAAGTTCAAATCGTTGTTTTCAGAAACCGAGACGATGCTGTTCGTAGCCACATTGGAATAGACGCTGGCGTAATCACCGTCACGTGATGCAGGGTTACACCCGGTTGGGTGGACGATCTGGACCATATAAGCCACTTCACCCGGGGGAGCGTTGAAATCGGTGAAGGAATTGAAGCTGGCAGAAACGGTCGCTATTTGCTCATAGCTTCCCTCTTCCGATTTCCGCAGGATATAATATGACGAATAATCGAAACCGACATAGCTCGTCCAGATCAGGTTCCAGGAATCGTTGACGCCCAGGCTGATCGTCAGGTGAATGGTCTGGTGGTAATCGCCCGCCGGGAACAGTCTGCTAAGAGTATCGAGATATCCGATCTTGTAACGATACGGCCTCATAGCCGGGTTGGAATTTGAGTCTGTGACCATGGAAAGCTCTTCATAGCTTACCGTGTCCAGGACCTCGTAGACATTAGCCACATCAGTCTCTTTATAAACCAGGAACCGGGATATGAATTCAGTGACAGGCTTTTCCCAGATGACGACATTGTGGTTGGTCAGGCTGTCGACCGATACCATGCAAACCGGGGTTTCAGGGAAGGAAAAAATGGCGAACATTCCGCTGGTGTCTACGCTGGCGAATGAATAGGAATCGCTGATTCGGAGAAGGCACTCCTCTGAGTTCACATTGGGAGTGATCCATTCATAACTCCCGGAGTTCCCGTTTGATACTACATTATTGATGACTTCCCACGACGCTCCGTTATCCGTGGAATATTCAAGATAAGCATATGGCGAATAAGGGTTTTCCACGGTCCAGGTAACCGTGAATGGGCTAAGGATGTTGATGATTTCACCACCGACCAGGGATGTAAGAGTATAGACAGGGGGAGGAGCTATTTCGAAAAGAGCGCTGAGGCCATACTCTGTCGGATCTGCCGTGTTGTAAAGCCTGATGATACATGAATCAGAGGGAGTGGTGGAAAAATAGAGAAAGGTAGAACCCGCCTGTGCATTTATATTTTGACCAATGAGAGTATATGTCTGGCCATTATCATTCGACAGTTCAGCATTAAGAAGGTTAATTCCTGCAATATTTAATACCCAGAACACAG
>Ga0208980_10000661_pt1 | contig 19892 bp, 16 predicted proteins | sample WetSurMetagenome_3_FD_187993 | JGI IMG/M metagenome (GOLD analysis project Ga0208980, IMG submission 187993) | Wetland microbial communities from Twitchell Island in the Sacramento Delta, sample from surface sediment Aug2011 Site A1 Bulk (version 2) | ecosystem: Environmental > Aquatic > Marine... | reverse complement strand
CCCATAGTTGCGGTGCAGAACCCTATCAGCATAACGAAGTTTGGATGGATTTTTTTAACCGTATTGCTGACCACATTGTTAACGAACTTCAACCTCACTCTGTCTTGGATGCAGGCTGTGCCATGGGATTCTTGGTTGAAGCTCTACGCCAACGTGGAGTGGATGCTTGGGGCATCGACATTTCAGAGTATGCTATCCAGAATGTGCTGCCCGATTTCCAGCCCTACTGTAAACTAGGTCGAATTACTGAGCTTTTCCCTCACCCCCGCTATGATTTAATCACCAGTATTGAAGTTGTTGAACACCTGACTGCCCAGGAAGCAGTCATTGCAATTGAGAATTTATGTAAACACAGTGACGACATCTTGCTCTCATCCACTCCTTTCGATTTTCATGAGCCTACACATGCCAATGTTCAGCCACCCGATTATTGGGCAGCTATATTTAACCGCTTTGGGTTTATTCATGATATCGATTTCGATGCTTCATTTATTACTCCCTGGGCAATGCGATTCGTAAAAGCTCAACTACCAATTGAAAACCACCACTTATACTACGAGCGCAAGATTTGGCTTTTAGGACAGGAAATATCCCTCCGGCGGGACCTCAATATTGAACAGAAAAGAGAACTATCGCACAAAGAGATTGAAATCCAAATGGCTAAAGCCAACCTTTATGCTGTCCTCAATAGCAATAGCTGGCGCTTTATGTGTCGCGTTCAACACATTCGTGAGCGTATCATACCCATTGGCAGCCGTCGTGAGGCAGCTATGTATTCGGTAATGTCCGCAATTGGGGGTAATAATCGCCAAAGGTTTAAATCTTTTCTCAATGTTTTTCGTAAGAGATTATAAGCACCATCCATCAGGAGTGACTGGTAGGTTATGTTGTTGTCTCGGGCTCTGAGATTTTTAAAACGCGAAGGCATCATACGTTTTCTCGTCGTCCTATTCCAAAAGTTTAGACTGAAAATCCTTTTACAAATCAATATCCTTAAACTAAGGTATTCTCTTATACCTTATTCAAGTCAGATATGTGAGATAGAAAGCGTACATGGGCATCTCAATGTAGAACAACATTCAATTAGCGTAGATATCATCATTTGCGTTCATAATGCCTTAAATGATGTAACGCAATGTCTGAACTCATTGCTTGAGCACACATCACAACCATACCAGTTGATCTTAATTGACGATGGCTCTGATGAAAAAACAGCCTCATACTTGAATCAGTTTATGCTTTCCCATGGTGCAATGCTTATTCGATCGGAAAACGCTACAGGATATACCTATGCAGCCAACCGCGGGATGCGTGCCTCTTCAGCTAAATATGTTGTCCTTTTAAATAGCGATACAATCCTGACACCCGGTTGGCTAGATCGGATGATATCCTGTATTCAGAGCGATCAAAAGATCGGAATAGTCGGACCGCTTTCGAATACAGCGTCTTGGCAATCTGTCCCAAAAATTGAGGATAACGGTGATTGGGCTTCGAACCCTCTACCAGATGGGATTACTCCTGCAAGAATGGCACAAATAATAGCATCGAAATCAGCAAGATTATTTCCCGAGATGCCTTTATTGAATGGTTTCTGCCTTCTTATAAGGCGAAAGCTTTTAGAAGAAGTGGGCTTATTCGACGAAGATAGTTTCGGGCAGGGATACGGTGAAGAAGATGATCTTGTTTTACGTGCTCGAAATAAAGGTTGGAGGATGGCACTTGCTGATGATGTCTATATATATCATTCTCAATCGAAAAGCTATTCTAGCGTTAAGCGGCGGGCTCTCACTGATAGAGCCGGGAAAATATTACGTAAAAAGCACGGAGAACAACTCATTTTACAAGGTGTGAGCTACTGTCTGGAGGATCCTGTATTAGAAGGGATCCGCGCAAGAGCTTCGATTAATTTAGAGCGAGAACAGTGTATAGATGAGGGAAGAAAATTTTCCAAAAAGAAGATTCTCTTCGTCCTTCCAATCAATAGCCCCGGAGGTGGTGCAAACGTTATCCGTAGTGAAAGTACCGCGATGAAGCATATGGGGATGGAAGTAACCTTCTTCAACCTAGAATCACATCACCAAAATTTCGTGAGATGGTACCCGGATCTTTCAAATTCCACAATCTTCGGTTCGCCGGAGGATTTAATAACACTGGCTTCTAATTATGACTCAATTGTGGCTACATTATATTCATCCGTGGACTGGCTCAAACCAATCCATTCCAAAGAGACTCATCCAATTCTGGGATATTACGTACAAGGATTCGAACCATTGATGTATCCACCTCACAGCGCGGGATATAAAACCGCCCTTGATTCATATTCGTTGATCGATGATATGGTTCTATTCACGAAGACAGAATGGACTCGTCAACAAGTGAAGACCTATGCGGATCAAGAGAGTAAATTGATTGGGGTCAGTATTGACATTGATCTATATCGCCCACGCCCCCGCACTACCCCAAAGTGGCCTAATAGCCCTTTAAGAATCGCCGCCATGATCCGTCCTGAATCTCCATACCGAGAGCCATACAAAACGATGCAGTTGCTAAAAGAAGCCTCCAACAAGTACAAGGGCGAAGTTGAGATTATGATCTTTGGAACTCGTTTAGAAAATCCTTTATTTCAATATCTACCACATGACTTTCCCTGGAAATTATTTGGGATTCTCTCTCCCGAACAAGTGGCAAATTTGCTAACCCAAGTCGATATTTTTATAGATTACTCCTCCCACCAGGCCATGGGTTTAACCGCCATGGAAGCAATGGCATGTGGTTGTGCAGTGATCATTCCACAATATGGCGGCACATCAAGTTATGCTGTGCATGAACACAACAGCATCATCGTTGATTCATCAGAGTTTGATAATGTATGGAAAGCATTACAAAAGCTCGTTGAAGATGAAAAGCTACGCAATCACTTACAACGCAATGCGATCAAAGATATTTGTTCCTATTATCCAGAGCGTTCAGCATTAAACATAATCTCGACCTTATTTCAGAGATAATATTCATAATCAAAAAATCTTAGGTCAGTTAGATTCGTTTATATCACCTATGCCCACTCTGGCCTCAGTTTATACACCAACATGATAATAACTGCTTGGTTTATAATTCCAACGGCCAGAATACCAACATTGCTACAGCTTATTTTTCATCCAGGTTATTCGAGTTTATTGTGATTAACCCATAATACCAGGAAGACTTATGACAGATACCATATCTACAGGCAAACGCCCACAAGTACACGCTGTTTATGAGTACAGCTCAGATTTTCGACCTCACAGCAGCCCATTCTTGCGTTTGATTCGACCTCTATCCCATCTGCAAGTACAAGCGCATATCGATTCGTTTTTCAACGTGGATTACAACGGGGAGCCTGTAGATTTGGTTATCGTCGATCGCCTTTGGAGAAGAGATGTCTCCTTGCAGCTCGTCCAGGAATTGGTTAATAGAATTCACTCGAAAAGAGCTAAGCTTGTTTATAGTCTGGATGATAACTATTTCGATTTGGATTTTAAAAACATATCTTGGCCTACCGAAGAAATCCTGCCGATAGTCGCCTTTCTTTTACAGCAGGCAGACGCTGTGTGGGTTACCACCTCAGTTTTACGTGAACGCCTGCTTGAATACAATCCGGTAATTCACATCCTTCCCAATCAATTGGATGAGCGCTTGCTCGTTATTCGCCATCCACCCGATCTTCCTCCACTGATAAATAAAAACCGCATTGTGATCGGATACATGGGTACTTTCACGCACGATGAAGACTTCATGATGATTTTACCTGCTTTGAAAGCCATTCATAAGCATTACCCTGGGAGGATTGAATTACAGATTTGTGGCGTTTTTCGCAATAAAGATTCGAAAACTGAACTTCAGGAATTGCCTATACGATATATTAACCCTCTACCCGAAGAACACGAATATCCATTATTTATGTTGTGGTTCACCGGTCATGTTCGTTGGGATATCGCTATCTCACCGTTACGAGAATCATCTTTCAACAATTGTAAATCAGATATTAAATTCCTGGATTACGCAGCCATGGGTGCAGCAGGCATCTTCAGTCAATCCCCGGCATACATCTCTACTGTCCACCACAAAGAGAATGGCTGGATTACTGAGAATACTCCAGAAGCCTGGGAAGAGGCGCTAGAAACTTTAATCAATGATATCAATTTACGCTTAAAAATTTCTCAGAATGCTCTCCATTACCTCTACAGTGACCGAATCCTGATGCAACAAGCTTCCAGATGGGTTGATATGATTGAGACCTTATGTTCGTAGTGTATGATGATTTTTATTCTTGACCGGAGTATACAAATTCACATACGTCATAAAATATTGTTCATCAATCATTGTTATATTTTCACTAGAATATGTCAAAATAGTAAAATCCTTTACCTCAAAATGAACTAATTATCAATTGGGTCGAGTAATCTAATGACTTAATTCCAGTGCAGAGTTATTATTCTAGTTATCAAACGGGATATTTTCATGCCGATTGAAAAAATTAAAAATAACATTATTCAAAAAAATCAATCATTAATAACTGAATGTCTATTATATTTAATCCCACTAACTTGTGGATTGATTTATTGGTTAGCCTTTTTTCCAGGGGTCATGTCCTTTGACTCGGTTAGTCAATGGAATCAGCTGACTATCTTCAAGATAGAAAATTCCCATCCCGCAATTAATACCATCTTGATGTGGTTACTGACCCGAATATGGTATTCACCAGCAATTATTTCCTTATTCCAAGTTGTTATTGCTAGCCTGGTGATTGGTTACGGCCTGAATTCTATCCGAAAAACAAGCCGATTATCTGGGATTTTATTCATTGCGCTTGCCTTTATTATTTCAGCCAATCCCCTGGTTGGTATTATGGATGTCACATTATGGAAAGATGTATTATACAGTTTCCTTGTTTTACTCGCCTCGATTTTCATTTTTAATATCGTGAGTAGCAATGGTGAATGGATTAAAAATCCAAAGGGTTTTATTCTATTGGGAATTACGTTTGCTGGTATCTGGTTATTTCGTTTTAATGGATTCCCAATCGTCATAGCTAGTTTGATTGCCCTGGTTCTCATTTATAAAAGAAATATCAGATACTTCGTTTATTCCTCACTGATTACTCTATCAATACTCATTTTTATTTCTGGTCCTCTATATTCGTGGTTCAAAGTAAATCGAGATATCAAGTTCAATTATGGCATAGCACTTATCCACCCTATAGTTGCATATGTGAATTCTAAATTAGATCTTGCATACCTAACCGATGAGGAGAAGCAATATTTAAATCAAATTTACCCTCTGGACAATGAGTGGGCATACAGTTGTTACGATGCTACAGTTTTCTTTTATAACAATACTAATTTCATGCCTGTGATGAAGGATCCATTGATGATGTTAAATATATTTCTCAAGTTGGCTATGAGAAATCCAGGGGTAATGATTAAACATTATTTATGCTTGAGTTCCTTTGTGTGGCAACTTAAGCAACCAAACAATGTCTATTTGGAAACAATACTGTTAGATAATTACAATCCAGATCAAAGGCCATCTTGGGAGAAATATAAGGACATTGTTACCCAAAATCCACTGCTGCCAACGGTTAGTGGATTTATCAAACGTATTGTTTGGGCTGAGTGGAGAAGGGATATTTACAGGCTCATTTGGCGTCCAGCGATATATATGTATTCGTTTCTAGTGAGCCTGGCTTTTTTAACTTATAGAACGAAGCGCAAGGAGTGGTTATTATTATCCATACCTCTAATATTTCAAACAATTGGGATTATGCTTACAACACAGCTTCAAGCATTGAGGTATCAATATCCAGTGTATTTAATTTCAATGTTATTTACTGTTCCATTGATATTAATCGGTTGGATTCTCACAAAATCTAATCCAATAGAAATTAAAAACCCACCTCAGTAATATGCAAGAACAATCTCTGTCTTTTTATTTATGAATAAGTATCGAACAATCACTCACAAGTATAAATATGACGCATCATAGACAATCCATTTTGATTTTAAGTGGGGTGCGCGGCGACACTCGCCGGTATCGTACTTTTCACCTTTACGAACAATCCCAGCTTGCAGGCTTGAACAGCCTGCAATCTCATGTTACCGATGGCGATCTTCAGGAAAAGGCAAAACGTTCATCGATCATCATCCTTCACCGCGCCTTCTTTACACCAATGATTGGCTGGATCGAACAAGAAATCCATAACAAAGGTGGTAAGCTTATCCAGGATATCGATGACCTATTATTTGAACCAAATGCGTTTAGTTTTATCAATAGCGTTGATTTTGCTGATCCTATACGTGCAGCCCTCTACCAGGAAGAAATGCATCTGTATCGCCAAACACTGGATCTCTGTGATGTTGCCATCACATCCACAGGGTATCTGGCTGAACGTATCCAACGCTTGGGTAAGCCCGTCCAGGTTCATCGCAATGCTTTCAGCTTTGAGATGCTCGACTTGTCTAATAAGGCATACAAATCGCGGAAAGGAATCGATGAACGGATTGTGATTGGCTTTGCCAGCGGGACTGCCACCCACAATCAGGACTTTGCTCTAATCAAACCCGCATTGATCTCCATTATGAAAAAATTTGCTCACACAGAACTCATGCTGGTGGGTCCGCTTGACCCAGGGATAGATTGGGGTAGTATGGGAGATCGGGTTCATAGAATTAAGAAAGTCCCCTGGAGGGAATTACCTGCGGTTCTTTCTCAATTTGATATAAATCTCGCCCCAGTGCGCAACGACAACCCTTTCGGACAATCGAAAAGCGAGATAAAGTATGTTGAAGCAGCTTTAGTCAGAGTTCCCACCATTGCCAGCCCTTCAGATGCATTCAAGGTTGCAATCAAGCCTAATTTAAATGGCTTCCTGGCAGATAGCACCAAGGAATGGGAGAGCAGCCTAGAGCATTTAATCTGTGAGCCCAAATATCGCCAAGAAATTGGAGAAATTGCGATCCAGGATGTGCTCCAACGCTATCACCCCCTGGTCCGCGCAAGGGAGTTTGTGAATACTTTAAATACCATTACCGGTTACAAGTTCGAGGTTCCTGAAAGTAGCAAGACCGATGATCCTGATGAAATGGAACCAATCCAGACCTATTGGAGTAGTGCCCAGGTTGAAAAGTCACCTTCTCTCTATCAAATGGCTTTGTATACCTTACGTCAACGTGGGTTAAATGTGCTGGTGAAGCAAATTTGGATCTATATCCGTCGGTGGCTTGCACCGGTTATTCCTTACCGGAATAGTTCATGAAACCTTGGCGTGATACCTTCTTCATGTCTATCCACGGTGAAGCCGTGATTAATGATTGAGCATTCAGACTACTCGGTAAAGGTTAGTAAAGATATTATGCGCATATTGAAATGAACGATAACCACACAGGTGTGCCAAAATTTAATTTTTCAGGCAAGTGGGACTTAAGTAATTTTTATAAAACAATCCCCGATTGCGAAACCCTAATACACGGGATGGTACGGTAAAACATGCGTAAAGGGGTTCTCGATCAACATACCATTTTTAAAAAGGATTGATTATGATGCTCTTTTACGGAAAAAAAATCTGCTTTATTGGTGCCCATCCCGATGATATTGAGCTCGGCTGCGGTGCTTTTATCTCGAATATCCATGGAAAAGCCGATATCTTGTGTGTCACACTGTCTGACAATCAAACGAATCCTTCACTTTCCCATCTGGTGGATGAACATTTACGGAGTATGAAAATCCTGGGTGTTCCTCAGGATCATGTCATACTGGGCTCATTTGTAACTCGCCGTTTTCCTGAGCTTCGCCAGGAAATCCTCGAATATCTATATCAGCTCAATCACGAATATCAGCCTGATATCGTCATCACCCACACTCAATCTGATATTCACCAGGATCACCAACAGACAACTGAAGAAGTTTTACGTGCATTCCGTGGCACAACGGTATTAGGGTTTGATGCTCTGCGGAGTAGTTATGGTTTCTTCCCCCACTTTTTGGTAGAAGTTTATCCTGAAGATGTTGAGAAGAAAATCCAGGCATTATCAGAGTATTCAACCTACAATGATAAGTACTACTTTAATGCATCAGTATTGCGGGCTACGCTCATTCGTCATGGTGCATTGGCAGAGCGTCCTTATGCTGAGGGATTCGATATCCTGCGTATCGTAGGTAATTTTGATGTTTGCTAGTCCATCACTATGTGTTCGAGTCCCAATAAAAAATACAAATCCATTTCTCAAAAAATAGGTTTTTAAGTTATAATTCAGTTGTTGAATTTCAACTACTGAATTTTGATTTATTGCATCATTCCTGGTCACACATTCATTTATTCTCCCATGGCTGAAAATTCTGACACAACTCGTGAAATGATCCTGCTCGAGCAGATTGAGAATAATCCCAACGTCACTCAAGCCTCTCTTGCTACCCACCTTGGGGTTGCTGTGGGTACGGTTAATTGGCATCTCAAGCGCATGATTGCCAAGGGTTATGTTAAGGTAAAACGTGCCGAGCGGCGGAAGCTACGCTATATCATTACCCCCGAGGGTATTTCTTTCAGAGCCCATTTGACCATCGATTATATAGAACAATCCTTCCTTTTATATCGAAATATCCGTAAACGGGTTCGTGAGCTGCTTGTGGAAGTAAAACAAGCGGGCTTTGACCACGTTCGTATTGAAAGCGAGAGTAATCTCGATGACCCAAAACTTTCCACCCAAACGAATGATATTGCGGATATCTGTCGCCTGACATGTTTGGAACAAGGCATCAGAATTAGTCAGGATTCTAACGCTCCCACACTGATGGTAATTGGGGTAAAGATTAATTTGAAAATGGAGTCTCCAACATGACCACCCAGGATACCAGCGCTAAAGGAAAAAAAATTCAACATATTGTCGTAACTGGTGGAGCTGGCTATATCGGATCTTTATTGATTGGTGAGCTCTTGCGCCTAGGAAAAAAAGTATCTGTTATAGACGATCTCATATTTGGAGGGGAATCCCTGTTGGCTTACCTCTCCCATCCTAACTTCCACTTCACCAAAGCAAATGTCCTTGAGCCTCGTGTTATCCGAACCAGCCTTCGTTCTGATTGGGACAGACCAGATACAGTGGTTCATCTGGCCGCCATTGTAGGTTTTCCTGCATGCCAGGCAGTTGGTCGGCAGGTCGCATGGCGCTATAATGTCGAAGCCACAGAGCGTGTCTTTGAGCAGGCTATCTCCATGGGTGTGAACCGCCTGGTTTATTCTTCCACCTATAGCAATTATGGTCTCTCATTGGATGGAAAACCTGTTAATGAAGATACTCCACTTACCCCCCAATCCTTATATGCTGAAACTAAAATTGCTGCTGAACACTTCCTCCTGGCTCAAAATAATACTTCCTGTAAACCACTTATCTTCAGGTTGGCAACTTTATATGGCATCTCACCTCGTACCCGTTTCGATCTGATCATTAACCAGTTCGTCCTTGAGGCCTACACCAGGCGTGAACTCCTTATCTACCAACGAGGTTATTCGCGTTCTTTCATTCATATCCGTGATGCAATCCGAGGTTTTATTCTGGGATTAGAAGCATCCGATGAAAAAGTTCAACACAAAACTTATAATTTGGGATCAGAGCAAGGCAATTACACCAAGGATCAAATCGTGGAATTTGTCTTAAAAAGACTCCCGGAAACCATGGTAACCTACAAAGATATGACCTTCGGCGGCGATATGCGCGATATAACGGTCTCATATGAAAAAATACAGCGCGAATTAGGATTTCAATCCACATTGACCCCTGACGATGGTGTGCGTGAAGTGCTTCATGCTATTCGTTCTGGGTTGATCAGCAATCCACAAGATCAACGCTATCGGAACGCACAGTTTATTGTTCAATGATGGCAAACTTGAATATGTCAGCACATAAGAGTACTTTCAGGAGAGCTCATGTCATATAAATCCGATCCCAAATTCTGGCACCATAAACGCATCTGTGTTACCGGGGGAGCAGGTTTTTTAGGCTCATTCTTGCTTGAAGGGCTCAATCAACGTGGCGCAACTGATATTTTTGTGCCTCACATCGATGAATTCGACCTGGTAAATCCAGCAGATATCCAACGGATGCTCGACCTTAGTCAACCCGAGATTATCATTCATCTAGCTGCCCTCGCCGGTGGGATTGGTGCCAACCGGGCTCGTCCCGCTGATTTTTTCTATATCAACCTTATGATGGGCGTACAGTTAATGCACGAAGCCTGGAAGCGTAATGTTGCCAAATTCATCGCCATCGGTACAGTTTGCGCTTATCCTAAATTTACCCCTGTGCCCTTTAAGGAAGAAAATCTCTGGACAGGTTACCCCGAGGAAACCAATGCGCCCTATGGCCTGGCAAAGAAAATGCTTCTCGTACAAGCTCAGGCATATCGTGAGCAATACGGTTTTAATGCTATATACCTGTTGCCTGTCAATTTGTACGGACCAAGGGATAACTTCGACCTACAAACGTCCCATGTGATTCCAGCTCTGGTGCGAAAATGCATCGAAGCCCAGGAGCGTGGTGACAAAGAAGTGGTCCTGTGGGGAGATGGCTCACCTACCCGGGAATTTCTTTATGCTAAAGATGCTGCCGATGCAATATTGAATGCTACCGAGTTTTATAACAGCAGCGAGCCGGTAAATATTGGCTCTGGTCAGGAGATCAGCATTAAAAAACTGGCAGAGATGATTGCCCATCTGACTGGTTTCGAGGGGAAACTTGTCTGGGATACGACCAAACCAAATGGTCAGCCACGCCGTGCTTTAGATACCAGTCGTGCAGCTGATTATTTTGGCTGGCGAGCACATACACCCTTTGAAGAAGGTCTCCGCGAGACTATTGCCTGGTATCGGCAGAACCAAAAAAAATAATTGACTTCCTATGACTTCAGACCAGCTCACTAACTCACCCAGGGACGTGATTATCCTCAAACCTTCGCGCGGATTGGCTGCATTGAATTTGCGCGATTTGTGGACTTACCGTGAGCTGGTTCTTTTCCTTTCCTGGAGGGATGTCCTTGTACGCTATAAGCAAACGGTATTAGGTGCCGCATGGGCAATCATCCAACCTATTGTCCAGATGGTTGTCTTTACACTCATTTTCTCGAAAGCTGCCGGTCTCTCCTCCGAAGGGGTTCCATATCCTATTTTCAATTACACTGCGCTTCTTCCATGGGGTTTGTTCTCGAAAGCGATGAATGATGCTGGACGTTCACTGGTGAACAACCGTAATATGATCACCAAAGTATATTTCCCCCGCCTGACCATCCCCGTTGCTTCAGTCTTGGCAGGAATGGTTGATTTTGGCATAGCATTCCTGGTATATATTGGGATCATCCTGTATTACAATCTCGCACCAAACTCAACCTATACCTACACAGTCACTCCAGCTTTGCTAACCCTGCCTTTATTCATAATCCTGGCACTGGTAGCTACGCTTGGGGTTAGCTTGTGGTTCTCTGCCGCGAATGTTATCTATCGTGATGTGGGTCACATGCTGCCCTTCCTAACCCAAATCTGGTTCTTCCTCACTCCTATTGTATATTCTTCCTCAGAAGTATCAGGGAAGTGGCAAATTATTTATGCATTAAATCCACTTACCGGTGTAGTGGAAGGTTTTCGTTGGTCGTTATTGGGTATCCATAGTCTTCCTTTACCACTATTGTTTGTTTCTGCAGGTGTTGCTGTGGTTATTTTGATTACAGGTGTGATCTATTTCCGCAATATGGAACGTACCTTCGCAGATGAGATTTAAGCAAGTCATAAACGTGAGCAACATTTGTATTTGTAATTATCTATATGAATGATACAGTGATCCGTGTTCAAAACCTGGGCAAGCGTTTCCGCATAGGAGCATCACCTGAGCGTTATAAAACGCTGCGTGATACTTTAGTCTCAGGGATCAAAACGCCTTTTCAGAAGCTTCAGCATAGCTCATCCAGCAACCTGTCCTCATCCGGATCAAACATAATCTGGGCATTACGCGATATCTCTTTTGATGTACCGCGTGGAAAAGTAATGGGAATTGTGGGTCGTAACGGAGCTGGGAAGAGTACTCTGCTCAAAATTCTTTCCCGAGTCACCGAACCCACCGAGGGCAGCGCTGAGATCCATGGTCGAGTTGGCTCGTTACTCGAGGTTGGTACAGGCTTTCACCCCGAGCTGACCGGGCGCGAAAATATCTACCTTAACGGCGCCATTCTCGGAATGAAGCGGATTGAAATTGAGCGTAAATTCGATGAGATTGTTGCATTTTCCGAGGTGGAGCAGTTCATTGATACGCCAGTCAAGCGTTATTCAAGTGGAATGTACTTGCGTCTTGCGTTTGCAGTTGCCGCCCACCTTGAACCTGAGATTTTGGTGGTGGATGAAGTCTTGGCAGTCGGAGATGCCGAATTTCAACGCAAGTGTATGGGTAAAATGAGTGATGTTGCTCAAGCAGGACGGACAGTCTTGTTTGTCAGTCACAACATGTCAGCTGTCCTTCGCCTTACCGAAGAAACGATTGTGTTGGATAAAGGTCGATTGGTTTTTCGCGCTCCTACCTCGCAAGCAGTGGATTATTACATGGCAGCAGGTTTCACCGGAGCTGGTGAACGCCTCTGGACTTCCGATGAAATTCCCGAGGAAGCCGCTCCTTTTATGCCCCTTGCATTACGCGTGAAGGACGTAAGAGGCCTGGTTGTCGATACATTACGTTCAACCGAGCCGATTCACGTTGAGCTTGAGTATCGCCTGGATCAACCCATCACTGGCTTGCGTGTCGGAATCTACCTGTTGACGATGCGCGGGGAATATGTCTTTACATCATTTGACCTCGACGACCCCACGCAGTTTGAGAAACTTGGTGTTCGGGCAGAAGGCCATTACATCAGCCACTGCACTATCCCAGCCAATACCTTGAACGAAGGTCGCTACGTCCTTGCCATAAACGCTAGTAGCTTTCGGGTGAAACGCTATTTTTGGGATGATCGCGCTCTAGCTTTTACTGTAGATGCCACTGGCGCTCCTGGGAAGCAATGGCCAGAACCGCGTATGGGTGCAGTTAGGCCTGCCCTGGAATGGGTGATTGAGCGCTTATGAAAATGGTTAGCAAGCAATCCCTCAAAGATATCCTTGGTCAAATCCCCCTGACTGCTGAAGCATATTGGTACCTTCGTCAGCCTGGAAAGCCCATCACACCTGAATTTACCCTTGACCAGCTTGATCGATCAATCCCAAATTGGTGTGCCCAGGTTCAAAATTCTCAGGCGCACCCATCCAGACTCCTCTCCTCTCAAAACTCTAAACCGAAGAGGGTATTCATCTTTGGCACCCTGCGTTATTGGATTGAGCATGCCAGCCTCTTAGGAATGGCCCTTGCCGGATTTGGTCATTCAGTTACATTTGCATATTTACCCTATGCCAGGTGGCAAACACCCATCGATTCGTTCAACCTACGCCGCCAAAACCTGTATGCCGAAGGTGTGCTGACAAAAGGTTCACCTTTAATAAAAGTTGTTCCTTTGTTAAATCATGGGAATGCACGCCGGATACCATCGGAATTATCACACGCCGTAAAGCTTGTATCTCTGCAAGATACCCAATATACCCTCCAGGTGGAAGATGTCAGCCAGAATAGTGAGTTGTACAAACTGCGGTCGCAGCGAAATTGTGCTGCCGCCTGTGCGGCCTTCTTCTACCTGAGAAGGCACAAACCAGACGTAATCATTTTACCCAACGGCACCATCCTTGAATTCGGTGTGCTTTACCAGGTAGCTCGTTTCCTCGATATTCCCGTTGTGACTTATGAATTTGGTGAGCAAAGCGATCGCATCTGGCTGGCCCAAAATTCGGAGGTCATGCGCCAGAAGACCGACGATCTATGGTCTGTACGTAAAGACCAGAAGCTAACTCCGCAGCAACAAAGACGGGTGCAAAAACTGTTTGCTTCCCGCCAGCATGCCATTCTATGGGAAAATTTTTCTCGCCGTTGGCAGGGTGTGCCATCTGAAGGTGGTGATCAGCTGCGACAAACGCTGGGCTTGGACCAACGCCCCATTGTCCTTCTAGCAACCAATGTGATTGGCGATAGCCTCACCTTGGGTCGCCAAGTCTTCAGCGATTCAATGACCGCGTGGCTGGGACGTACTGTGCAATATTTCGCCTCTCACCCCGAAGTCCAACTAGTTGCCCGCATCCATCCGGGCGAGTTGATAACCAAAGGTCCCTCTGTCGCAGATGTAGTGCATAAGACCCTGCCATCTATCCCAGAAAATATCCACCTGGTACCCGCTGATGCCAAAGTGAATACCTATGATATTGTGGATATTACCGATGTAGGATTGGTTTACACGACCACAGTGGGCATGGAAATGGCGATGAGCGGTATACCCGTAATCGTCGTGGGAAATACCCATTATCGTAATAAAGGTTTTACCCTCGATCCGGATAGCTGGCAGGCATATTTCGATCTTTTATCGAATGTCTTGGAACATCCAGACCAATATCGCCTCACCGACAGGCAATTGGAGCAGGCCTGGAATTATGCCTATCGCTTCTTCTTTGAATATCCCCATCCATTCCCCTGGCACCTGCTTCACTTGTGGAAGGATTTGGAAACTTGGCCTCTCTCACGAGTCCTCAGTGATGAAGGCTTATCCACGTATCAAAAGACCTTTTTATATCTGGTTGGGGAACCGGTTACCTGGTGAACCATGGCCTCTGAGATTGAAATCAAGCGTCAGGTTCGTGAGTTTTATAACCAGGTTGGCTGGCAGGAAGCCTCGGATGGTTTCTACCAGAATGCCACTTACGAAGACTTACGCCCGGTCGCTCAAGAGTATATCCACAACTGCCATCTGCGGGTTCTTCGCCATCTGAATCCCACAGGTCGCTTTCTGTTGGATGCCGGCTCCGGACCCATCCAATACCCTGAATACCTCGAATACTCCAAAGGTTACCAGCACCGCGTATGTGCGGATATCTCATTCGTTGCCCTGCAGGAAGCCCGTAAGCGTATCGGTCTGCATGGTCTTTTAGCCGTTTGCGATATTGCTAACTTACCATTCATATCCAACACTTTTGATGGTTTGGTGTCACTACACACCATCCACCATTTACCAACCCAAGAGCACATCCGTGCATATCAGGAGCTCTACCGCACCCTGGCTCCAGCCGGTAAAGGTGTCATCGTCAACGGTTGGGACAATCCACCGCTAACCAGATTCTTGGATTTTTGGATTGGATTGGTAAATCGCCTATACGCAGCATTCCATCACCAACCAACCGCGGCTGAACAGGAGCAGATATTATCTCCTTCAATTAGGCCATCCACAGCACGCGGCACGTATGTCCGTAAACATGACGCTGCCTGGTTGCAGAAGGAAGTTGGTAGCCTGATGCCGATTAATATCTGGTGCTGGCGCAGCATCAGCGTGCGTTTCTTACGCACCTTCATTCATGAGCGGTTTGCAGGTAGATGGCTTTTAAAACTTATATATTTAAAAGAAGAGCTCTTCCCACATTTTTTAGGCAAATATGGTCAGTACCCGCTGATCGTGCTGAGTAAATTCAAATGATTGCATCGATTTTTATAATAATGGAGATTCCATGAACTGGACTGAACAAGTCATCCTCGTCACCGGTGGCACCGGGTCATTTGGCAAGAAATTCGTCGAGATGATGCTGGCTGAATACCATCCCGCCAAGCTGATCGTCTTTAGCCGCGATGAGCTTAAACAGCACGAAATGCGTGTCGCTGGCTTAGACCACCCATCTCTGCGTTACTTTATTGGCGATGTTCGTGATATCGATCGATTGCGGAGAGCCATGCAAGGCGTGGATATCGTTGTCCATGCGGCTGCATTAAAGCAGGTCCCCGCCTGCGAATACAACCCGATGGAAGCTATAAAAACTAACATCCTCGGTAGCAGCAATGTTGTCGAGGCAGCCTTGGATGCACAGGTTAAAAAAGTATTGGCTCTCTCCACGGATAAGGCAGTCAATCCGATCAACCTGTATGGTGCCACCAAACTTGCTGCGGAGAAGTTACTCGTTCAATCCAATTCCTACGCCGGTGGGAAGGCAACGCGTTTCAGTTGTGTGCGTTATGGGAACGTAGTCGGCTCGCGCGGAAGTGTTGTGCCCATCTTTCTCCAGCAAAAATCTTCCGGGAAATTGACCATCACCGATGAGCGAATGACCCGCTTTTGGCTCACCCTTGAACAGGGTGTACGCTTTGTGATCCATTGTATTGAAAAGATGCATGGTGGTGAGGTATTCGTTCCCAAAATTCCCAGCATGAAAATCGTTGACCTTGCCAGAGCAATTGCTCCGGGAATCAGTTTTGAAGTGGTGGGCATTCGCCCAGGCGAAAAGTTGCATGAGGTTTTGATTTCCGAAGACGAATCCCGCTCTACAATAGAGATGGATGATATGTATGTGGTTCAACCCAGCGTTAGCTCATGGTTTGGGCATGACTGGCAGTCTGAAGGGCATGGGTTACCTGCCGGTTTCCGTTTTGGCAGCGATAACAACCCCCAATGGTTGAGTGTTAATCAAATTCGTGATATGGTTGCACCTTTTGAAGATCGATTGGTAAACAGCTATGCTGAAGAATAATTGATATGCGTATTCTGATCACCGGAGCCAGTGGTTTGCTTGGATTGAACCTGGCACTGGAGACCTCCCGGCAACACACGATCTTCGGGACGGTCAACCACCACGATTTGCAAACAGATCTTTTCACGGTGATCCAAACCAACCTCTTGGCTCCTGGTGCAGTGGAGCGCCTGCTCGAGCGCACGCAACCCGACTGGATTGTCCACTGTGCCGCTTTGGCAAATTTAGACGCCTGTGAGACTGCCCCTCTCCTGGCAAAACAATTAAACACCGATCTCCCCCACATACTGGCAAGCCATGTCGCCAGGAGCGGAGCGCGGATGCTTCACGTATCCACCGATTCGGTCTTCGATGGTTTACGAGGCGATTACACTGAAGAGGATACACCCAACCCATTGGGAGTGTATTCACGTACCAAGTTCGAAGGTGAGCTTGCAGTTGCTAAAGCCGACCCCACCGCCATCATCGCCAGAGTCAACCTTTTTGGTTGGTCGCTCCCTGGCAATCGCAGTCTGGCTGAGTTTTTCTATAATAATTTAAGCCTGGGCAAGCAGGTTATGGGATTCACCGACGTGCTATTTTGCCCCCTTCTGGCTAATCACCTGTCAGGCATTTTTATAAAAATGCTCGAGAGAAACTTGAACGGCTTGTATCATGTGGTTAGTTCTGAGTGCCTTAGCAAATATGATTTTGGTGTTCGGCTTGCCCACCGTTTCAACCTGGATAGTAGCTTGATCAATCCAACCTCAGTCAATCAATCAGGGCTGAAAGCCGCTCGTTCACCCAATCTCACCCTCCGATCCGATAAGCTTGCCCTTGCATTGGGTGAATCTCTCCCCAGGTTTTCCACAGGATTGGACGGGTTATTCGCACTTTATCAACAGGGTTATCCACAAATGCTGAGAAAGTTGGGAACGAGTTAGTTTTTTATTCTCCCTCACCAAAAAGAAGGAAAATAACATGGAAATCAAGATTGGCGCTCATATCATCGGGTTAAAGCATCCAACCTATTTCATTGCAGATATTGCCGCTAACCATGATGGCAACCTGGAGCGTGCTAAACTTCTTATTCGTTTGGCTGGTCAGGTAGGAGCACAGGCAGCTAAATTTCAAAATTTTCGCGCTCCGAAAATTGTCTCGAATTATGGTTTCACCCACATGAATAGCCAGGTTACTCACCAGGCTTCCTGGAAAAAGTCAGTCTTTCAGGTCTACACCGAAGCCTCGATACCATTCGAATGGACACCGATTCTTAAAGATGAGTGTGACACGGCTGGCATTGATTTTTTCTCCGCACCGTACGACTTTGAAGCAATTGATATGCTTGACCAGTACGTCCAGATGTACAAAGCAGGCTCAGGAGAGATCGACTGGATAGAAGCTTTGGAACGCATGGCTTCTAAAGGCAAGCCTCTATTTGTTGCCACAGGTGCTTCTGATATTGGCGAAGTTCAACGTGCAGTGCATGCCATCCGGAAAATAAACCCCGAGCTGGTGCTGATGCAGTGCAACACCAATTACACCGCCAGCCCCAATAATTACGATCACCTCCACCTGAATGTGCTCCGAACTTTTGCTACACTGTTTCCCGAGGTCATCCTTGGACTTTCCGACCACACGCACGCAAATGCACCAGTATTAGGTGCAGTGACATTGGGTGCCCGTGTCATCGAACGCCATTTTACCGATAGCAACGACCGTGAAGGTCCCGACCATAAGTTCGCCATGAATCCGGAGAACTGGGCGAAAATGGTGGAGGAGACGCGCATATTAGAACGTTGCTTGGGGAGTGCGGATAAGTTTGTTGCCGGGAATGAGCTTGAGACCGCAGTGATCCAACGTCGCTGCCTGCGCGCAGCCAGGGACATCAAAATTGGAGAAGTCTTCTCACGCGAGATGATCGATGTTCTTCGTCCAGCCACCCCTGGTGCGATTAAGCCTCATGAGATAGCTTCGGTCATTGGTAAGCGATCACTGGTGAACCTCCCTTATGGCAAAGAACTTCGCTGGACCGAGTTGGGAGATTAAAGTTGCCACCCACTATTCCACAACGTGTTGAGGCTGCTCGTGCTGGGAATAATCCAGCACTTATCTGCCGCGTACCCTCTGGTTGGGTTATTTTATGCGACCTCCAGTTTTTAAGCGGGTATTGCATTTTGCTGCCTGATCCTGTGGTTCCCAGTTTGAATGATCTCAATCACCAAGGACGGTCAGGATTCCTGTGTGATATGGCATTAGTCGGAGATGCTCTGATTGAGGTTACAGGTGCATACCGCATCAATTACGCCATTGCAGGCAACTCAGATCCATACTTACACGCCCATATTGTTCCTCGCTACCTGTCAGAACCAGATGAGTATCGCAAAGGATTGCCATGGTCACATCCGCAAGCAGAAATCGACTCGCTATTATTCGATCTCGCCCGCGATAAGTCGCTCATGGAGAAACTCCGCCATGCCATCGAATTTAAGCTGGCGCACTCATAATGCGTATTATCTATTTTTCTCGTGACTATTCCACCCATGACCACCGCTTCTTATCTGCACTTGCCCGTACGGATCACAAGGTCTATTATCTCCGCCTTGAGAAGAGTGGCCACGCCTTAGAAGTTCGTCCCTTACCTGATGAGATTGAACAGATCCAGTGGGTCGGTGGAAACAAGCCCGCCACATTGAAGGATGGTCTTCGCCTCCGTGATGATCTTCACAGGGTCATCCGCCAGGTTAAACCTGACCTGATCCAGGCTGGTCCTATTCAACGGGCGGCTTTCCTGGTGGCACTAACAGGTTATCGCCCATTGATCACCATGTCATGGGGGTATGATTTACTCCATGACGCAAAAATCAACTCGTTTTGGCGATGGGCCACTCGTTATACTTTGCAGTGTAGTGCTGCTCTGGTTGGTGACTGCAATACTATCCGTAAGTTGGCAATTTCTTATGGTATGTCAGACAAGCGAATCATTACCTTCCCCTGGGGAGTGGATATCCACCACTTCAACTTAACCACGCAACAACGTGTAAATGTGCCAGCGTTTTCCCTTCTATCAACCCGCGGATTCGAGCCCATTTATGGCGTCGATGTGATCGCTCGTGCTTTTGTGATCGCTGCGCGAAAATGCCCTGAGCTACATCTCACTATGTTGGGCAACGGCTCTTTAAACGCAACCATCCGTCAGATTTTCCTCGTCGGGGGCGTATTTGACCGGGTCCACTTCCCCGGTCAGGTATCTTACCCAGATCTCCCT
>Ga0208980_10000660_pt1 | contig 19894 bp, 19 predicted proteins | sample WetSurMetagenome_3_FD_187993 | JGI IMG/M metagenome (GOLD analysis project Ga0208980, IMG submission 187993) | Wetland microbial communities from Twitchell Island in the Sacramento Delta, sample from surface sediment Aug2011 Site A1 Bulk (version 2) | ecosystem: Environmental > Aquatic > Marine... | reverse complement strand
TGATTACGAATCAGCTGCTCTACCAGCTGAGCTACATCGGCCAACTGTTCATTTCGAAGGGAAACTTATAAACCCAACCCCCCCTCTTTGTCAAGATCGAAACTATCTTCACCCTTTGCAATCCCCCTTTTTTCTGATAACGTTTCGGGCGGATTATCCGGGGGAATTTGTTCGTCATTTCCGGGTCGAAAACCAAAAGAGAACGCAACGGGCTTGCCATGAGCAATCAAAAGGGCAATGGGCTGAACTACCGCAGCTGGGTCGAGGTCGACCTGGACAACTTCACGCACAACTGGAGCGAGATGCGGCGCCTCGTGGGGCCCGACGTGAATATCCTCTCGGTGGTGAAGGCCGACGCCTATGGCCACGGGGCCATCGAGATCTCCAACGTGGCCCTGAAAAACGGCGCCTACTTCCTGGGGGTCGCCAACGCCGACGAAGGAGTGCAGCTGCGCGTGGGCGGCATCGACGCGCCGATCCTCATCCTGAGCCCCTCCATGGGCCTCGAGATCGACGAGATCATCAAGTACAACCTCACCCCCTCCGTCTCCGACCTCGGGTTTGCCCGCGAGCTTCAGAAAAAAGTGAAAAAAGCGCAGGCCAAGATGCCCATCCACATCGAGGTGGACACGGGCATGGGACGCGGCGGCACGATCCACAGCGAGGCCTTCCGGACGATCGAGGAGGTCCTCGAGTTTCCGAACCTCGCCGTCGAGGGCATCTTCACGCACCTCTCCTCGAGCGAGGTCGAGGGGGATGACTACAACGAGAAGCAATGGGATCTCTTCCTGGCGCTCCTGAAGAAGCTCGAGGAGAACCGGATCTACATCCCTGTAAAGCACCTGGCCAACAGCGGCGGCCTGCTGAACTTCAAGCAATTCCACCTGGACATGGTCCGCCCCGGTATCATGTCCTACGGGATCTACCCCTCCGAGAGCCTCAAGACGAAGGCCGACCTTCTGCCCGTGATGAGCTTCAAGACGAAGGTCGCTCTCCTGAAAGAGTTTCCCAAGGGCTACGGGATCGGGTACAACCGCACCTACGTCACGAAGAAGCCGACCCGGATCGCCACAATCCCCGTGGGCTATGGCGACGGCTACGGGGTCATCATGTCCAACCAGGGGGAGGCCCTCATCCGCGGCAAACGCGTGCCCCTCGTCGGCCGCGTCTCCATGGACATGTGTACGCTGGACGTGACGGGCGTTGCGGATTGCATGGTGGGCGACGAGGTGGTGCTTTTGGGCAGGCAGGGCAGCGAGTACATCCCCGCAAACGACATCGCCGCCAAGGCGAAGACGATCAGCTACGAGGTCCTCTGCGCCCTCGGCAAGCGTGCCCCCCGGGTTTTCATCCAGAAGGGCAGGGCCGACAGCGTCGAGCCGCGCCTCAGGCGCATCTTCATCCCCGATGAGGTGAAGTCGATCTCGCGAATCGACAACGTCATCCGCCGCTGCTTCCAGGCGCGGGCCAAAAGCACCGAGCTGGGCGATGCCATCTACTACGAGATGTTCGAGGCCCTCTTCGGGAAGGAAGACCGGCAGCTGGAGCTGCGTACCAACTTCAGCTACGACATCAAGGTCTCTGATTTCACGGCCGCCGAGAAGGCGCAGGACAGCCAGGCGGAGAGCTTCTTCAAGGTCTCGACGCACATCGAGTACACGAAGACCCTGCGCAATTCCATCTTCCTCATCGGCTGCGCGCTGAGCAACCGGCAGCTCTCGCTGCTCTTCGACGACCCGCGCTGCGAGTACCGGTGGCTGCTCCCGACGCGCGACGAGACATTCCGGGAGAGCGACTTCCGGCTGGTGCGCGTCTGCGTGGACAACGAGGCCGTCCCCATCGTCCGCTCCGAGACGACGGAGCGCGGTTTCGAGATCTGGTGCGGCGGAGGCGATTCGCTGCGCAAAAAACTCAATCGCCAGGTCCGCATGAAGATCGAGATCGAGACGAAAAAATTCCGGAGCAACAACCTTTTCTCGGTCTTTCTCGTATACCCCACGCGGGGGCTCGACATCGCCTTCAACTACGAGGGGATGGACCTGAAGAACGTCCGCGAGATCAGCTTCTTCGCCGGCAAGCATCCCTACCCCGAGGTGACGAGGGAGGAGGGGAAGCGGATCCGGCTCCGGATCAGCGACGACGAGTGGATCTTCCCGAACAGCGGCGTCACGTTTCTGTGGGATCTTTGATCCAATGTTGAATGTTAAATGTTGAATTTTGAGTTGAAACATCCTTCATTCAAACCTCAAAACTCATAATTCATAATTAAGAGAGCGGTTAAGAGTACATGACGAAGCTCCGGGTTGGGATTATTTTCGGCGGGATGTCCTCCGAGAAGGAGGTTTCCCTCAACAGCGGTCGAAACGTCTACGACAACATGGACCGGGAACAATTCGAGCCGGTCCCCGTCTTCATGGAGCCCGGAGGCCGACTGTGGGTCCTGCCCTGGCAGCTCATCTCCCAGAACACGACGACGGACATCGCGGAGCGCCTCGCGACCGAGGCCGAACGGATCGCCTACGAGGACCTGAAGGGGCGGATCGACTTCGCCTTCATCGCCCTGCACGGCAAGTACGGTGACGACGGCTGCATCCAGGGCCTTCTCGAGCTTCTGAACATCCCCTACACGGGACCGGGCATCCTGGCCTCGGCCATCGGGATGGACAAGGACATCCAGCAGAAGATCCTGCGTGCCGAGGGGCTCGGTGTGCCTGTGAGCACCGTGATCGAGGAGCGCGAGTGGAGGGAGAACCCGGACGCCGTCCGGCAGCGCCTCATCGGGGAGTTCGGCCTTCCCCTGGTGACGAAACCCGTACGGGAGGGTTCCAGCATCGGGGTGACCGTCGTGCGCAAGCCGGAGGGTTTCGACGCCGCGATGGCTTCGGCCCTGGAGTGGGACCGGACGGTCCTCGTGGAGGAGTTCCTCGACGGGACGGAGTTCTCCTGCATCGTCCTCGAGGACGAAGGGGAACCCCGGCCGCTCTCTCTGACGGAAATCCATCCCCAGAGCGAGTATTTCTCTTACGACGACAAGTACATGCCGGGCCGCTGCCGGAAATTCACGCCGCCCAAGACGATCGCGAAGGATGTGTCGGAGAAGATCAAGATCGACGTCGTGAGGGCCTACAAGGCCCTGGGATTTCGCTGCTACGGCCGGATCGACGGCTTCGTCCTCAAGGACGGCCGGGTCCTCATCACGGACCCGAATTCCTCGTCGGGCATGGCGCCCTCGTCCTTCTTCTTCGAGCAGGCCGCCGAGCAGGGGATGCTGCCCGGCATGATCGTCTCGAAACTCATCGAAACCGCGATGAGGATCCACAAGGAGAAGAAGGGACCCTTATGAGGGGAGAGGGTTAAGGGTTGAGGGTAGAGGGAACAAGTGACAGGAAAATCCCCCTCTTTCCCCCTTTTGCAAAGGGGGAGGAAAGGGGGATTTCGAGCTAACATGGGGCTTTACATCCCATCGAATGCTCACTATAGTTTCTCGAATTAAACCACAGTAAGGATCGGTGCATGGCAGCAGAGAATTCAGGCAAGCTCAGGGTCGGCGTCATTCTGGGGGGAGTATCCTCGGAGAGGGAGGTATCCCTCGAGAGCGGCCGCAACATCTTCAGCAAGCTGGACCGGAAGAAATTCGATCCCGTACCGGTCTTCATGGACAGCCGGTGTGCCCTCTGGGAAATCCCGATCAAGCTCGTCATGCGAAACAGCACGGCGGACATCGAGATCGACCTTCACGAGGAGGCCAAGCCGCTGCCTTACGAGGCCCTGAAGGATCGCTTCGATTTTATCTGCATCGGCCTGCACGGAAAATACGGTGAGGATGGCACCCTCCAGGGGCTCCTGGAGCTTCTCAGGGTCCCTTACAGCGGCTCCGGTGTTCTCGGCTCGGCCCTGGGCATGGACAAGTTCACGTCGCGGAAGGTCCTCGCCATGAGCGGAATCGATGTGCCGAAGACGGTGCCCGTCGACAGGCGGGCCTGGGATGGCACTGAGCGAAACGCAATCTTGAAGGCGATCGAGACCGACATCGGCTTTCCCTGTGTCGTGAAGCCCACTCGCGAGGGGTGCAGCACGGCCGTGAAGAAGGTCGTAACGCCTGCCGGCATCCCCGACGCGCTGGCCTCGGCCTTCGAGTGGGACAGCGTGGCCGTTGTCGAAGAGTTCATCACCGGGATGGAGGTGACCTGCGGGGTCCTCGGCAACGAAGAACCGCGGGCGCTCACCCCGTCGGAGACCATCCCGACGCAGGACATCCTTTCGCTCGAGGACAAGTTCCTCTACGGCCAGGGCGAGAACAAGACCCCCGCCAGGGTCCCCGGGGAGATGCTGCGGAAAATCCAGGACACCGCCGTAAGAGCCTACAAGGCCCTCGGCCTCAGGGCCTACTCGCGCATCGACATGTTCGTCTGCGACGAGCGCATCCTCGTCCTGGAGCCCAACACCCTGCCCGGCATGACACCGTCGACGGTCCTCTTTCACCAGGCAGCCGCCGAGGGCCTCAGCCAGACGGATCTCATCAGCCGGATCATCGAGTTTTCCCTCGAGGCGCACAGGACGAAAAAGGGGCCTCTGTGACGCCCGAAGGGCGTCAGGCCAAAGGCCACAGGTAACAGGTAACAGGTAACAGGTAACAGGTAACAGGTAACAGACATTCCCTGCAGATTATTCTTTCCTGACACCTGTAACCTGTCACGTGATACCGGTGCCTCATTAATAAAAATAATATAATTCAAATAGTTAGCATGAGGCGCGTTGTCGGAGCTTGACACAGCCGGAAGAAATTCTATATTATAATACGTTATGAGGGATGTACAGGAGGCAGAGGCTTACGATGTACTTCAGTCCCCTCCAAATGAGCAAGATCAAAGGGGTTTTCGAACAGGCCGAGCGGCTTGCCGGCCGCTACTTCCACCTGACCGAGGCTCAGATGAGGACCCAGCGTTACGACTTGAGGACGCTTGCCCATCTTGAGGCCCACGAGGTTGACGAGAAAGCCTTTGCCCATCTCTGTAAATACTCGATCCGGAAGGAAGAGCCGGCCGAACAGGCCAGGTGTTACGATTTCTACCGGATATGCCTCCAGGACAACCGGATCCTGAACGCCGTCGAGAGGGCTCACTCGTTCATCCGGCTCGAGTCCCTCATGCTCTACATCGCCGTGCACGAGCTCGTGCACGTGATCCGGTTCGGAAGCGGGCAGGCCGACTTCAATGCCCCCCAGGTCGAGAGGCTTCAGGAGGAGGAGAAGGTCAACAAGATCACCCGGAGCGCGCTCCATCCCGCGACGGACAAAGACATGGGGCTCGTGCTCGATTGTTTCAGCACCAAGTTCGATTTGCTGGAATCGTATAATTGAAAACGATTGCACGCGCATTGAAGCCTTATGCCGCTTCGCGGGGCTTCCCGGTAAGGAAAGAACCAGGCATGATTGCGCACCCTGGCGGGATGCGCCCCCGGTCCCCGCAGCTTGCTGCGGGGTAAGCGAGCATACTAACAGATAAACACATTCCTTAAGTTTCTAAATTCCTAGCGCCTTGGTGCGAGGAATTTTAATTTTCGCGGAGGTTGTTTTGTCATGCCGATCTATGAATACCGCTGCAGGAAATGCAACAAGGAGTTCGAGGCGGTGCAGTCGATCACGGCCCCTGAGCTGAAAAGCTGCAAGTTCTGCAAAGGCCCGGTAACAAAGCTGATGTCGGTTTCCTCGTTTCACCTGAAGGGAAGCGGGTGGTACGTGACGGATTACGGCGGACGGAAGGCGCCCCCCAGCGAAACGGCCCTGGCGAGCGAGACGACCGCGAAGAGCGATACCGCGACGGAGGGATCCGCATCGACGTCTTCAACGTCATCGTCGACGTCGGACGACAAGTCCTGATCGGACTTGCAAAAAAGCAAAGATCGGCGGCCTCCCGGCAGGGTGGCCGCCTTATTTTTTGTCCAGTACCTGCCGGATCGTCATGGACAGGTCGCTGATGCTGAAGGGCTTCTGGATGAAGGCCTGGCACCCCTTCTCGAGGATGGCCTTCGCCTGTTCGTTCTTGCTGTAGCCGCTCGACAGGATCACCCGGAGCTCGGGGTTGACCTTCTTCAGGCTGTCGTAGGTGGCCTCCCCGTCCATCCCCGGCATGATCATGTCCAGGATGATGAGGCTGATCTTGGCCTGGAGCTTCCGGTACACCTCGAGGGCCTCCTGTCCGCTCTTGGCCGCCACGACCTTGTAGCCCAGCGATTCCAGGATCTCCCGGTTGACATCGATGATCACATCTTCGTCGTCGACGAAGAGGATCGTCTCGGTGCCCTCCAGCAGCCCCTTGGGGGGCACCGTCTCCTTGACGGCCGCCTTCTCCGTGGCCGGCAGGAAGAGGTTGAAGGTCGTCCCCTGGCCCTCCTCGCTGTAGATGTTGATGATTCCCTGGTGCCCGCGGATGATGCCATAGGCCGAGGCAAGCCCCAGCCCCCGCCCGCGACCCATCTCGCGGGTCGTGAAGAAGGGCTCGAAGATCCGCTCCTTGGCCCGGTCGTCGATACCCACCCCCGTGTCCGTCACGGTCAGCATCACGTAATTGCCCGGCTTGACCTTGTAGTTCCGGACGTAGGCCTCGTCGAGGGTGACGTTGCGCGTCTTCAGGGTCAGATCCCCTCCGCTGGGCATTGCCTGCTGGGCGTTCACGTAGAGATTGATGAGGACCTGCTCGATCTGGGCCTGGTCGATTTCCACGGCCCAGATGTCGGTCTCAAGCGACTTGTGGATGGTGATGTCCTTGCGGGTCTGCCCGAAGGCGTTGGAGGTCTTGTCGATCAGGTCGTTCATGCTGCAGGGCTTGACCTCGTAGCGGCCGCCGGTGGAAAATGCCAGAAGCTGGCTCGTGAGGTCGGAGCCGCTTTTCACCTGTTTTTCGATCCGCTTGAGCCGGCTGTAGGCGGGGTGGTCGGCCTTGGTCTCCGAGATCATCAGGGCCGTATAGCCCTGGATGCCCATGAGGATGTTGTTGAAGGCGTGCGCGATCCCTCCGGCCAGGGTGCCCACGGCCTCCATGTTCTGGGCGTGGAAGAGCTCGGCCTCCATCTTCTTGATGTCCGTGATGTCCTCGAAGGTCATGAGCTGCTTGCCGTTGCCGAGGATCACCATCCGGGAGTGCATGATCCGATCGGCTCCGCTGCGCGTGCGGACCGTGACGACCCGTTCGCCCACCTTGCGGCTCTTGACGAAGTTCTCCAGGTCCTCCCGGTAGAAGTAGCGCACGAGGTCCCGGTAGGAGGGGTTCGGGAAGATCCGCTTCAGGAACGTCTCGTTGTCCGGGAAATCCTCGATGGTGTATCCGAAGATGTCCGTGAATCGGAGGTTCATGTACTCGAATACCCCGTCGGGCCTTGCCAGTGCGATGCCCACGGGAGAGTTGTCAGAGAGGATCCGGAAGCGTTCCTCGCTCTCGATGAGGGCGTACTCGATGCGCTTGCGGTCCGTGATGTCGGTGAGCATGACCATGGCGCGCTGTTCGTCGACGCGCGTAGCCCTGAACTCGAGGACTTTGATGCTGCCATCCCGGCAGGAAATGTGGAACACCCGGGCGCTTCCCCTGATGTTGGCGGCCATGTCCGTCTTCCAGGTCTCCAGCGCCTTGTTCCGGTAGTTTTCATCGGGGAAGGCTTTGAGGAACCATTCCTTTCCAGTCGGGACGTCCTCGAGGGCGTAACCCGTGATCCGGACAAACTCCGGGTTGATGTAGAGGAATTTCCCCTTTTCGCCGAGCAGGAGGATGCCGTAGGGCGATTTCTGGATGATGGTCCCGAAGGTCTCCCGCTCGTTCTGGAGGGTCTTCTCCAGTTCGGCGACGCGTTTCTTCAGGACCGCCAGTTCCTGGTTGGGCTCTTCCTTTGTCCTGTCCTTGACCATGATCCCTCTCCCCCCACAAATACAGATAGAAGTTAAGAGGGTTAGAGGTTGAGAGGGTTAGATCCGGCAGGGAGCCATTGCATGCTTGCCGCTTCTCCGACCTTCTTACCCTCTCACCTTCTCACCTTCTTCCAAGCATTCCCGAATAAACCCGGCCATCTCCTCGAGGACTTTCTCCCGCGCCTCCGCGTGGGGGATATGTCCGCACGGGACCAGCAGTGGTTTTGCCCGCCCGGAAACCTGGCGCTCGATGGCCTTGACCTGGGCGGTTGTGCCGTACTGATCGCCGATTCCCTGGATAACGAGGACGGGGCAGCAAACCCCGGGCAGGTACTCCTCGATGTTCCAGTCGCGGAATTCCGGGGACAGCCAGGTATCGGCCCAACCGTGAAAGACAAGGTCCGTTTTGTCGCCGTGGAAACGGGCAAGCCGCTTCCCGAGGTCAGTTGCGGCATAACCCTTGACGGCCTCGCGGATGCCTTCCAGGGTGACGTCCTCCACGAAGACATGGGCCGCCTCCGTGATGACGGCACGCACGCTCTCCGGGTGTTTCGAAGCGTAGATCAGCGCGATGGACCCTCCGTCGCTGTGGCCGATGAGGACCGGCCTGCCGATTCCGCACTCTTCGAGCACCACCGGCAGGCTGACCAGCGCCTCGTCGTGGAGATAGCTTTTCTTGCGGGGAAGGGTGAAGGGGTCCGAGTTCCCGTATCCCCAGCGGTCATAAACAAGGGCCTGAATGCCCGTTTTTTCGCTCAACAGCGACGGGAAATCCCGCCACTGACCGACACTGCCAAGCCCCTCGTGCAGGAAAACGAGGGTTGCACCGTTCGCCTCCGGATTGAGGGGGCCCGGTTCGAGCCGTTCGGCATGGAGCCGGTGGCCGGCTGCGTCGATCTGGAAGGCCTTCCTGGAAACGCCCATGCTCAACGGTTCCTGTCACGTCAGACGCACCCGGAAACGTGAAGTCGCCGATCTGGCGACGGGGTACAAGTGCCCCCCATCTTACATTTCCTGGGCAATGGGTCAAGACCATTTTCCCCGGGCTTGATCCATTGTCACTTCGCCCGGCCAGGACCGCCGGACTTCTAGTCTTTCTCGGCAGTTATTGCGGGGAAAAACGCGGATCGGGGGATTTCCCCGGTCGGGAACGCAGATCCATGGAATCACTCGCGTCCCGGTTACTGGCCCGCGGTACGGCGATTGCAGTGAAGGCGCAGGAGAGGGAAGACAAATCATCCTGTTGATTCTTTTCGGTCTTGAGGGTAAAGTGAGCCGAAACCATTAAAGAAAATTGCAAATTCGGTCGATAACCTCAAGTGTGGCTTTCTTATCAAACCGGATGGAGAGATGAAGATGACAAAGCGCTTTGCGGGAATTTTGCTTGTGGCCCTCGTTGCGGCATGGGTCGGTATCCTGTTGACGGCCGGTGACTCCACGGCGCAGCTCTATCGTTATACGGACAAAAACGGCAGAATCGTCTTCACGGACAACCCGCCTCCCGGGACGATCGTCTATCCCGCGGATGACGAGAAAGTGGCCGCGCCGGAAAAGGATGCACCCGGAGAGGTGCCGCCGCCGACGCCGGGCGTCAGGCCTTCCCCGCAGCCCCAGGCGGGCAGGGAACCGGCAGCCCCCTTGAATAAGGAACAGGAAGCCGAAACGAAGAGGATTGCCGACGAGGAGATCCAGAAAAAACAGGAGGAAATCCAGAAGAGGCTGCAGGAGCGACAGCAGGACAAGCAGCGCCGCCTCGAGGAGGCCGACCGTCTCGAGAAGGAAGCCAAACAACCCGTTCAGCCTACCCAGGAGAACATCGATCGGCAGCGCAAGCTGATGGACGAAGCGCAGCGGCTGAGGGATATGCAGTAGCGGCGGGTATAGGGTAAAGGGTAAAGATTCCGGGTGACAGGTGACAGGTGACAGGTAACAGGTCCGCGTCGAGAATTCATCCGTCGTGCCGGTGGATGCTTTGCATCGCCGTGCTGAGCCTCTTCGCCTACTCGACTGTCGAAGCCCAGACCATTTACAAGTACACGGACAAAAACGGGGCGATGGTGCTCACGGACAAGCCCCCGAAGGGGGTGAGTGCGGAGCCTGTCGTTTCGGGGAAGCCGGCAGCCGTGATGCCTTCCGGGGAGGAGATGGGGCAGGGCGGTTCAACGCCCCCGCCCGGTTCCATGACGGCCGAGGAGGCCATCAAGCAGAGGGACCAGCAACTCGACGAGGTGATCAAAACCGTCGAGACCCGCGACAGGGAGCGTGAACTCGAGAGACAGCGGCGGTTGCAGGAAGCAGACCGCCTGGAGGCCGAAGCCCGTCAGCCCGCGGCCTCGACGAGAGAAAACCGTCAGCGTCAGTACGAGCTGCTGCAGGAAGCGGACAAACTCAGGCGGACGGAATAGCGGGGCGTCTCGTCAAAAGTGATACCGGTCGGACGCATCGACCAGTGTACCGGGAACCCGGATATCCCTCAGGAGGGTGAGGCCCTCCTTCAAAAGGGAGGTCTGGGTTTTTTTATCGAAGGGCCTTCCCATGGGATGGCCCAATGGGTATCCGACGAGGACGGCACGAGGGGGCTTCACCTTCTCGGTGACGGTCCGGTTCAACGAGATGGAGATGGTCGGGATCTCCGCCTCCTCGATGGCTCTCTGGATCAGTCCCACGGACTGGTTGCAGTACCCTCACCCGGGTGTGAGCAAGGCAGCCCTGATGCCGTCTTTTCTCATTTCCGCGGCAACGGCCGGCGCAGTCTCGCCGACGAGCCGCTCCAGCCTGGATCCCAGGATGTGTCCCATGAACGAAAAGTGGCGCCGGGCAATCTTGCCGATGAACCCTTCGGCCTCTAGATCCTGCAGCCGCTCGATGGGCAGCACCACATTGATATCCTCATCGGCGTCCCGGTGGTCGTAATAGTTGTGCGTGATCGTGAGGGCCGCGGCAGGGGCCGATGAGGGGATTTCCCGGAAAGACGCGTCCCCCTCGGGGTCATCCATGTCGAAAGGCGGCTGGCCGATGAGGTGCACGCCCGCCGTCGTCACCAGGGCGATGGGACCCCGAAGGATGTCCTCGGCCGCCGTCGCCCAGGGCGTCGACGTGTTCGTAACGATAGCTACCTTCTTCGCCCACAGATTGACCAGCCCGGGGCTGTTTGTGAAGATCGAGGCGAGCAGTTTATCCTTTGCGGGTTTCAGCATCGTAGTGCGGCGAAATGCCTTTCAGGACGTCGCGAGGACCCGGATTCGGCCTCTCGGTTCGGTCACGAATTTCCCGACGATGGCGGCATCGTCGATCCCCGCCTCGCGCATCCGTTTCGTGAGGCCTTCGGCCTGATCGGCCGCCACGGCGATCAGCAGCCCTCCTGAGGTCTGCGGGTCGTAGAGAACATCGGCAATCCAGGCGGGGACATCGGGTTCCACATCCACCATGGGTTTGCGGTAATCACGGTTTCGGAGCAGACCGCCGGGGATGATCTCGCCTTCCACAAGCTCCCGGATGCCCTTGAAAACGGGCACAGCCGTTGCGAAGACCTCGAGCCCCACGTCGCTGCCCTCGATCATTTCGCAGGCGTGACCCAGGAAGCCGAAACCGGTTACGTCCGTGCAGGCATGCACACCCTGTGTTGCCACCATGACGTCGGCGGCCTTGCGGTTCAGCGTCGACATGGAGCGGATGGAGCGCTCGACGAGGGCCTCGTCGGCAGCCCCCACCTTGACGGCCGTGCTGACGATCCCCGTCCCGAGAGCCTTTGTAAGGATCAGGCGGTCACCTGCTTTTGCGCCCCGGTTGAGGAGCACCTTGTCGGGGTGGATGAGACCCGTTACGGCCAGGCCGTACTTGAACTCGTTGTCCTCCACGCTGTGCCCGCCCACGAGGGTCACGCCGGCTTCGATCATCTTGTCGAGGCCGCCCCGAAGGACGTCGTGCAAAATGGAGATGTCCATCGTCTTCACGGGGAAGCAGATGATGTTCATGGCCGTCAGCGCTCGTCCCCCCATGGCATAGACGTCGGAGAGGGAGTTGGCGGCAGCCACCTGGCCGAAGGTGTAGGGGTCATCCACGATGGGCGTGAAGAAGTCCACCGTCTGGATGATGGCCAGGTCGTCGCGAAGTTTATACACCCCTGCGTCTTCGTTGCCCTCGATCCCGGCGATGAGATTCGGGTCAACGATCTTCGGCAGGCCTTGCAGTGCTCGATTCAGGTCACCCGGACCGATCTTGCAGGCTCAACCGGCGCTCTTGACGGTCTCCGTCAGGCGGATCTTTTTGTCCTTTGCCACGGCTTTCCTCACATCGTAGAGGAATTTCCGCCAGAAGTAGCGGATAAACATTATCTTATCCTTCATCCTCCCAAATAATGTCAAGACGGCTTATTTCACCTTCTCGACGGGATAGCCCGCCTCGTCCCAGCCCTTGATTCCGGCCGGGTAACGGTAGATGTTCTTGTAACCCAGCTTCACGGCCCACATGGCGGCGTTGTGGCTTCGCGTGCACTTCGTGAACCCGCAGTAGAAGACGACGAGCCGGTTCTTGTCGGGCCCCATCAGCTTGACCAGGGCGTCCTTCGTCTTGTCATCGAGGCTCGTCATTTCGGGGATGGGGAACTCCATCTGCACGGCCCCGGGGACGTGCTGCTTCTTGTAGCTGTCTTCGTATGGCATGGTGTCGACGAGCAGCATGGGCTTCTTCTGGTCGACCCAGCTTTTCAATTCCTTCGTCGCCACGATCTTATATCCGCCCCGGGCGACCTCCCCGGCGAAATTGACGGCGATGGTCTCGTTTTCAAGTTCCTTCGCTCCCCATGCGGCCAGTGCATTACCGGCTGCCAGGACCAACATTGAGGCGATGGCGACAACGACAACTTTGCGAATCATATGGAAGGTCTCCTTATGTTTTTATTACGACTCTATGAAAGCCGGCCTGTTTCCAATTGGGTTCGCATCCGGCGGGTGTAATAAAGAAAGGATGCCGCGCCGATGAGAAAAAGATCCCGGATGAATGCCTGTCTCAGGCTTTGCTGGCCCTCGATCTCCTCGGGACCGAAACAGCCGCAGTCGACGTTCAGGTCCGTCAGGATCCCGTAGCCCAGAACGGCGACGAACAGGACAAGGAGCCCCGTGATCACCGTGAGGCCCCCCCGGACGTCGAAAAGGAGCGCCGTTCCCGCGGCCACCTCCAGTGCGGGGAGCCCGACGGCCACGACGGGAAGAAGCCTCTCGGGAATGAGATCGTAGAGGGACAGGGTCGCGGCAAAAGCCTTGGGGTCCATCAACTTCAGGCCTCCCCCGTAGATGAAGAGGAAGGCCAGGATCCCGCGGATCGCGAGATCCGTCCAGCGGGAGTGAAAAATGGCTCTCAAACTGTCGGTGATGTGCTGGAAAGACACGGTGCATGTTCCCGAGCTGGTATTTTCTGCCTGCGCAAGCCTTTCCGGAGTGCTTTATATTTTGTATTAATATTCAGCTTTATCGAATATGTCAAATTCATATAAGTTATAATTACCCGTTGATTATGCGCTTTGTTCATGGTAATCACGCGTCGTGGGGCCGAGGGCTGCGCCCTCGCGATAACGGGAAGGAGGAAGAGGGCATGATGGCAGACGGGTTTCAAAATCTGACGATGCAGCAGCTCGAGGCCCTCATTCATCTCGTCGAGGAGCGCAGTTTCAGCCGTGCGGCAAAAAAGATGCACCTCACACAGCCTTCGCTGACGAAACATATCCGCAACGTCGAAGAAGCCCTGGGGGCGAAGATCGTCAACCGCTCCAGCCGAAGCCTTTCCCTGACCCCCGAGGGCAGGGTCCTGTACGATTATGCCCGGCGCATCATCAAGCTGCGGAACGAGGCCAGGGAAAGTGTCTTGCGGCTCCGCGAGGAGGAGGCAGGCGACATCCGGATCGCCGCGAGCACGATTCCTGCCACGTACATCCTGCCCTATGCGATCGGCGGTTTCCGGAAAAAACATCCCCGGATCCGGACAACAGTGCGAACAGCCGACAGCAGCGACGTCATCGAGACGGTCCTCGACAACGGCGCCGAGATCGGATTCATCGGGAAGAAACCGACGGGGGGGAAGTTGATTGCCGAGGAACTCTGGAAGGACAGGCTGGTGCTGGCTGTCCCCTCGGGGCATCCCTGGGCGAAGCGGCGTTCGGTCCGCGTCGTCGACCTTTCGGAGGCGCCCTTTGTGATCCGTGAGAAGGGTTCGGGCACACGGGAAGCCCTCGAGGAATGCCTGCGGGAAACGGCCGGCCCCGGTCTGACGTATCTCGACATTGCGGCGGAACTTGGAAGTTCCGAGGCCGTGAAGGAGGCTGTCATCGCCGGCCTCGGGATCTCCGTGATTTCCGTCCACGCCATCCGGCGCGAGCTCAAGTCGGGCATCCTCGCGGCCCTGGCCATCGAGGGCTGCCCGATCGAGCGATCTTTTTATTTGATTTATCGCAGGCAATTCGATTTAATGACCCACCATAAAATCTTTATCGAATTTATCAGGACATATCGTCCCGAAAGCCTTTCTCTGAGGTAGTTCCATGATCCGCTACTACAGTACGAACCGCCGCCTCGACGGGGTGGCCGGCCTCACGCCGTTCAGGGGGCAGGTCTCCTTCCGCGACGCCCTGATCCAGGGCCAGGCGCCCGACGAGGGGCTCTTCATGCCGGAGCCCATTCCGGTGCTCTCCATAGACGACATTCTGGCGCTCAAGGGAACCCCTTACGCCGAGGCCGCCCTCCTCGTGGCGGAGGCTTTCCTGAAAGACGACTTGCCCCGGGACGTGATCCGGCAGGTCGTCGAGGATTCCTACAACTTCGACGTTCCCCTGGAGCGGGTCTGCGAGCGCCAGTACGTCATGCGTCTCGATCGGGGGCCCACGGCCTCCTTCAAGGATTTTGCCGCCCGGATGATGGCGAGGCTCATGAGCCGCCTGCGCGACCGGGGGAAGCGGCTCAACGTGCTCGTGGCGACCTCGGGCGATACGGGGAGCGCCGTCGGCGAGGCCTTCAAGGGCGTCGAGGGGATCAGCGTCTATATCCTCTACCCGCGAAACGAAGTGAGCGGGATGCAGAAGAAGCAACTCGACACGATCGGCGACAATGTCCTGGCCCTGTCCGTGGACGGCAAGTTCGATGACTGCCAGAATCTTGTGAAACAGGCCTTCTCCGACCCGGGGTTTTCTCATCTCAACCTGACCTCGGCCAACTCCATCAACTTCGGCCGGATCATGCCGCAGAGCGTCTACTACGTCTACGCTTACACCCAGCTCGCGAAGAAGGGCGAGGAGATTGTATTCTCCGTCCCCTCGGGGAATTTCGGCAACGCCCTGGGCTGCGAGTACGCCAGGCGCATGGGGCTCCCCGTGCGGATGCTCGTCATGCCCACCAACGAAAACGACGAATTCCCGAACTACCTCAAGACCGGCGTCTACGAGAAGGTCTCGCCGTCCAGGGCCTGCCTCTCCAACGCCATGAATGTGGGTCACCCGAGCAACCTGGCCCGCTTCTTTGATCTCTACGGGGGGACGGTGGACCGAACGGGGGTCGTGCATGCCTACCCCGATCTCAAGGAGATGCGCAGGCGCATCTTCTCCGTGAGCATTTCCGACGAAGAGACGAAGAAGACGATCCGGCGCGTCTACGAACAGTACAACATCCTGCTGGAGCCCCACGGGGCCGTAGGCTGGAAGGGGCTCGAGCTTTACCTGGAAGCCTGCTGCGGACCCATCGCGGAGCCCTGCGTCTGCCTCGAAACGGCCCACCCGGCCAAGTTCCCCGACGAGATCATCGAGCTTCTCGGCATCACCCCCGAGGTGCCCCGGAGCATGAGGGACCTCGACAAGCGCACCGGCGATCCCGTCGAACTGCCCGCCGATTACGGCCGCCTGCGTTCTTTCCTTTTGGACACACTGAAGGGGACGGACTGAGAGATTTCTTTCGGATCGTCACGATCAGAAGGGTAAGGTATTTCGCCAAACGGTTAAACAAGGGTACGGAAAAAACGGCGACCTGACAGGGGGAAATCTTCCTGAGGGTTTTTCTGATAAATCACACCTCTTACATGCTCTACAAAGGCTTGCGAGCACGGATCGGATCCTGTTTATGGAGTCCGCCTGCGAATCAGCCGTGAATGAATGTGTAAACGTGCCGATAACCGCTTGAAATACCCGCTCATATCATTCACCGAACGAAACCCATCTACTTGCCTTCCATATTGATAATCTTTTTATTCCTCAGCACCCGATTTTAACAACATCTTTATTCCTGCCTTGCTAACCTGACGCCAGGCGCTTGGAAATATTTTCTTGAAAAAGTGCGAATCAAGGAAAACAGGGTCCTTCAGCGGCGAGCGGGAGCCGCCTGATATGATTTCACGAACGGAAGAGTGAAGAGTTCATGGATATCCTCTACGTCTGTATCATTGCCGTGTTTTTCATTCTGTGCTGGTTCTCTGTCAGCTGGATTGAAAGACTTCGAGCGGGTGAGTGAAATGACTTTTCTCTACCTGATGGGCGGCATCGTTGCCCTGGCCCTTCTCATCTACCTCTTTGTCGCGCTTTTGAAGCCGGAGGTGTTTTCATGAACGCCCCGGGCCTGATTCAGATTACCCTCTATCTTGTCGCCCTTCTGGTTCTCGTCAAGCCGCTGGGCGCCTACATGGCTCGCATCTACAGCGGAGAGTCTTCGCCTCTGCACCGGCTTATCGCGCCTTTCGAGAGATGGATTTATAGAATCTGCGGCATCCAGCCCGAAGGGGAGATGACCTGGAAGGAATACGCAACGGCGCTGCTGCTGTTCAACGCCGCGGGTGCTCTCCTGCTCTATCTGATCCAGCGCAGCCAGGCATTCCTGCCGCTCAATCCCCAACAGATCCGTGCTGTTGCCCCCGACCTTGCCTTTAACACGGCTGTGAGTTTTGTCACCAATACGAACTGGCAGGCCTATGCCGGGGAGACGGCTATGAGCTATCTGACACAGATGATCGGGCTCACCGTCCAGAATTTTGTTTCTGCGGCAAGTGGGATGGCAGCGCTTGCAGCCTTCATCCGGGGACTCCGGCGCAGCCTCTCGCAGACCATCGGAAATTTCTGGGTGGACATGGTTCGTTCCGTTCTGTACATTCTGCTTCCCTTGGCCATCGTGCTCTCTCTGGCACTCGTCTCCCAGGGGGTCGTTCAGTCGCTCGGTGCCGCCATCCGGGTTCCGCTTCTTCAGAGCACACTGGACAGTGAGGGCAACGAGGTTACCGTGCAGGTCATCCCCATGGGTCCGGCGGCCTCGCAGATCGCCATCAAGCAGATCGGGACAAATGGTGGAGGCTTTTTCAACGTCAACTCCGCCCATCCCCTGGAGAATCCAACCCCGATTTCAAACTTTCTGGAGCTTCTCGCCATCCTCCTGCTTCCCGCGGCTCTGTGCTACACCTTCGGAAAAATGGTGGGCGATACGCGGCAGGGCTGGGCAATCCTGGCGGCTATGCTGGTCATCCTCATCCCGCTGATGATTCTGTGCCTGTGGAGCGAGCAGGCGGGTAATCCTGCCCTGTCTGCCCTCGAGGTCGACCAGGCGGCGGGAAGCGGGCAGCCCGGCGGGAACATGGAAGGGAAGGAGGCGCGCTTCGGCATCGTCAACTCGGTGCTCTGGGCGGTAGCCACCACTGCCGCTTCGAACGGATCGGTCAATGCCGTGCACGATTCTTTCACGCCCCTTGGAGGCCTCTTCCCCCTCTGGCTCATGCAGATCGGGGAGGTGGTCTTCGGCGGCGTCGGCTCCGGGCTCTATGGCATGCTCGTGTTTGCCGTCATCGCCGTCTTCGTGGCCGGTCTCATGGTGGGCCGGACACCGGAGTTTCTGGGCAAGAAGATCGAGGCCTTCGAGATGAAAATGGCCTCCCTCGTCATTCTCATCCCGGCAGCCGTGGTCCTTGTCGGCACGGCGATTGCCGTGGTGGCAACGGCGGGGCTTGCCGGCATCTCCAATCCTGGGCCCCACGGCTTTACGGAAGTTCTCTACGCCTTTTCGTCGGCGGCAAACAACAACGGGAGCGCCTTTGCCGGCCTCAACGCCGACAGCATCTTCTACAACCTCACCCTGGGGATCGCCATGCTCATCGGCCGGTACTGGGTGATGATCCCGGTTCTGGCGATGGCTGGATCCCTGGCGAGGAAAAAAGTCATTCCATCCGGTCCCGGTACACTTCCAACCCATACACCCCTTTTCGTGCTCCTGCTTGCAGGCGTGGTTCTTCTGGTGGGTGCGCTGACGTTTCTTCCGGCCCTGGCCCTCGGGCCGATTGCGGAATTCATGGCATCCTGAGACCGGTCACGGGAGATCAAGACGATGAATCGAAAGACCAAAACCCTCAGCCTTTTTGAAGGCGCTCTCCTCCGGCAGGCCGTCGTCGACGCCTTTGTGAAACTCAATCCCCTGCACATGATGAGACGGCCCGTCATGTTTGTCGTCGAGGTGGGCAGTGTGCTGACCTCGGTGCTATTTCTGTATGCCCTGTCCGGACAAAGGGAGGAAAACCCCGGTTTCATCCTGGCCGTGTCGATCTGGCTCTGGGTTACCGTGCTGTTCGGCAATTTCGCCGAAGCCATGGCGGAAGGACGGGGGAAGGCCCAGGCGAAAGCACTGCGAAACACCCGGAAAGACGTGCTGGCCAAGCGCCTCGCCGGCCCTGACGCCGGGGCGGATCGAGTCCTCATCCCGGGCTCGCAACTCGGCAAAGGCGATTACGTACTGGTGGAAGCAGGCGATTTCATCCCCGGAGATGGCGAGGTGGTTGTCGGGGTTGCCTCTGTCGACGAGAGCGCGATTACGGGTGAGAGCGCACCCGTAATCCGGGAGTCCGGCGGGGACCGCAGCGCCGTGACCGGGGGGACGCGGGTGCTTTCGGACTGGCTCGTCATCCGCGTTACATCGAGTCCCGGCGAGACGTTCCTGGACCGGATGATCGCCATGGTGGAGGGTGCGAGGAGGCAGAAGACCCCCAATGAAGTCGCCCTCGACATTTTCCTGGCCGGCCTGACCCTCATCTTCCTGCTGGCCACGGTCACGCTGCTTCCGTTCTCGATCTTCAGCGTCCGGGCCGCCGGCCAGGGCTCACCCGTTACCATCACCGTGCTCGTTGCCCTGCTCGTCTGCCTGATCCCGACGACGATCGGGGGACTTCTTTCGGCCATCGGCATTGCCGGCATGGACCGGATGATCCAGGCCAACGTCATCGCCATGAGCGGCCGTGCCGTCGAGGCGGCAGGCGACGTGGATGTCCTCCTGCTGGACAAGACAGGGACCATCACCCTCGGCAACCGGGAGGCGACGTCGTTCCTTCCCGCCGGCGGCGTGGACGGTAAAACGCTTGCCGATGCGGCCCAGCTTGCCTCGCTCGCCGACGAGACCCCCGAGGGCCGCAGCATCGTCGTGCTGGCCAAGAAGAATTACGGACTGCGGGAGAGGGATATCAAGGCCCTTGGTGCCCGCTTCATCCCCTTCACGGCAAAGACGCGCATGAGCGGTGTCGATCTCGACGGGCGGCAGATCCGCAAAGGGGCCGCGGACGCCATGGAAGCCTATGTGACAGATCAGGGCGGTTCCTTTCCCCCCGAGATCCGATCGATCGTCGACGACATCTCCCGCGGGGGCGGCACGCCCCTTGTCGTGGCCGACGGGGCCCATGCTCTCGGGGTCATTCAGCTGGCGGACGTCGTCAAGGGCGGCATCCGGGAACGGTTCACGGAGCTCAGGCGGATGGGGATTCACACGGTCATGATCACGGGCGATAATCCGCTGACGGCCGCAGCCGTTGCCGCCGAGGCCGGAGTGGATGATTTTCTCGCCCAGGCAACGCCGGAGACGAAGCTGAAATTGATCCGCGATTATCAGGCCGGGGGACACCTGGTTGCCATGACCGGCGACGGGACCAACGATGCGCCGGCCCTGGCCCAGGCCGATGTGGCCGTGGCGATGAACACGGGAACCCAGGCCGCCAAGGACGCGGGAA
>Ga0208980_10000659_pt1 | contig 19900 bp, 18 predicted proteins | sample WetSurMetagenome_3_FD_187993 | JGI IMG/M metagenome (GOLD analysis project Ga0208980, IMG submission 187993) | Wetland microbial communities from Twitchell Island in the Sacramento Delta, sample from surface sediment Aug2011 Site A1 Bulk (version 2) | ecosystem: Environmental > Aquatic > Marine... | reverse complement strand
CGATAGTCCGATTGACCTCGGGTCGCGCCTGAACAGTCCGACAAAAAACAGGAATGCAAGAATTCCGTACACAAGCCCGCTGGCCCCTATGTGGTACGACTGCCTTCCGAAGAACCAGACCATTGCATTTGTTGCAAAGTATGAAATGAGGAATACCCTGAAAGAAGAATTTGTGTATGCATAAAACAGGAAAAGCATCAGCACGAACAGAGTGATTGAATTCGAAATAAGGTGCGAGAAGTCGCCGTGAATCAGCGGCGCAAAAATGATACCGTACAGTCCGTAAGTCTCCCGCGGATAAACGCCGTAAACGCTCAAATCAATGTGAGTATATTCCTCAAATATCCTGCCCAGCCATATTAATATTATAAAAGACATAGAAATAAACAGCGTCATCCTGAACTTCGGCTTGCCTCTGCTCAAATCCCTGCTTACTTCTTCTTTAATTTCAATATTTTTATTCGTATTATCCGTCACGTTATTGAAGTCTTAAATAAATAAAATATCAAAAATAAAATATCTAAAACACATATTAAAAATTCAAAAGTCAAAAGTCAAAATTTAAAATTGAAAGTGCAAAGTGCAAAAATTAATACGCAAAACTGAAATACACATATCTCTTTACACATTGCAGTTCTGATACATTAATTTGGAAAAAGTTCTTTATATGTGTTAATTTTAGGATAAGTGTTCTTGCCTGCTTCTAACTGTTACAGATATATTAAGGCTGGCAGTTTGGCTGGTGCAGCAAGGCCGGATGCTACGTTAAACCCGGTTATAGTGGTCACATAATTTGCTTTTGTTTTTGTTCCGTTCTTCAATTTTGCGTTTTGCCATTTTAGTTTGCATTTTGTGCTTTGTAGATAAAGTTTTGTACTTTGTATATAGAGTTTTGCACTTTAATTTTTGCACTTTACACTTCCTTTCTTTTTCATCTTTATTTTCTTGTCCTAATTCAGCAATTTATCCATATTTCGCTTATGAACAAGGATTTTACACGTATACTAAAAAAAATCGACAAAGCAAATAAGTTTGTTTTGACAACCCACCTCCTGCCAGACGGCGATGCTATCGGCAGTGAAATGGCAGTGTATTTCTACCTCTGCAAAAAAGGAAAGATAGTATCGGTTATTAATCATAATGAATCGCCGGAACATCTGGCTTTTCTGGATTATGACAATGTCATTAAAAAATACCGCGATGATAAAACCTCTAATAATGAATTAATTTCGGAAGCAGATATTATATTTGTCATTGACACGAATGAATATTCCAGGACAAAGTCGATGGAAGAATCCATAAGAAACTCGAAAGCTCTGAAAATATGCATCGACCATCACCAGGGAATTGATAAAAACGGGTTCGATGATTTTATTGTTGACACCGATTCCCCGGCGACTTCGCAGATACTGTATGATTTCATCTGCAGCGATGACCCTCAATATATAGACGGAAAAATTGCGAATAATCTGTACGCAGGAATAATGACGGATACCGGTTCGTTCAGATATCCGAGGACGACAGAAAAGACATTCCTCATCTCGGCTGACCTGGTAAATCGCGGTACTGACCCCGTTGATATTTACGACAGAATTTACAATAACATTCCCGCTGACAAGGTTAAACTTCTGTCGCGGTTTATAGACAGCCTCACTTTCCACTTCGACGATACTGTCGCCGTGGGGCTTGTCACGCAGAAAGATTTCATGGAATTTCATTCGGATGCGAAGGACGTGGAGGGATTTTCGGGATTCCTCATGACCATGAAAAATATAAAGGCGGGATTTCTGATTGTTGAACTTCCCGACAGCTGTAAAATATCATTCCGTTCTAAAGGACACATTAAGATAAATGAATTCGCCAGGCACTTCGGCGGCGGCGGGCATAAGAATGCAGCGGGCGCTACGATAGTTAAGGCGGATGTTGACGACATAAAGGAAAAACTTCTGTCCGAATACAAAAAGTTCATTAAGAATGGCTAAGAAAGATAAACTCTATTTATCTTTTTTGCTGTTAGTTTTTCTGCTGACCCGGATTTTTCTTCTCATCAGGCCGTTCCCTGAAATTGACAGTTATGCTCTTACGGACGACACTTATCTATCCCTTAAAATCGCAAAAAACATTGCAGACGGTTATGGCATGACGTACGGAGGTATTCCCACAAACGGATTTCAGCCGCTTTATGTTTTTATGATGGTGCCTGTTTTCGCGGTTATTAAAAGCAACCTCCTTTTACCCGTTTACATTGCCATGATCGTGCTGTCGGTTTTTTCATTGCTGTCAGCTGTCGTTTTATACAGGATGATATTAAAATTATTCGGAAGCAGCGAATCCGCGTTTATTGTTTCATTGCTTTTTGTAACAACTCCGGCTCTGATAAGGAATATGACCAACGGGCTTGAAACTTCGATATCATTCTTCTTTTTCCTGCTGGCGGTTTATTTTCTTTACCTTTTCAGGGAGGTAAGCCTGGTCAATATTAAGTCAAAAAGGATTTTCCTTTTCGGCTTACTGCTCGGATTTTCTGTGCTTGCAAGAATTGATAATGTTTTCCTTTTTTTAATGCTTTTTATCTGGTTTGTAATTAAAGTAAGACGGGAGAAGCCGGGAATTAAGGCCGTAATCTACCGTACACTTGCATTAACCGCTGGTTTTTCTGTAATATACATGCCCTGGCTGGCAGTATCATATTTTTATACCGGTATGTTGTATCCGGTTAGCGGAGAAGCTGTTAGGGTTCAGGGAATTTATTATGCAGTTCACAGAACGAACCTTACAAATTTTTATTTTTCCGAATTATACAGGTCGCTCAGGTATTTTGTGCTGAATTATTTTACGGTCATAATTTTAATTATTGCTTTGCTGCCGCTCATTTTTAAAAAAAGGCGGTTAGGTTTTTTGCGGGGATTCATATCAATAAAGCATTTTCCTCTTATTACAACCTCAGTACTTTTTTACGCGGTTTATGTGTTTTATATATCTGCGTTCTGGTATTTCCCGAGATATCTAGTGCCTCTTTTTGTACCCGTATCAATTTTAACCGGATTTCTCGTTAAAGAATTATTCACGTACGGATTTTTCCGGAGAAAAAAGAACATGTTTTTTACGGGAATCACGGCAATATTATTATTAATTAATGTGCTTCGTCCGGGATTCAGGGATTATTATTTCGGGATGCATATTCCCGAAGGTTACTTCGGAATTTCCGCGTGGGTATCCGGAAATATGAAAGAAGGTTCCATAATCGGAAGTCTTCAGACGGGGGCACTTGCCTATTTCGCTGAAAATGTAAAAGTATATAACCTTGACGGCGTAGTAAATCCTCTCGCGCTTAATGCAATAAAACAAATCCGCCTGATTGATTATATAAAAGAAAATAAATTAGAGTATGTTCTTTTATGGAATATAAATTACGAATTTATTATTGCAAAATCTGGAAATTTCCGGGAGTCGGATTTAACCCACTTAAGCAGGATTGAAGGAATAAAATCCTGGGGTTATGAATGGGACCTGTATAAGGTTAATTATTAGTTTAAAATTAAAAATTAAAAGTTGCAGTTAAAAATTCAAAGTTTTAAGAAAATACGTTTTGAATTAATTTTTAACTTTAAATTGCAACTTTGCACTTTTCATTTTACACTTTACACTAAATAGAATCGTGTTAATCTGCGTGTCATACTCTTTCTGCAACTGTAACAACTATCGCATCGTTCTTTAGTTGTTTCCCGTTTCACTGTTTTTCTGTTTTCTGCTTTATGTGTTTTCCGTTTTTTATAATTTCATTTAAAGGTATCTTTATAGATATTTATTCCATGTTTGAACAGATTATAGACAAAAAGCTTAACGAAGCACTGAAAATTGCGGACGCATTGCCTGATTATTCAAAAGAATCAATCACGGCAAGCCGCCTGAGCGATTACATTATAAGGTTTTTGCTGGCGGACAACATACTTCAGGACAGGGATTATGTACTGAGTAACATCGAAAAAGCAATTAAACTGCATATCAATTACACTCTCAGGCCTAAATGGACTTTGATGAACTATATTTTCGGAAGTTCTGATTCTAAATCGTCAAAGGAAATACTGAATAAAACAGAACCGTTTACTTACTACTCTTTTTATTTAAATATGATAAAAAGCATAGCGCTGGACGGCGGGCAAGTATCTGTAAAAAAAGTTGAAATCGAATCGGCGCTCAGGCACATTAATTCGGACATTTACGGTAAACTGACAAACGAAACTACGGGGCTGAAAGTGAAGAATCTGTTCCTTTATGTTTACAGGATGAAATACGGGGATAATACCGAAATAAGCCTCGACATGAGTGTTCCGTATTTATATATCCGGCTTTTTCTTGAAGATAAGGATTATACCGACCTTATTAAAAAGTTTGAGGATACAGGCAAATTTAACGACTATACTGAAGTCGAACTGAAGAATGCAATCAAGGTCCTGACCAATAAACTTGTTTCCGTGGATGATGCCGAATTGACCGAACCGCCTGTTATTACAGAAGAAAAATTAGTTGATATATCTGAAGAAACCATATTCGAAGATATAAAACCCGTTAAAGAAACGGTTAGGCATGCAGATTCAACGGCAGCTTCAGATTTTCTTGAGACATTAGAGGACAGCAGGAAAAAAACAGAACTGCCTACGGAAGAAGTGAAGATAAAAGAACCTGAAATAAAGCTCCGCGCGCTTTTTAAGGATGATGAAATTAAATCCATCTCGAAAAAGGTCTTCCGCGGTAACAGGTATGCCATGCTGGATGCGCTGATTGAAATCGAAAAACTTGTTAACTGGCGCGAAGCGACGAACTATCTTAAAAATGTTTTTGAATGCAATAAAGTGAAATATTCCGGAAAGGAAGTCATTCTTTTTGTTGACGTGCTGAATGATTACTTCGAAAAGAGAAAAATCTGAATATGTTTATTGATTATGTGAAAATATTTATCAAATCAGGCGACGGAGGAAACGGATGCATAAGTTTCAGGCGTGAAAAATACGTTCCGAAAGGCGGGCCTAACGGCGGCGACGGCGGGAAAGGCGGCGATATAGTTTTCAAAGCGTCTTCACAGCTGACCACGCTTATTGATTATACTTACCAGCGCCATCATAAAGCGGGACGAGGCGTGCACGGACAGGGCGGGGATAAGAACGGACACAACGGAAAAGACGAGATAATAATGGTGCCGTGCGGAAGCGTTATAAAGAATTTTGATACCGGTGAAGTGGTTGCAGAACTTCTGAAAAACGGCGAAGAGAAAATAATACTCAAAGGAGGAAAAGGCGGAAAGGGCAACACGCATTTTAAAAGTTCAACCAACCGGACACCTCGCTATGCCGAAAAAGGCAGGGAGGGAGAGGAAATGACGGTTGCTATTGAACTGAAACTGATTGCTGATATCGGGCTTGTCGGCTTCCCAAATGCGGGAAAGTCGACCCTTATATCGAAAATATCCGCGGCAAAACCAAAGATTGCAGACTATCCATTCACGACGCTGAAACCGAATCTCGGAATAGTGAAATTCAGGGATTATGATTCGTTTGTAGTTGCCGATATTCCCGGAATTATAGAGGGTGCATCGTCAGGAAAAGGGCTGGGTATACAGTTTCTCAGGCATATTGAAAGAACAAGAATACTTCTTTTCCTTATAGATGCAACACTTCTTTCCGTTGAAAAAAAGAATTTTCTGAAAGATTATAAAGTTCTTCTCAAAGAACTTGAGAAATACGAAGCAAACCTGCTTGACAAGCCGAGAGTAATCTGTTTCACAAAAATTGACGCAATCAGCGAAGAACTGAAGAAGAAACTGAAGAGCGTGAGGACAGCGGGGATTGATAAGATTCAGATTTCTTCGGTCACAGGAGAAAACCTTCAGGAACTGAAAAACCTGCTCTGGGAAAAATTAAAACAAATCGAAAAATGAAAAAGCCGTTAATACTAATCTGCAACGATGACGGAATAGAAGCCGACGGTATAAAAGCGCTTACAAAGGAAATAAGAAAATTCGCCGAGGTTTTTGTTGCCGCTCCGCACACACAGCAAAGTGCAGTCGGTCATTCCATTACAATGGCTAACCCGATAAGGGTAAGAAAAGTATTAATGTTCGGTGATTTTTACGGACATGCCGTTGAAGGCACGCCGGCAGACTCGGTAAAATTAGCGGTGCATACTCTTCTTGCCGGACGGAAAATCAACCTTGTCATATCAGGAATAAACCAGGGCGCAAACACTGCAATCAATATAATTTATTCGGGTACGGTTTCGGCAGCGACCGAAGCAACGATTCTAGGGCTTCCTTCAATAGCAGTTTCGCTTACGAGTTACACATATCCCGATTTCTCTCTTGCTGCAAAGTTCTCCGCCAAACTTGCAAAACTCGTTCTGAAAAAAGGCCTGCCGAAGGGAACACTGCTGAATGTTAATGTACCCGCAATCAAAAAAATCAAGGGTGCGCTCGCAACCAAACAGGGCAAATCAAACTGGGACGATACTTATGAAATCCGCCTCGACCCTGCGAAAAGAAAGTATTTCTGGCTTACGGGCTCAATGATGAAACTCGATAAAACAAAAGATTTTGACGTGAAGGCCGTTGACGAAGATTACATATCCGTCACCCCGATACATTACGACCTTACGGACTACATGTTCTATGAAGAACTAAAAAAATGGAAACTGTAAATGACATACAAATCATTGAAGCGGTAACTGACGGCGATTACAATACCGCAAAAGAACTGTTCCTCGAATACGCATCAGAACTTGAATTTGATTTATGCTTTCAGAATTTTGAAGAAGAATTAAAGCAGCTCAGCAAGCAATACGGAAAACCTGAAGGCATCCTATATCTTGTAAAGCACGGGAATAACTTTGCAGGATGCGCGGGAGTAAGAAAATTCAGCGAAGGAATATGCGAACTGAAAAGAATGTACCTTAGGCAATCACTGCGGGGGAAAGGCGCGGGAAGGTTATTGCTTAACAAAACAATTGAAGGCGCAAGAAAACTGGGTTACGGAATAATGCGGCTTGATACTCTTCCGCGCATGACTGCGGCAATTGCTTTATACAAAGAATCGGGCTTCAGGGAAATTGAGCCGTACAGGCCGAACCCCGTCGTAGGAGCAAAATACTACGAAAAGGACTTAAACAATTATTAACCATAATTAATCAAATCATGAGACAGAAAATTTACAAAGTCGACGCTTTTGCCGACAAAGTGTTTACGGGAAATCCAGCGGGAGTATGTCCGCTGGAATCATGGCTTCCCTCCGAGACCATGAAAAATATAGCAATGGAGAATAACCTTTCTGAAACAGCGTTCTATGTTAAGACGGGTGACAGCTATCATCTCCGCTGGTTTACGCCTCTTGTAGAAGTCGACCTGTGCGGGCATGCAACTCTTGCGACAGCGCACGTTCTGTTTAACCATGAAAATCATGAGGGTGATATTATCCGGTTTGAATCGAGGAGCGGAATTTTAACTGTTGAAAAAAACAGGGATTTGCTCACTCTTGACTTCCCTGCCGATAAAGCCGAAGAAATTAAAATTACAAAAGATATTCTCGATGCCTTCTCTGAAAAACCCGTGAAAGCATACAGGGGAAAATCGGATGTGATGCTTGTGTATGAAAATGAAGAACAAATAAGCAACATGGATTTTGACATAAAGAAAATTGCAGAGATACCTGCGCGAGGCGTAATAATCACGGCGCGCGGACATATCTGTGATTTTGTGTCAAGATTTTTTGCGCCGCAGTCAGGCGTGAATGAAGACCCGGTAACAGGTTCAGCGCATACCCTGCTGGCGCCTTACTGGTCTGAATTGCTCGGCAGGAAGGAACTTAATGCAGTTCAGTTATCCGCAAGAAGAGGTTTTTTAAAATGCGCCGACCTCGGCAGCAGGATTAAAATCAGCGGGTATGCAAAGACTTACCTGATTGGCGAGATTTTTATATAATAAATATTTCTTAAAATGGATAAGAACAAAGTGCTGGCGGCTGAACTGGTTCTGGTAAACGACAGGCTTTTGTTTTCAGGAAAAGCAGGCAATAATGAACCCGTTGCTGTTGATTATATACCTCCGCTCGGCGACAATCTTGGCTACACATCGCTGGAACTGTTTCTTTTGAGCTTTTCATCATGCCTTGCAAGTTCGGTTTTAACTTTCCTCAGGCGGATGAACAAAACAATTTCGGGCTTCGGGATTAATGCGCAGGGACTCAGAAAGGAAGAGCATCCAACATGTTTTTCAAAAATACTGATAGAAATGAACTTCAAATCGCCTGACCTGCAGACAGCGGACGTGGAGAAAGTAATAAAACTGTCAGAAGAAACATATTGTCCTGTCTGGGCAATGATAAAAGGTAATGTTGAAGTTGAAAGCAGGATAAATATATATTATGAGTATAAGTAAAGATAAAATGCCCGTCTTGTTCGTCGGACACGGAAATCCGATGAACGCGATACAGAAAACAGAATTCACAAAGGGCTGGCGCAGCATTGCGGAATCAATACAGAAACCCGAAAGCATTCTCTGCATATCGGCGCACTGGGAAACCAAAGGCAAATACATCACGGCAATGGAAAATCCCGAAACAATTCACGATTTTTACGGGTTTCCGGAAGAACTTTTTAATGTACAGTATCCCGCCAAAGGAAATACCGGACTTGCTGACGCCGTTAAAGACAAAGTTACAAATTACAAAATTGAACCTGATTATAAATGGGGGCTGGACCATGGATGCTGGAGCGTTCTTGTTCACATGTATCCCGAAGCGGACATACCCGTTGTGCAGTTAAGCCTAGACAGGAATCTCAGCCCGGAAGAACATTTTAAATTCGCAAAAGAACTTTCCTTTCTCAGGGAAAAGGGCGTTCTTATATTATGCAGCGGAAACATTGTGCATAATCTCGGAATAATAAACTGGAGAAAACCTGACAGCGGAGACGACTGGGCGGAAACCGCAAATGATACTTTCAAAAGACTAATATCGGCCGGAGAATCCGGCAAGCTCTGCAGATACGACACTCTCGGAACCGAAATTCAGCTTGCCACGCCCTCGCCGGAACATTATCTGCCGCTCTTGTATGCGCTGTCTCTTAAAAATGAAAACGAAGAAGTGACTTTTTTCAATGACAAGGTTGTATTCGGTTCAATTTCAATGTGTTCACTCTTAATCAAATAATCCGGATATGAAAAAGGCGCAGGGAAGGATTCTGATACTCGTTTTATTATTTATTTTTTGCGGCAGTCTGAAAGCGCAAACCGGCAAATTGAGGGAAGATTTACAAAAAATCATTTCAGAAGCGGACGGAAAAGTCGGTGTTGCGGTAAAATTTCTTGACAGCGGTGATACGCTGACCTTTAACAACGATTATAAATACCCGATGCAGAGCGTTTACAAATTTCCCCTTGCTTTTGCGGTTATGAATCTTGTTGACAATGGCATTTACAGCCCCGAACAGAAAATTCACGTTTCAAAAGAAGACATGCTTCCCGATACATGGAGCCCGATGAGGGACAAATATCCGGACGGAAATGTTGACCTGCAGCTCAGCGAAATAATTTATTATACCGTATCAATGAGCGATAATATAGGATGCGACATTCTTTTCCGCCTTGCGGGAGGACCTTCAAAAGTTGAAGAATACATTCACGGACTTGGAATAACAGATATCACAATAGTTTCAACGGAACAGGAAATGCATGCCGACTATGAACTTCAGTTCAGGAACTGGTGCAAACCCTCCGCAATGGCAGGACTTTTTGAATTATTATATTCCGGCAAACACCTTTCTGCAGAAAGCAATGAGTTTCTTTACAGGGTGCTGAAGGAAACTGCAACCGGTCCCAACAGGATTAAAGGGCTTCTGCCTGAAGGAACCGTCGTCGCACACAAAACAGGTTCATCAGGTTATAATGATAAGGGAATTGCCCCGGCAACAAACGATGCGGGAATAGTCGAACTGCCCGGCGGAAAGAAATTTGCAATTGCAGTGTTTGTCTCGGACTTTAAAGGCGATGAAAAAACATGCGAAGACATAATCGCGAAAATTGCAAAAGCGGTATGGGATTATTATCTTAATTCCGAGAAATAAAATTACCTGTTATCATTTAATACAATAACAGTAGTTAATCCGCCGTCATCAGGAAAGATATCAATGATATGCCCAGTACAAGCATGGCAATTGCCAGCGCGAGAATCAATACTACTGAACGATTTACTCCTGTATTAAATTTTATTCCGTTCTGCCGTGCAAGAAATTCCACATACTGTTTGGCGCTTTTAAGAGACATGTTTTTTACTTCACGGCATAATACTATTGACTGTATGGCAGAAGCGTTCTTTCTGAGCAAAAGAAGTATCTGATCGTCAATCCCTTTGGAACCGGTTTCTATTAGTGCATTGCAGTTAATGCACCTTTTTGCGTCGGAATTGAAAAACAATGACGGGTTTGTTATTTCAGATTCCTTGCCGCAGCCTTTGCAAATTATGCTGACCGTTATATTCTCATTCATTTTAAAAATGATTGATTCAGATCAAACTTATGAATTCTGAACCGCGATTTCAACGACAAATATTCACTGATTATTACTTCCGTTGTGCATGTTGCCGCGGGAGAGAGAAGCAAAGACTCCGAACAGACATAGCACGGAGAACAGCGTGAATGCAATACGGATGCTTGTTACCAGTCCTTCGTGGTTTGCGGGAACAATCTCCTTTCCGCCGATTAAGATAGAAAAAATGACGATTACGATTGCCATGCTTGACATCTGTCCTGTCATGCGCATCAGTGCCAAAACTGTAGAAGCCAGGCCGTAATGTTTTTTCTCAACCGCGCCCATTATAGCGTTAGAATTCGGCGATGAGAACAGTGCAAAACCCAGTCCGAGTATTGCAAGGTTTATAAGTATATAAATAACGGAAGTATCGGGCGAAATGAAACAAAGAAATGCGAGACATACAGTTATAAGAAGCATTCCCATCGAGGCAACGTATCTTGGTTCAATTTTATCGGATATGCGTCCTGCGAGCGGTGAAAACAAAGCCATGAACACGGGCTGTGTCACGAGCAGGGTTCCCGCTTCCTGCGGCGGCATTGCCTTTATGTGCTGAAAGTAAAGACTCAGCAGAAATGATATAGCGAATGTTGCGCTGTAATTTATGAGCGCGGCAATGTTTGAAAATGTAAAAGACCTGTTATGCCTGAATATGCCGAGGCGGAGAACGGGGTTAACGCTTATCCGCGAATGTTTTCTGTAATACCAGAAAAGTAAAATTCCCGTCAGAAGGAGAATAATTCCCGGAATTCCTGGAAGGAACGTTAAGCCGAGCATAACGGAAGCAATTGCCACCGAAAATAGAAGAGCGCTTTTATAATCAAATTTATTTCCTTCTTCGACAATCCAGTCGCGCGTCATGAAATAGTAAGTCATTCCCGTGACAACCAGGCAGAAAACAAAACTGATGTAAAAGATGTATCTCCACCCGATATTCTGCGTGATAATTCCCCCGATGAACGGTCCCGTAGAAAGTCCCGTATAGACAGCGGATATTGTAACGCCGAGCACTCTTCCGCGTTTTTCGGGAGGATATGCGGAAACTATTATTGATGTTGAATTAATAAAAATAAACGCCGAGCCGAGCCCCATGAATGCGCGGAATGCAATGAGTAATTCCGTTGAAGGTGAAACCGCTATAAGCAGGCAGCCCGCCGTGAAAATCAGCATTCCGTATTTGAAAAATTTTACCCTGCCGTAAATATCAGACAGTTTTCCCGCGGGAATAAGAAAGACAACGCTCGTCAGAACGTAGGAAGTTGCAATCCAGCTGAGGAGTACTGCATTCGCGCCGAACTCTTTTCCGATAGCCGGAACTGCAACATTTATTGACGAACCCATAAACGCAGTGACGAATGACACGAAGACTGAAATCGTGAGTATAATACCGGGGGAATTTTTTAATTTATCCATTATCAATAATGAGCAAACTATCTATACACTGATTCTGATTCAATGAAAATAATTAAATGAATTAAATATGAATGAAGAAATTATTATTCTGTTGTGCTTACGCTTTTCCTTAGAATCATATAACCAAGAAATCCTGAAACGAGCGAAGCTGCAATGATTCCGAGTTTGGAGTATTCAAGAAGCATGCTGCTGCCGAATGCAAGGTTTGCAATGAACAGCGACATTGTAAATCCTATACCCGCAAGGCAGGCAGCGCCGAATAAATGCCTGAATGTTGAACCGCGGGGCATTTCCCCGAGTCCGGCTTTGATAGATAACCACGGTAGTAATGTTATACCTGTTATCTTGCCGAGCACCAGTCCAAGGAATATTCCGATTGTAACACCGCTGAATGCTCCTGTCGCCGCGTTTCCGAGAGACACTCCTGCATTGGCGAGCGCAAAAACGGGCATGATAAAAAATGCGACATATGGATGAAGTTTATGTTCAAGCCTGTATGCGGGAGCCGATACATTTTCACATTTTTCTTCAATGTAATAAACTGCTTCCTTTACATCGGGAGAAACGGAGTTTTCGTCTTTTAACAGGTCATTATCTGCGATTTCTTTCGTCGCGCTTTTTACATCATCGTAAAACTGCCTTGCATTTATTCTTGTCTTTGCGGGGATTGTAAACGCAAGAACCACCCCGGCAATTGTAGCGTGAATACCCGACTTAAGAAACAGGAACCACAGAACTAAACCAAAGAGCATGTAAACAAGTGGAAACCTGATTTTTAGCAGGTTCATCAGTATAAGCACCAGGGTAATCAGGCCGGATAGAGCGAGCATTAATAAGGAAATATCTGAAGAATAAAAAACTGCTATAACAATCACGGCTCCGAGGTCATCGATTATTGCAAGGGCGGTCAGGAAAACTTTCAGTGAAACTGGCACTCTTTTTCCGAGAAGCGAAAGAACACCGATTGCAAAGGCAATATCAGTAGCCATCGGAATACCCCATCCTGCGGATGCTTCGGTTCCGGAATTTATAACTGCATACATCGCCGCGGGAAAGATCATTCCCCCGATTGCGGCAACAACGGGCAGGACTGCTTTTTTAAAACCTGAAATTTCTCCGATTAATAATTCACGTTTTATTTCAAGCCCTACAACAAAGAAGAAAACTGCCATCAGCCCGTCGTTTATCCAGTGATGAAGTGTTTTTTCCAAACGGAAATCGCCGAAACCAAAAGACAAAGTTTTTTCCCAGAGTTCAAAATATACTCCCGCAAAAGGACTGTTTGCCCAGGCAATTGCAATCACAGCCACGGCAATTAGTAATATCCCCGATGACTGCTCCAGTTCAAAAAAACGTATTGCAGGACTAAAAAACGCATTTAGTTTTGGTTCTCCGGATACTTTTATTTTCTTCATCATGATTTTATTAAGGTAATATTAAAAAATCCGTAAAAATAATCTATATTATTCGGCTGAGTTTTCGGTAAATAATAATATCCGTATAATTAAAACAAATTGAACATGATTATTATGATAAACACTAATTATGATTAATGACGATTACGGCTAATGATGATTACGACAAACGCAGAAAAATAAAATATTACATAGAAGAACTCCGTTAGGTCTGCCTCTGCAACTGCCTGCCGTTGGAAGGGGCAGAGGCAGGACCGTAAGAATAATTTGAACCCGTTCATAAAATTTTGTTCTGATAAACCGTTGAAACGGTTACAATCTTTTTGGAATCCTTTACCCACGGTTGAAACCGTGGGCTGAATCAAAGAACATTTTTTAAGCAAATCCGAATCTGTATCAAAATCATTTGCTTGCACTTGTTACGCAAATGTCAATTTGCGTCTGAAATATCTGACACCAATAAAATATGATTATTATGATTAACCCGGAAAAGATTAACGATAATTACGATTAACGCAGAAAATAAAATATCACATAAAAGAACCCCGTTAGGAGTGACATATTTGTAGAAAAAGAGATTATCCCCTCTATAGAAATTTAACATGAGAGAAAGAACCCCGTTAGGGGTGACACGATTGTAGCAAATGAGATTACCCCCTCTCTTTAATCTTTTTGCTTGCGGTTTTAACCGTAAGCAAAAAGGGTTTTAAAAATGCAATCGTTTTTTAAATAACCCTGATTCCTTATAAGAACATTCGGGAATAACAAAATGTTCATGGTCGCAGGGATGCCATCGACCTGCGAATTTCGGAAAATTAGTTTTTATCTAAATGCAAAAAAGGCGCTTTAAGCGCCTTCCCTGCGAAAATATGTTAACTTTATTATTTTTGTTTTTCTTCTTTAGGTTTTGGTTCTTCCTTCTTTACTTCTTTCTTCTTTACCGACAGTTGTTTCTTAAGCCATGCAGTTGTAACAGATTTCGGGCGTATAATAGGACGGTACAGAGCGCGGTTCAAAATCAGCTGTGCTGCCAACCCGAGAACTCTGGATACCGAGAAAAGTACCGTGTAATATTCGTATTCCGTCATGCCGTAATAATGCAGGAGCGCGCCGCTTGCAGCATCAACATTCGGCCACGGGTCCTTTGCTTTTCCGCCTTCAATCAGCAATTTCGGTACAATGTTGTAAAGCTGGTTGACAATTCCCAGTATTTCGTCATCCGGGAAATGTTTGTTCCCGAAATTCACAAATGCCGTAAACCGCGGGTCGGTTACGCGGAGAACTGCGTGCCCGTAACCTGCGATAACGCGTTTATTATTCAGCAGGTTAATGCAGTATTCTCTTACTTCAGCGTCGCTTGGAGTATGCCCTATATCATCGCGCAGTTTGAGTATAAAATTCAGGCAGTCCTGGTTTGCCAGTCCGTGCAAAGGTCCTGCAAGTCCATTTAATCCGCCGCTTACTGAAAAATAAATATCGGATAAAGCTGAATTTATTGTCTGCGTAACAAGCGCCGATACGTTTCCGCCCTCGTGGTCGGCATGCAGTACCATGTAAAGCCTCATCAGGTCTGCAAAAGAACCGTCGGGGTCTTCCACTCCGAGAAGCCTTGCATAATTTTCCGCCCAATCAAGTTTATTATCGGGATTTATTCTGGGTCCCTTGTTGAATTTACGTCTGTAAATATATGCCGCTATGATGGGCATGCGCGCAATCAGGTTTAATGCGTCCCATAACATCGGTTCCCAGAGCATGTCCTTGGGCATTCCTTCCGCATATCTTTTCTTGAAGAATGATTCGTTCTCCATCACGAGTACAGCCGAATTCAGCATGACCATAGGATGAGTTTCCATCGGAAGCGCGTTGATTGTGTTCCATACATAGAACGGCACGTCTGCACGCCTCCTGAGTTCCCACTGTAAATCCTCAAGCGCCTCGTCATCCGGCAGTTCTCCGGTAAGAAGCAGGTAAAAAATTTCTTCGGGAAGTTTATCGGTAAGTTCGAGCACAGGAATACCCCTGATAATAAGCCCTGTATCAAGGCCGACTTCAGAAGTATCGCAAATCAGTGATTTTATGCCCCGCATGCCTCCGAACAATTGTTCAGCTGTTACTTCTCCTATTACTGTGTCCGGCCCCAGAGAAAATACTTCGTTTGCTTCTTTTCTTAATCCAGGAATTATTTCCGCCAGTCTGTCTCTCAGTATCATAAAATGTTAAGTTAAATTATTAATAATCGGAAAATTAAGAGGAAAATTTGACCTGTGCAATACTAATAAAATTGAATTAATTTCATTTTAGTATTAATTTAACCATATTCTGGAATCTTAAACTCTAAATACCATGAAAATCATATATCACGGACATGCTTTTACCCATATCGATACGGGAAAGCATAACATAGTAATGGACCCTTTCATCACAGGCAATCCGGACTGTGACGTGAAACTGAGCAATTTCAAATGCGACTATATAATTCCTACTCACGGTCACGGGGATAATTTCGGAGATACAATAGAACTTGCAAAAAAGAACAATGCAACCGTGATTGCAATTTACGAACTTGCAACATACTGCGGAAATAAAGGCGTAACCGCGCATCCTATGAATATCGGCGGCGGCTACAACTTCCCGTTCGGCAGGGTTAAACTAACGATTGCTCATCATTCTTCTTCACTGCCCGACGGTACATATGCGGGAGACCCTTACGGAGTCATGCTTTCAATCGGCGGAAAAAACATTTACCAGGCAGGAGATACCGGGCTGTTTTATGACATGAAGTTAATCGGGGAAATGCACAGAATTGACGCCGCACTGCTTCCCATAGGCGACGATTTCACAATGGGCGTCGATGACGCTGTCAAGGCGGTTGAGTTTCTGAACCCCGGCATTGTCATTCCGATTCATTATAACACATTCGATATAATTAAATCGGATGCAAATGATTTTAAGCGGAAAGTGGAATCCATCGGAAAGAAATGCGCCGTACTGAAAGCGGGAGATATTTATGAATTATAATCGTTTTTGATTGCAGAAAATTATATCTATATCAAATCAGAAAGGCGGAGTCGGAAAAACAACGACTGCCGTTAATTTATCAGCGTGTATCGCAAAACTCGGAATCAGGACCCTGCTCGTAGATGCAGACCCGCAGGCAAATGCCACTACGGGAATCGGAATGGACACGTCAAATGAGAGCAGTATTTATGAAGTGCTTGTTACCGACAGAGCCGCAAAAGATGTTATTAAACCGACGCAGGTTGAAAACCTGTATATGATAACTTCGAGCATAAACCTGGTTGCTGCGGAACTTGAACTTGTAAACCTTGAAAACAGGGAAGGCATGCTGAAGACGAAACTGGTCGAACTTGCATCTCCTTACAGCGGTTACAATTTTGATTTTGTATTTATTGACTGTCCGCCGTCTCTGGGACTTATAACTATTAATTCCCTGAATGCCGCCGATACTGTAATGATACCAGTTCAGTGCGAATATTACGCCCTTGAAGGATTGTCTGCGCTTCTGAACACAATCAAGATGGTAAAGAATTCTTTTAACCCGGAACTCAGTATAGAAGGATATCTGCTGACAATGTTTGATTCGAGGCTGAAACTCGCAAACCAGGTGGAAGCAGAACTGAGAAAATATTTCGGTGAAAAAGTTTTCAGTACTAAAATTGCCCGTAATGTGAAAATCGGCGAAGCCCCGAGTTACGGCAAACCGATTACAGAATATGACCCGCAATCATCAGGCGCAAAAAATTATAACGAACTGGCGGAAGAATTTGTTACAAGAAACAGAAAGGAATCAGGACAAAATGGATAATAAAGGCGGACTGGGAAAAGGGCTGTCGGCATTGTTTGAGAAGAAAAACATCGACCCGAACAATCCGGTGCAGACAGGCGCGGAAATAATTTCGAGGCAGAAGTTTCATGTGAGGATTGACAAAGTAAAAGCTAACCCGTACCAGCCCAGAGAAGATTTTGACGAAGGTAAGTTGAAGGAGCTCTCGGAATCAATTGTTGCGCACGGGCTTCTTCAGCCGATTACGGTTAAAATTGCCAATGACGGGAACGGTTATATTCTGATATCCGGTGAACGCCGCCTGCGGGCAGCATCCATAGCAGGTCTGCATGATATTCCCGCTTATGTTTATGATATCAAAGATGAAAGCAAGGAAATATTTCTCCAGCTGGCGCTGATAGAAAACGTGCAGCGCGAAGACCTTAATCCGATGGAGCTGTCAGACTCCTACCAGAAACTTGTCGACGAATGCAGTATGACTCAGGAGCAAATCGCGGTTATTGTTTCCAAGCAGAGAAGCACCGTTGCTAATTTTCTTCGGCTTCAGAAACTTCCTGCGCAAATAAAAGTATCGCTGAGAAAGAATGAAATATCGGAAGGGCATGCAAGGGCAATTCTCAGGTTTGACAATGAAGAGAACCAGATAATGCTCTGGAAAAGGATTCTTGCAGAAGACCTTACAGTGAGAAAACTCGAGGAAATTACAAAGAAGGCTGTAAAACAGAAAAAGAAAAAAAAGAACAAGGGCGGCGACGATGCACAGAATCCCGAACTGGAAGTAATTGAAAATAAACTTCGCCTGTTTTTCGGAACGCGCGTGATTATAAAACCGAAGACAAAGCAGACAGGCGAAATCGTAATCGAATATTATTCAGATGATGATTTCGACAGAATTATTGAATTAACTGAAAAACAGCAATAAAAAATATTAAAATTGAAAACAAAATTATTTACTGAAAAAGCCCCGCATCCCATCGGTCCTTATTCGCAGGCGATTTACTGCCCGGAGTTCAAGGGGCTTATTTTTACTTCGGGACAGGTTGCGCTTAATGCAAAAGGGGAGTTTGTCGGCGGCGATATAAAAGTACAGACCCGGCAGGTATGCGAAAATATAAAAGCAATTCTTACCGCCGGAAAATCTTCCCTTAAGTACGTTATTAAGACAACTGTGTTTCTTAAAGACATGAACGACTTTGCGGACATGAACGAAGTTTACGCTGAGTATTTCGAACAGATAAAACCTGCCAGGAGCACAGTCGAAGTACCAAGACTTCCAAAAGATGCACTGGTGGAAATTGATGTTATTGCTCACGTCTGATTTTTGTATTACCGGAAGATGTACTTCAGGGATTTAATTTTTAATTTAATTATTCCGCCGCTGATTGCAGGAAGACATTAAAAATAAATTACAGAACAAACTTGATAACCTGCCCTCCTCGCCCGGCGTTTACCAGTTCAGGGATGCGGGAGGAAAGGTCATTTATGTAGGCAAGGCAAAGAATCTTAAAAACCGCGTCAGGCAGTATTTCCGTTCAAAACAGCAGTACGCAAGAACCGAGGTGATGATTTCAAAAATTTCCGATATAGAAATCATTACAACTGATAACGAGATTGAGGCGCTGATTCTTGAGTTCAACCTTATAAAATCTCTTAAACCAAGATATAACGTTGTCCTTAAGGATGACAAAACATATCCCTATATTGTAATTACAAATGAACCGTTTCCGAGAGTATTTCCGACACGCCGCAAGTTTACCGACGGTTCGCGTTATTTCGGGCCTTATACCGATGTAAAAACAATGAGGTATGCGCTTAAATCCATACGCGATATTTTTACAATAAGGTCGTGCAATCTGAATCTTAATGACGAGACTATCAAAAGCGGCAGGTTCAAGGTGTGCCTTGATTATCATATTAACAAGTGCGAAGGACCCTGTGTCGGATATGTTTTGCAGAAAGAGTACAGGGAGATGATTGAACAGGTTGCAAAGCTTCTCAACGGTAAGACAGAAACTCTTGAACGCGAAATGAAGCATAAGATGGATGAGTATTCAGCAAGGCTGATGTTCGAACAGGCGGCGAGATTAAGGGATAAAATTGACGCGATACGTGTTTACAGCTCAAAACAGAAAATGGTTGAGGATGAAATAATTGACAGGGACGTGTTTGCGGCTGAGGCGGAAGACAACGACGCCTGCGGAATGGTGATGAAAATCAGGGACGGGAGGGTAATCGGTAAATCGCATTTCTATTTCAATAATGTTCTTGACAAGCCCGCGGGGGAAATCCTGGACAATCTTATTACAAATTATTATACGAAATCGGAGTTCATACCTGACGAAATTTTCATTCCGTTTGAAACTGAATACGCCGGCACATATAGTAAATGGCTTTCTGAAAAAAAGGGTTCGAAAGTTGATATTATCATTCCGAAAATCGGCGATAAGGCAAAACTCGTTAATATGGTCGCGGCAAATGCAAGGCTGATGCTGAACGAACTGAAACTCGCAAAACTGAAACGTGAGTTCATTGCGCCTTCCGTTGAATCTCTTAAAAGAGATTTGAAACTTAATCGATTGCCGAAAAAAATCGAATGTTTTGATATATCGCATATACAGGGAACGGATACTGTTGCGTCTATGGTAGTGTTCCGTGACGCTAAGCCGAAAAAAACCGAATACAGGAAATACAAAGTGA
>Ga0208980_10000658_pt1 | contig 19911 bp, 19 predicted proteins | sample WetSurMetagenome_3_FD_187993 | JGI IMG/M metagenome (GOLD analysis project Ga0208980, IMG submission 187993) | Wetland microbial communities from Twitchell Island in the Sacramento Delta, sample from surface sediment Aug2011 Site A1 Bulk (version 2) | ecosystem: Environmental > Aquatic > Marine... | reverse complement strand
GCAGACGGAAGCGGATTCTGTTAAAAAGCGTTTGAGCAGGCTCAGCCCCGCATTGGGCGATCCGGAGGCGGACTGGCAGCGAATGGCAAGAGAGGCTGCCGAGGCCGAGCAAAGCGCATCCCAGAGCGGTGCTCTTCTGGCGGAAAAAATTGCCGCGGAAAAATCAAAGCTTTTGGAGGCAAAGCGAACGGCATCGCGGTGGAGGATGATCGCAGCCTTATTCCTGTTTTTGGCTGTGATGCCTTTGGCATGGCGGCTCCTGGACGTATCCGGGCTGTCTCCGATGCTGGGATTCGGGCTTGCCGGCGCTCTGGCTATTTTGGCCGCAGTCCTGTTTTTTGCCGCTTCCAGGTCTGCTGAAATCGGGCGCAAATCGATGCAGACGCTTTCCAGCCTCGAAGCTGAGCAGAAGAGCCTCCGCGACGAAGGCGGCAAAAAGCGGAAGTGGTTCAACGAAGTGATGTCGGAGTCGGGATTTCAAAACATGGACGATTTCCTCGGCGCCGCAAAACAGTCCGAGCAGGACCGGCAGAAGCTTGCGGATCTGGAAGCCCGTATTGCGGAGTCCGGGCAGCAGCAGGAGCGTCTGCGTGCTCAATCGGACGATGTCTATCAGCAGCTTAAAAACGGCCTGGCCCAGGCAGGGCTTTCGTGCTCGCCCGGCAACCTTAAATTTCAAATCGATGTGTTCCGGACCAACCTGCGCAGGTTTCGGGAGCTTGATGCAAAATTCAGCAGCTGCGTGCAAAAGGCTGCGGCCTTGAAAGCGGAGGATGAGGAGCTGACGGCTGATTACGACCGGAAATGCCTGCTGATGAAATCACTGCTCGATCAGGCTGCAGTGGATACTCCTGAGAAGTTTCGGGAAGAGTGCCGAAAACGGCAGAAGCTGATCGAGCTGCTCGAAAAGGAGGCGTCCCGAAACCGCGAATTTCAGAGGCTGGCGGGGGACCTGACGCTGGAGCAATGGAAAGGCAGGCTCCGGGAATTGATGGAACAGCCGGGGCCGCCGGATGATGGAATCGCGCCGGACCCGGGAATCCGGGCTGAAGGTGGGGAGAACACCCCGTTTCTGCCATACCTTCCCACGGTGCCCGAGGCGGAGGAAGAAGAAAAGCAGATCACTTCCACTCTTTACCTTGCCCGCGAGGAATATGCCCGCGCCGTGGAGCGCACGAACCAGGCTTTCCAGAATTTCCGGCTTTCCTCGGAGATTGAAGAGGACCTCGCAATGGCGGAACGGAGCCTTCGGGAAATGGAGACAAACCGGGAAGCCTTGAGCACGGCGCTCGAAACGATCGAGGTTCTTTCGAGGCAACAGCAGGAGGTGCTGGCGCCTCAGTTGAATGCGGCTGTGGAACAGCGTTTCCTGCGGCTTTGCGGACACAGATACGAAGAGGTGAAAATCGATCCTGACTTCCAGGTGTATGTCCGCGAGCCCGATTCCGGCGAACTGCGCCTGGCGGGGTACTTGAGCCGCGGCACCCAGGATCAACTCTATTTCGCCATGCGTTTCGGGATTCTGGACCTGGTCTCGAGCGAAAGCGAGCCGTGTCCCTGCCTTCTGGATGAGCCTTTTGCCGCTTACGACCGCACCCGGCTGAGGGAAGCGTTCAAAGTCCTGGATGATGAATCGGAACGCCGCCAGTTGATCGTGTTCACCTGCCGAGAAGATCTGCTCGATCTGGCCGGGCAGCACGGAGCCAACGTTGTTTTGATGCATGGATAGCTCCGCAGCTTTGCCGGGGGCATGAGCGGGACTTGCAGGCTTCAGGACCTGATACCGATGTTTCACAGAATTCCTGCTGATGCAGCTAACCCAGCATTCCCATTCAGGCTGAAGGTCCCAGATGCCAATTTGCGACAAGCCACCTGTGACCTGCGGCCTTGAGCCGGTACTGTCGATGTCTGTCTGTGCCGTCTCGCCGCGAAGAGCCGCGAGAAACCCGGGCTCCAATTCCGGCAGACGCTGACAAACATTTCCAGTGGTAATCCATATAAAAGCGCGGGAGTTTGCCCCCTGTCGAAATTCCATTTCACTTCAATTGGCGCAATCTTCTATACTTAATAATTCTGCCCTGAGTCTGCGGCTTATATGCCGGGAGGTGATCTGTGCTTCAGTTGAAGAATCTCGGGCTTGTGCTGAACGGGAAGCAAATTCTCTACAACCTGAACCTTGAAACCCGCCACGGCGAGATTCATGGCATCCTTGGCGCCAACGGAACCGGAAAGTCGACGCTTGCCTCAGTGATCCTGGGCTTGAGCGGCTATCGCGAAGTCACGGGAAGCATTGTTTTTAACGGTGAGAATATCACCGACCTCCCGGTCTCGCAACGGGCGCGCCGGGGGATCACCATGGCCTGGCAGGAACCTGCCCGTTTTGAGGGATTGAGCGTTGCCGAGTACCTGAGCATCGGGCAGCGGCACGCAGGCAACGTCCCGCTAAGTCCAAGAGAATGCTTAATGAAAGTTGGACTTACGCCGGAAAATTATCTAATGCGGGCTGTCGACACAACCCTGAGCGGCGGCGAGCGCAAGCGCATCGAACTGGCTTCCGTGCTGGCTATGAGACCCAAACTGGCAATTCTCGACGAGCCTGATTCCGGGATCGATGCCCTGTCGATAGACTACGTTGTTGAGGTCATCAAGACATTTTCCCGCAACGGGACAACCGTGCTTTTGATCACGCATCACGAAGAAGTGGCCGAAATAGCGGACCGGGCTTCGTCGCTTTGCGGGGGGACAATCCTGAAGACCGGCGATCCGGTAGCTGTTGCGCGGTTTTTCCGGAACCACTGCCAGGAATGCCAGCACGTGAATATTCCGGAAAAAGAGGAACAGAATAATGATTCAATTGTCGCATGATTTCGAAGAAATCGCCGAAGCTTACGAGGCGAGCGGCGGACAAGCCTCATCCCTCCTCGACAAACAGTCCGCCAGCCTGGTGGTCAGCCACAACAAAATTCTGGGCAAAAACGAAATCCCAGGTGTGCGCATTGAAGGAGAGGAGACACCGACTGGCGCCAAAGCCAGTATTACGGTGGCGCCGGGGACTATTGTGCAGAAACCGGTACATCTTTGCTTCGGTGTCATCCCCAAGGACGGAATTCAGGAGATCATCTCCGAATTCAATATAGGGGAAGGAGCCAGGGTGACTTTCCAGGCTCACTGCACGTTTCCCAATGCCGAGAAGGTCAAACACACGATGGATGCAAGAATATACGTGGGCAAGAATGCCGAAATGACATACTCGGAGACACACTTCCATGGCCCGTCCGGCGGCACGGAAGTGCTTCCTGTGGTCAGAGTGACCGTGGATGAGGGCGGAGTGCTGAAAAACGAGTTCAAACTCGTGCAGGGCGCGGTCGGCCGCCTGCAGGTGGATTACGAAGGCGACGTAAGGAAAGACGCCGTGTGCGAATTTGACGCCAGGGTTTATGGAAAAGGTGATGACAGGATCAGCGTCAAGGAATCCCTGTTTCTGAACGGCGAAAATGCACGGGGACTGGCCAAAAGCCGGATTGTTTCCTCCGAGCGCTGCCAGAGCGAAGTGATCGGTGAGGCGGTCGGCAACGCTCCTTTCGCCCGTGGCCACGTGGATTGCGTCGAAATCATAAAAGGGAGAGATGCGCGAGCCAGCGCCATCCCGCGGCTGGTCGTGGTCGACGACCGGGCAAAACTGACTCACGAAGCCGCCATCGGCAGCGTGGATAAAAAGCAGGTCGAAACCCTAATGGCGCGCGGCCTTACGGAGGATGAGGCCGTCGACGTGGTCGTGCGGGGCATGCTCCGCTGAACGACCGCAAAACGGCCGGAAACACAAAAGACCCGAATGACTCCAAGGGCGGTGCTTTGCGTAATTACATTGGTAAACCCTTGGCTCTGCCGGGGGACTCAAAGTATTTGACAGCTCCGTATTTTTAAACGGTGAGAAACGCCGAGAAAAAGCGCTGACAACCGATTTTTTCGGCGTAGGTCAGCGTTCAAGACCGGCGTAACTCCTCAAGCCGCTTTGAGCGGTTCAAATCTTTCAAGCCGGCTTTGCCGGAGGTACCTGACTCGTGTCTTTCGTTTTTTAGGTCAGCTTTTCGCTTCGCGCGGCGAGGCGCGCACGGCCCGGTCGTAAGCCCAGGAACGGATGTGGTCCACCTGCTCGCGCATGGTTTTGGAAAGCGGGATGACACCGAGGGCGGCCTGGTGGAGGTCTTCAAAGCTGATGGTTTTGTTCTGAAGCCGCACCTGGGTCAGCGCGGAAACCACGCACTGCTCGATTTCTGCGCCGGTCCAGCCCTGGGTGATCCTCTTAAGCCGATGGAGTTGCAGATCTGTTGAGTCGACGCCCCGTTTTTCCAGATGAATCTTAAAAACCTCCATCCGTTCTTCTTCCGTGGGCAGGTCGATAAAAAACACTTCGTCGAAACGGCCTTTGCGGATCATTTCGGCCGGCAATAGGTCGATGCGGTTTGCCGTCGCGGCGACAAAAAGCCCGCGCGTCTTTTCCTGCATCCAGGTCAGGAAAAAGGCGAATATGCGTCCCAGGCTTGTGCCGCCGCTTGCGCCGGTTTGTCCCGTAAGTCCCATCTCGATTTCGTCAAACCAGACCACTGCCGGCGCGACGGACTCGACGGTACGGCACGCCTCCACGAATGCTGCATCCGGATTCCCATGGCGCCCGGAGAACACCTCGCTCATTTCGATGCGATAGAGCGGAAGGCCGAAACAGGAAGCGATCGCTTTGACGGAGAGGCTTTTCCCGCAACCTGAAACGCCCATGACCAGCACGCCCTTGGGAACGATTTCGGCGCTCAGGCTGTCCCGTTCCACGAAAAGCTTTCGCCGCTCAGTTAGCCAGGCTTTCAGATATTCAAGCCCCCCCACATGCTCGATTTGGGTGGACTCCGCAATGTATTGAATCAGCCCTGTGCGGTTGACGATCAGCTTTTTTTCGTCAAGCAGGTGAGGGAGGGAATTTCCGTCCAGAGCCCCGCAAACGGCAACCGCCCGCCGCAGCGCGTGGCGGGATTCGTCCAGGGTCAGCCCCTGCAATGCGCGGGCCATGGCAAAAAGCACGGGATCGCCGGTATCCACCTTAACGCTTTGACTGGAGAATCTCTGTGTTTCCTGCCGCAGGAATGCGATGAGCTCCTCGATGTCCGGAGCGGCAAGCTCTACCAGGGCGATCTGCCGGCTCAGCTCTTCGGGGATAGCGCGCAACGGCGACGTAATGACCACAAATTTCCCGGAATCCAGGCAGAGCTCATAAAGGTCGCGCAATCTCCGCCTGATCGCCGGATCGTCGCCCATGAATTGATGAAAATCCTTAAGCTGGAAAATCCCCGGTTCTTTGCGGGAAGCAATATAATCCAGAACTGCCTGCGGCCTTAGTTTCTCGCTCGCGCCGTCCGGCGACTGGAGGCCGGCAGTCAGCGACCAGCTCCACAGCGGCAGACGGTTCGGGAAAAGGCGTCCCGAGACTTCCTGCAGTAGCGTGCGGACCCGTCCTTCTTCGGCGGAGCAGACAAACATCAGCGGCCGCCCCCCCTGGAACACTTCCTTGATTGCCCGGTATGCCCGGCTCTCATTAGAGTTTTCGCTGGTATTCATAAACGGCATTTAACCATGGATTCAGTCAAATATCATAGTCATTCGAGATTCGAAATTGAAAGCTGTCCTGCTAATCTCGAATTTCGAATTTCGAATTTCGAATCATCATAGCGCGCACTGTATCCCAGAGGCCTTTCGGTGAGCCAAAAGTGTCGTTGACGGCGCTGGCCTCGTAGCCGCTGTGGACCATACAGTCTGTGCAGCGCGGATTTCCGGACTGCACGCCGTACTGGCTCCAATCGGTCTGTTCCATTAGGGTGGAGAAGCTGTTGAAATATCCGTCCTGCAGCAGGTAGCATGGTTTTTGCCAGCCGAAGAGGTTATATGTGGGCATACCCCACGGGGTGCAAGCGTATTGGCGCAGTCCCATCAGGTATTGAAGAAACAGTGGGCTTTGGTTGAACTTCCAGCTTTTTTTGCGATTGCCCAGGATGCGGGCGAAGAGCTTTTTTGTTTCGGACCGGGAAAGAAAATACTCCTTTTCCGGGGCTTTTTCGTAGCAATACCCCGGCGAAAGGGTCATCCCTTCGACCCCGAGAGCCATCATTTCGTCAAAGAAAGCGCGAACGCTTTGCGGATCCGATTCCCTGTTCAGGGTTGTGTTGGTGGTCACCCGAAATCCGCGCTTTACCGCCTCCCGGATGGCCCGAACGGCTATATCGAACACGCCCTCGCGGCATACGGAGCGGTCGTGAAACTGCCTCTGCCCGTCCAGATGAACGTTGATGGTGAAATATCTGCTCGGGCGGAATAGATGGAGTTTTTCCTTGAGAATCAAGGCGTTGGTGCAGAGGTAGACATATCTCCTGCGGGCGATTAAGCCTTCGACAATTTCGGCGATCTGGGGATGAAGAAGCGGCTCGCCACCCGGCAGGCTGACCATCGGCGCACCGCATGCCTCGGCTGCCTTGAAGCATTGTTCGGGTGTCAGGTGCCGCTTTAGAACCTCCACGGAGTACTGAATCTTGCCGCATCCCGCACAGGCGAGGTTGCAGCGGAAAAGGGGCTCCAGCATGAGAACGAGCGGGTAGCGTTTTTTTCCTGCTGCCTTTTGCCGCAGCACGTATGCGGCCACAGCATACATCTGTGAAATTGGGACACCCATGCTTAGCCTTTCCGGACCAAAATGGTATCGCATTCGGGCAGGCATAAAAAGTGGAATTGGGAGGGAATTGGGGTAGCGGGCGGAAGCCATGCAATCATGGCTCCGGGTTTGTCAGCCCGCAATAGGCGGCCCGACTGGTCTACCAGATTGAAGTAATCGGCCTCAGTCATCTGCAGGATACCGCGAGGGTGGGTATCTGATTGAATGGGACATAGCCAAAGGGATAAGGGGTTGAGAGAACCGAAACAAGCCGTGAGTGCCGATTGAACATCTTGCCAATTGGCAGATCTATGCATTACACTGCGGTTCGAATGCTGCGGAAAAGAAAAGCGGACGGGCCCAATGGCCTATCCTCACATTGAAGCGCGAGCTGGAGGCCCTAATGCCGGACAAAACTCAAAAGGACAAGGAAGAAATAAGCCAGGAGGGACTGGGTCCCATATCGCGCAGGGACTTTGCCATCGGCTCGGTAGCGATTCTCGGTGTTACCGGAAGCGATGGGGCATCCAAGGTGCTCGCTCAGACGCCGGGCAAAGCCGCAGGTCAGGCGCTTGCTGATTCGCGCGCCATTACGGCACAGCCCGCCTCGGATTCCGCTCGAAGCATAAAACTGACAGTGAACGGCTGGAAATATGAAATAAAGGTGGAACCGGAAGCTGTGCTGCGCGACGTCCTGCGGGAACAACTGGGCTTCCTGTCCGTCAAGGATATGTGCAATGGCTATGGCGCCTGCGGTTCCTGCACCGTCATCGTGAACGGGCGCCCGGTGCTGTCCTGTATGACTCTAGCCTGCGAGTGCGACGGCGTGACCATTGAGACCGCGGAAGGCGTGGCGACGGCCAATCCCAAGCTTATCGATGCGTATGTGCTGAACCACTGCATGCAATGCGGCTACTGTACGCCTGGATTCGTTGTGACCGCCAAGGCCCTTTTGGATCGCAATCCAATGCCGAAGGAAACCGAGATACGGGAAGCGCTGGGAGGCAATATCTGCCGCTGCGGAACTTATCCTCAACACATCCTGGCCGTGCAGGAAGCGTCCTCCGGCAAATGAATGAGCTTGCGGTGATTCGATGAGTGCTCCGACATGTAAGGGAGAGGATGGGACAGGGCATGAAGACGCTGAATAAATTTGCTCATATCAATGCCAAATCGGTGGAAGAGGCGGTGGCTGCCCTGCAGAAGGGAAAGTCAGCGATCAACGCCGGGGGCACGGATCTTCTGGGTACGCTGAGATTTGAAATCCTGCCAGCCTACCCTGACGTCCTGATCAATCTGAAAACAATTCAGGGATTGGAGTACATCAAAGAAGAAGGCGGAATGCTCAAAATCGGCGCGCTGACGAAACTGCATGATATTGCCGGCAACCCGATGGTGAAATCCCGATACACGGCCCTGGCGCAGGCAGCTTCAAGCGTGGGAAGCCCTCACATACGGGAGATGGGAACCCTGGGTGGCAACCTTTGTCAGATGACACGCTGCTGGTATTTTCGAAAGGAAGACAATCGCTTTTTTTGCCTGAGGAAGGGCGGCAAGACCTGCTATGCGATGTCCGGAGAAAACAGATATCACTCGATATTCGGTGCAGTCAAAGCATGCCTGGCGGTAAATCCGAGCGATACGGCTCCCGCCGTCGTCGCTCTGGATGGAAAGATAAAAACCAGCAAGAGACTCATTGAAGCTGAAAAATTCTGGGACATGGCCGTACCCGGTTCCACGGTGCTGGCATTAGACGAGATTGTTATCGAAATACAGATTCCTTCTCCAGCACCGGATGCCAAAAGCGGATTCGTGAAGTTTGCTCTAAGGAAAAGCATAGATTTCCCGATCGTGAACTGCGCGGCGGCAACTGGCAAAGGCAATGCCAGAATCTGCTTGAATGCCGTCTACAACAAGCCGTATCGCGCAATAAAGGCCGAAGAGGCGATTCGCGGGAAGAAGATTGACGCGGACAGCGCGGATGCTGCCGGAGCTGCAGCTGTGGCCGATGCCAGGGTGCTTCCGGGAGAGAAAAATAAGTGGAAGATCCCGATCGCCAAAGCCATGGTGAAGAGAGCCCTACTCGCCTGCGCATGAGTGGAACGGCCAGGTTCCGTTTGCCCACTCGAACTCCGCCTGCCCGATTTCTTCGTTTAATCTGTATCGGGCGGCGTCCAGGAGCTTTCCTGCTGCTTTTCTGAGGCAATTTCGTATGTTTGGGTGCCCGGAACAGTCAATGCGCGCCCCGGAACCTGTGCCGGACCTCCGGTCTTCGGAAAATGCAGCTCCCCGCCGGTTGAAATTGATCCTGAGCTATGCTGTCGCCGCAGCATGTCTGGCCTGGGTCTTGTCGAACGCCCGCCCCGATGAACTGCTGGAAAGCCTCAGGCAGCTGAATTGGGGTTTTGTCGCGCTTGCGATTGCTGCGGATGGCGCGAATTATTTTCTCCAGGGATTCCGCTGGAGCCTCTTGCTGCGGCCGGTGGCGCGCGTCAAACCGCTCAGAGCCATCCAGGGGATCTATGTCGCCCTGTTTACCAATAATGTCCTTCCGATGCGCTTTGGCGATCTGGCGAGGGCTTACCTGATTGCCAAGCGATACTCCAGGAATTTCTCCGATGTTATCCCCTCCATCGTTGTGGAGCACATGTCTGATGGGATTTGGCTGGCCCTGGGAATAGCCCTGGCGACTCCGTCGCTCCCTTTGCCCCGAGCTTTTCAGAGAGGCGCTCAGATTTTTGGATTCGGCGTGATCCTCCTGGCTGCAGGATTTTTTTATGCTGTGGTCCGGAAACAGAAGGATTCGGCAGGATGGAAGGAATACTCAGGCAGTGATCGCATGCGAAAAATAGGCCGTATCATCGGCCGGCTCGCGCTCGGGATGCGCAAGATTGGATTCTCCTCCCGATTTTTTTGGGGGCTTGCCTTGACACTCGCTTCCCTGATTTTCCAGGCGCTCGCGCTTTGGTTTGGGGCCGTTGCCTATAGGATACCGCTCACTCCGTGGAGCGCGGCGGTGGTTCTGCTGATAATACGCGTGGGCGTCGTCATCCCGAACGCGCCGGCAAACCTGGGCGCCTATCAATTTTTCGCGGCCCTGGGCCTGGAGTTGATGGGAGTGAGCCGCTCCGTCGCCACAGGCTTTTCCCTGGTGCTGTTTTTAATCCTGACGACCCCGACCTGTATAGCGGGCTTTTTCGTTCTCAGCCATAGCGGAATTACCTTGCTGCGCCTTAACCATGAGGCCCGGGTAATGGCCAAAGCCGTCTAAACCGCGGTTGCTTCCAGCGCACGCACTTCAAAAGCCGGCGGACTCTCAAGGTGTTTCTTTACCAGACATGACTCAGCTGCGCGCACAACCGCCGGGACATATTGCTTTGGGAATTCCGGGGGAAGCTGAATATCTACGGTGATTTTGGCGACCATCTTGGTTGCGGCATCCCGCTCCATGCGCTGAGTCACGCGGATTCCTTCTGTCGAGATTCCCCGCATCCGGCAGAATCCCAGAACGTAATATCCCGCACACGTCGCAAGAGAAGCGAGAAACAATTCGAAGGGGGAAGGAGCCGAATTCTCCCCGCCTACGGCCTGCGGCTGGTCCGTTCGGACTATGAAGTTGCCTATCCGGGCGTCCACCCGTGAGCCTCCGGGAAAATCAACTGTGATTTCCATATAACGCCTTTCAAAATTTATAGTTATCGTTGCGGGATGTTTAAATTACATAGGCCCGGGCGAACTGCCCTTGCTACCGGTTCACGCTTCAGCCGCCGGCCGGCGTGCAGTCGGATGCTCCTCCCAAAGAGGAGCCGCCCTTTGATACTGAGGCGAAACTGGACACCTTTTCTTCCAGATTGGGGCTGTTGCAGGCTGGGCAGAACCCACGTACCTCTTCCGAAGATTTCAAAACCAAACGCTCGAATTCAGCGCCACAATTCAGACATACATACTCAAAAAGCGGCATTTATTCCTCCAACGCTCATTCGGTATGCTTCCTTGGCTGCAAGGACGAAATATAACATCGATACCGGCAGATGTCAGGCTGCGCCGCCTTTCCCACAGGATTGTGCCAAGGAATATGCCAAGGAAGGTTTTTATAGGATCACAGCCCTAAACAAGCGGATGATGTTGAACTCGGATCTTCGCGCGCAGGACTCCACGCAGATCCGCGAAAAGCAGATAATAGCGTGAGAAGGCGCCTATCCCTTGTTTAGCGAAGTCAGGAAGTCCGCATTGCTTTCCGATTTTCTCAGCTTGTCCAGGAGCAGATCCATGGCCTCGTCGATCGAAAGCGGGCTGAGCACTTTCCGGAGGATCCAGATCTTGGTGAGGTCGGCGCTGTCCACCAAAAGCTCTTCTTTGCGGGTTCCGGAGCGGTTGATATCGATGGCGGGGAAAATGCGCTTGTCCACCAGTTTCCGGTCGAGGATGATCTCCATGTTGCCGGTGCCTTTGAATTCCTCGAAAATCACGTCGTCCATGCGACTTCCGGTGTCGATCAGCGCGGTAGCCATAATCGTAAGGCTGCCTCCTTCCTCGATCTTGCGGGCTGCGCCGAAGAAGCGCTTTGGCTTTTCAAGGGCGTTGGCGTCCACGCCGCCCGACAAAACTTTGCCGCTGGAGGGCACGACGGTATTGTAGGCGCGCGCAAGGCGGGTGATGCTGTCCAGCAGGATCACAACGTCTTTCTTGTGTTCCACGAGGCGCTTGGCCTTCTCCATAACGATCTCTGCGACCTGGACGTGCCTTGAAGCAGGCTCGTCGAAAGTGGAGCTGATGACCTCGCCCTTGACCGAGCGTTCCATGTCGGTCACTTCTTCAGGGCGCTCGTCGATCAGCAGGACAATCAAAAATATCTCGGGATGGTTGGTGCTGATCGAATTGGCAATATTCTGCAGCAGCATCGTCTTCCCCGTCCTCGGCGGGGAAACGATCAGGCCGCGTTGCCCCTTGCCGATCGGAGTAAATATGTCCATTACGCGCGCCGAGAGATTTTCCCTTACGGTCTCCAGCTGGATTCGCTCCTGGGGGTAAAGGGGCGTCAGATTGTCGTAGAAAATGCGGTGACGCGCTTCTTCCGGCGGTTCGAAGTTAACCGCATCCACTTTTACCAGGGCGAGGTATCGTTCCCCCTCGTTGGGCATTCGAATCTGTCCAGAAACAATATCTCCTGTTCGGAGGTCAAACTTGCGGATCTGAGAAGGCGAGATATAGATGTCATCCGGTCCCGGCAAATAGCTGTAATCCGGCGACCGGAGAAAGCCGTAGCCTTCCGGAAGCACTTCCAGCACTCCTTCAGAGAAGATAAGGCCATGCTTCTCGGCCTGAGCCTGCAAGACGGCGAAGATCAAATCCTGCTTGCTCATCTTTCCGGCTTCGGCAATCTTGTATTTTTTAGCGATCTTCGAAAGGTCTTTTATATTCAGAGCTTGAAGCTCGCTGATGTGAAGCTGCTCTCCTTCTTTATCCAGGGCTTCCTGGATGGAGATCTTTTTATCGGCAGGAGTGTTATTCGCCCGGGATTCTTTTTCGGCCATATGGCTCCTATTTGTAATGAGATCTAAGCCGGTGCAAGTGCGGACAACCAACGGATAGACCTAAATGTTATACTCGGCCCCCGGATTATTCCAGGGCATTTTGAAAAAGGTATCAGGCCGCCTGCGCCCCTTTTCGAAGCATATCGTTAAAAACCGGAAACCGCACGAGGCGGACACCTCTTTCGTAATCGGGATTCATTAAATTCCCAGGTCCGACTTCGCTTTGGACAACACCTGATCGAGCCCGTCCAGAGAGTCGTTGTGGCGCGCCTTGTATAGGTCCTCGAGGTATTTTTGCCCTCTTGCCGCGTAGGTTTTATTCAATGCCACGCACTTGGCAAAAGCTTCAATGGCGCCTTCGGGGTCTTTGCTGTTCCATTTGCACATGCCGATGAAGTAGTAGGCGTCGTCTCTCTTGGGATCGAATTTGGCCACTTTTTCGTACAGTTCCTGGGCTTTCGCATAATCCTTATTCGCGTAGATCCCTGTTGCGATAACTCCGTAGGCGAAGGCTCGGGCAGGATTCCATGCGGCCTCGGTGGTTCCGGCAGGCACCTTGTCTCCGTAAACATCCATAACCTTGGCTAACAACTCGGTCGCGGACTTGATGTCCTGCTTCTGAATATAAACCTGCGCCATTTGCAGGGCGGTTGCATAGGACTGCTCGATGGGCTGATCGGCAAGGATCTTCTGCCCTACTTCCAGGTACTTGTCCAGATTCGGCTGCTTGAGGTAAATATCGGCCAGCACGGGAAGCATGGCTTTGTCCGGAGCCATTTGGTAGATCTTTTCCGCAGTCTCCGCCGCCTTCGGCAGGTTATTGGACTGATAATGCGCGGCCAGGAGGGACGACAGCATTAATTTGCGCGCGGGCAGGAGCTGATCCTTGGTAAATTCCTCCACTCCCACGGGGATTCCGGCTGCCTGAACCGTCTTGTCGTCCGGTATCAGGGCCAGAAATGCTTCTCCCATGGCGATGGCCTTGGCCCAGTCTTTCTTTTCCAGATGCGGTTTTAGACATTCCAGGTAATCCGTCGCCGTATACAGAAGAATCCTCGAAATGGGATGCTCCTTCTGGAAAGCCATCAAAAGGTCAGCCCGTTTCTGCACATCGGCTTCCTTCTTTATCGCCTCGTATTGAGCAAAATCCCGCTTGTACTGGTAGTCGGAAAGTGGCGAGATTTTTTCCTGAAGGGCGAATGTGCTGGCTCCACACAATATCAGGATGGCAACGGCCGCGCCAACAAGTCTTGATACCCGATGCTGAGCATTACCGGTCATATGCATTACTCCTGGGGAAAAATGTCCTGTACACGACATGCCAAATTTCAATTCTTATTCAAAGCGTCAAAGCTCCCGACAAACGATTCGAGAACAATATCCGCCAAGCTGTTTTGCCTAAAGGTTCTTATGGACGGGGCTGTTCTGTCAAGCCAAATGCGACAACCGCTCCAAACCCAGCGTTCCCGAAGAGCCAAACCATTCAGGAAGATGGTCCAATTGGCACAAAGTTGCAGAATTGCAGAAGCGTCATCCTCCTTTTTCTGTTGTTCTCATCTGTATTTGCGGTTCTCATGGGGGGGCTTCCTGGTCAACAGCCAGCGGTTTCCGGGATACCAGAGCATGCGCCGCAATTCGTAATTTCCGGAGATCCTTGCGCCCCGGAAAGTCAGGCTCAAATGTCTCGACGACAGGACATTGACTTCGACCTCCCCCTCATCCCAGGCCGAAACCCGTCCAATCCCAAAGGCTTCCTCCTCAAAATTTGCCCTACGCATGGATTCCGGCGGGAAGCTCTCCCTCTCGATTGCAAGCCGCCGCTCTCCGGGCCGGAGAGGCGGTTCCCTGAGAAGGGACCAGGAACGAAACACGCCCTCAATGAGAATACGCAGATCGAAGTGCGTCCTCCCGGCCTTATGCTGATGAATCACAAACCTTGAAACCATAGAACCTATCAGATGCTTGCCCCGGCAGATGAAATGTGACAGTATTTTGACCTAAAGAGCCATGGATATCCAAGTTGAATCTCTCGATGACCGCCGGATCGTCCGCATCAGGGGAAAGGTTACCTATGAATCTTGTCCGGAGCTGCAGAAGAGCCTGGATTCCATTTTGAAGGAGCCGGTTCGCGAGATAATCATAGATTTCAGAGAAGTGCCTTTCGTCGACAGCTCCGGCGTGGGCGAGGTGATCCGCTTGTTCAAGCGAATGAGAGATGCCGGGGGCAGCGTCCTGCTTGCGAATCCGAACCCGAAATTGAGCAACCTGTTTTCCATGTATCGCTTCGATAAGTTCATGAAAATTATCGAGGAACCGGGCCCGGCAAAACCATGATCATGATTGAGGGAAGAAGCAGATACAAAACGGTGAAGGCAGTCTGTCTGGCGCTGTTTGGCATGATGATTCTATGCCCCGATACACCGGCTCAACGGCCTTCAGTTGTTCCTCCCGTTGCAGGAAATCAGCCGTCGGCAAGGAAACAGGCTCAAACTCCGGCTGTATTGAAAATCCGCATCGAGGAGGACAGAGTTACGGCGGAGATTTTTGACTGCCCGTTGCAGACAGCACTTCAGGACCTGGCTGAGCGGACGGGGATCATTTTCGAGGTGCGTTCGCAGGAAAATTCGCCGGTTTCGGTGCGCCTGAACCAGATTCCCATGGCTGAAGCCATCCAGCGCATTGCCGCAGGCAGCAACACGGTTTTTCTATACAAGCCGGGAGCGCTGGGGGCGGAGCCAATCAGCATGGTCCGCATTTTTCCGCGAGGCAATGAACCTATCCAGCCTGGCATCATCTACCTCGGCTCCGGCGTCGTTACTAAAAAGAACGATGCTTTGGAGACTCCTGAACAGGCCGTAAAGGCCCTGGCTGAAAGCTCGAACGTGCAGGACCGTGAAAAAGCTATCGAAATACTTATCGCCGACAAAAGCGAGGCGGCGGTGAAAGCCCTGGAAGATGCAACCTCAGACAGCGTGCCGGAAATTCGCGTGGCGGCCATCGAGGGCCTTGTGGCCCTGGAAGCGCGCAGCGCGATCCCGAGAATTCTGCGGTGCCTGAGGGATCGTCATCCCGGAGTCCGTCAAAGCGCTGTTACGGCCGTGGCGCTTCTCGGAAGCGCCGAAAATATAAAACAGCTCAAGCCCCTAAGCGCCGACAGGGACGCCAGCGTGGCCGCTGCAGCCGAATTGGCCATAAGAAGGTTGTCTGCGAACGCCAGAAAATAAAGGGAGCAATGTGCCCTGGGACCGCATCCGCCGGTTCCCGTATAGGAGGAATTCCGCAACCTATGAGCCTTGGAGCTATGAAGGTGCTGCCTTTTTTACCCGCCATTTTCTGCGGGCTTCTGTTCGCCTTCGCCGTTCCAGGCATGGGCCAGGACATGGACCGCGATTTTAAGGCAAAAGTGGATGCGATGGTTTCAGAGGCCTATCAATCGGCAGCTGCTCAATTCCCGTGTAAACTGAAAACCCGTGGCAAGCCCAAGATGCTTCACTGGCAGCAGGTGGACAAATGCCTCAACGGCGCCAGTGACAGAGTGGATTGGGAAGGGCTTTCCCTGCAGATCCAGGAATTGCGCAACAGCAGCAGATACACCCGCACCGAAATAGCCGCCGCGGTGGAATCCTCGATGACTGCGCACGCAATGCCTTTTGAAAAGGTTTTTACGGTCAAGAAGATGGAGGCTCTGTTGCCGCTGACCAACTCGCTGCTGAAATTTATGCCGGCTGAATCCCTGCAGGGAGCTTCGGTTTTTGAAAAGGCCGGACCGCGGATCGGCACATTCTCGGGTGTCTATAATTACGAAAAGGCCGGCGGATTGACTGCGGCCAACAGGTTCCGCATGTCCATTTTTCAATACACCGACCTTAAAGGCGATATGCAGACTCCCACGGGGCCGAACAGGCTGCTGCTCGATTCCTACGGGGTCCCCTGGAAGGAAGCCCTTACCCAGCCCGGTTTCCGGCTAAACACCGATAGGATCGATTTCAAACGTTGACCCGGGCAATCAGGGCTCATCGCGACTGCTTCCGGCGGCACACAGCAAATTCAGGCTGGCTTATTCTCGACCCGGCCGACGTGCTTCGGCGTACCAGTTGATCTGGCGCGCGATGCCTCTCAGCACTCCCACCTCCGCAGCTTCGAGACCGGCCCTGCCAAGTATGCGGCGCAGGGCAAACATCATGTGCTGGGCATTTTGAGGCTGAAGAAAGCCTATTTCGAGCAGCGCCTTCTCCATTTGCCCGTACATGGCTTCGACCTGTTCCACGGAGGCCAGTTTGGGGACGCGGGCCGGTTCACGCACCAGGCTTCCCAGATAAAGCTCATAGCAAACGATCATGACAGACTGGGCAAGATTGATGCTGTGCGCTTGGTGGTGTGTGGGGATCCGGATCAACAGCTGGCAGGGTTTGAGATCCTCGTCGACTAACCCCGTGTCTTCCGGACCGAACAGGATGCCGACCCGCTGTCGTGCCGCATGATCAAGGATACGCGGTACTATCGATCGAAGCGAATGGGTCTGGGCGCGGTAACCGCCGCTTTTTCCGGTTGTGCCGGCCAAGAAGCGGATTCCCCTCAGGGCGCTTTTCAGCGATTTGTGGTTTTTTGCCGAATCCAGCACAGCCCTTCCGCCCCTGGCCAGCCGGTAAGATTCCTCGTCGATGCTGCATTGCGGGGCGGCAAGCGCAAGGCGACTCAGCCCCATATTGAACATGGCACGGGCTGCGGACCCTATGTTGCCCGGATACTTGACTCCTGCCAGAATTACGGACACATTGTGCAAAGGCATAGCAGTACTTTAAAACATATGAGGGCCCCCGGCCACGGCAAACTTGCCGCGGCGGAGCCCGGGTAAAATTCGGAATATCAGGCGAAATGTGAGAAAATTCCGCATAGGCCCGATGGACGGCCGCCGCGGATGGATTTTATGCGCTCTGCGGGCGCATGAAATCTGGAGGGTAAACGAGTGCGATACGCGTATTTTTCAGGTTTGATTTGGATGCTTTTGAACTCATTTTCCTATGCGCAAACCGCCGGCAAAGAAGAGCTGACGCCCGCCCAAATCATTCAAAGATTTGCGGAGAGAGAGACGGAGTTTTATGAAGCCTGGATGCAATACACCTATACGCAAACGGCCGTCATTCGAATCCTGTCCGTGGATGGCGTCCCGCAAAAGGAAACGATGACGATCGTTTCGGAAGTCGCCTTCAATGACGACGGAACCCGCGAGGTACGGCCTATCCGGCGCAGCGGCAGGCTTCGGAGCGTCATCTTCACGGAGGAAGACAAGGAAGTCATCGATAATATCAATCCCTTTGCCCTCACGACCAAAGAGCTCCCCCTATACAACCTCACCTATCAGGGCAAGGAAAAAGTCGATGAATTGGACTGCTACGTTTTTTCGGTCAAGCCCAAAAGCATGAAACGAGGACGGCTTTATTTCGAAGGCAAAATCTGGGTGGACGACCTGGATCTGCAGGTCGTGCGAACCGTCGGGAAGGCGGTGCCCCAGACCAGGGAAAATCAATTCCCGGAATTCGAAACGATTCGGCAGGTGATAGATGACAAATACTGGTTTCCGGTCTGGACTCATGCCGACAGCAGGTTGAGATTCCCGGATCAGGTTGTCAGAGTCGAAGAAACCGTTACCTACGATGACTACAAGCGGTTCAGCTCCAAGGCGACAATTACGTACGACCCCCCTGCATCGCCCGATGAACCGAAGAAGTAGCGGAATCCCAATCCTTGTGCCTTGCCGGATCGGTGCATTGATGGCATTTCGGGCAGGATTCGAACGTTGCATCGGACCGGGTGGCGGCGCTTAGCGTGATAGATGAAACTCGATCCCGCGTACGTCGCCGAATGATTCGATCATGTATTTCTTCAGCTTGGCGACCAGCTTTTTCTCGGCTACGCGCACGGCTTCCCGCGAAATCCCATATTGATCGGCGATCTGCTGGAGCGTTTCCGGCTTGTCCGCGATAAGCCTCCGGGTCAGGATGACGTGCTCACGTTCGGAGATGGTTTCCGCAAATTCGGCGAATTTCTTTTCCAGAAGCTCGCGGAATTCCCCATGAGCGAGCTTGTCATCGACGCTCTGTTCCATCATCCGGAGAGTGTCGATGTACCGCGTGTCGGTCTCGCTGCTTCCCACCGGCGCGTCCAGGGAAACGTCCGAACCTGCCATGCCCTGCTCCACTTCCAGTAACTCCTGCTCTTCGACGCCGAGGTTTTCCGCCAGCAGCTTGGATGTGGGCACGATCCCTTTTGCTTCCAGCTCCCGCTTCTCCCGGTTCAGGTTCATCAGTATCTTCCTCCGGGCGTTGGTCGTTCCAATCTTGACCATTCGCGAATTGTCCAGGAGGAATTTAAGGATGTAGGCTTTGATCCACCATGCGGCATAGGTGGGAAGACGCGTGCCCCGGTGAGGATCGAAACGTTTGACCGCCTGGATCAGTCCGAGATTGCCTTCCTGGATGAGGTCGAGCAGATTTCGGTAGACCTTGTGGTATATCATCGCGATTTTAACCACAAGCTTGAGGTTCGATGTCACCAGACGATAGGCGGTCTCCCGGTCCCCGGTCGCATGGTAGTGGACGGCAAGCGCATGCTCTTCTTCTCTGGTCAAAGGCGCAAAACGCCCGATCTCGGCCAAATAGCGCCGGAGCGGGTCATAGCGCGTGATTTCCATGGAGTCGAGTTTTACGAGCTCCGTGTTTTCATGCGCCGCATCGTTTTCGTGCGCATCATCGGACGGAAGCATTTCTTCCAGTCCGGATTCCTCGGTTTCCATCATAGGACTCATTATAGGAGATGGCATTCAAACAAGCAAAAAACACGTGCTGGATCGCCCGCATTTTTTCAAGCGCTACCCAATGGCATCGGCAGCTCCGGCTATGCCCGTTGGGCTGCAACTCCCAGGTTGCACGTCCATGCCTGTCCCTGCTTTTTTCACCGCGAAACCCTGTACGGGATGCAGGCAAAAGCCGCCGAATATCAAGCATCCAGCATGGATGATTGTCGGGCAAATGTAAAGCGCTGGACTTATGCGCCGCTTTAGTGGATCTTTTTATGGTGGAATGAACCGGGGAGGATGTATGCGGGCTTACATGAGATTTGGTGCTCTGCTGTTGGTTCTGTTGCTTGCTTTTTTATTGCCGGCCATGGGAAAGGGCGATGTGGCCAATGGGAAGGTTGTTTATAAACGCTGCGCCGCCTGTCATGGTGATTCCGGTGAAGGCAGGGAAGCCATCGCCAAAATGTTCGGCGTGACGATGCATCCGCTTAGCTCAAAAGAAGTGCAGTCGCTCGATAACGCTGCTTTGAGGAAAATCATCCTCGACGGCAAGGGCAAGATGAAACCGCTTGGCCTGTCGGATGCGGAGGCTGAGGATGTGCTTGCTTTCCTGCGCAGCCTTAAGAAATAGCAGCCTTTTTTGAGAGCTGAGGCAGCCTGGGAATTTCGCCGGCCCGCACCCATCCGGGAGGGACTCGGAAGGGGAGAGCAATCGGGTGCATACTGGGAGAATCCTGTTTCACGACGAGATGCGGAGTTAGCGGAAAAGCATAATCCGCCCGTCCGCAAACTCCGCGTGAATGATTTCAGGTTGCATCCGAACCGGAGCCGGAGACCGATAGCTTCCCTTGAAGCTATTTTTTGCCGCTTTTGGCCGGGCCTGCTCCCCTACC
>Ga0208980_10000657_pt1 | contig 19940 bp, 11 predicted proteins | sample WetSurMetagenome_3_FD_187993 | JGI IMG/M metagenome (GOLD analysis project Ga0208980, IMG submission 187993) | Wetland microbial communities from Twitchell Island in the Sacramento Delta, sample from surface sediment Aug2011 Site A1 Bulk (version 2) | ecosystem: Environmental > Aquatic > Marine... | reverse complement strand
GTTTCAGCACCCATAACTCTGATTCCATATACAGTATTGTTCAAAATCTGATTGTATGCAACATGGTCACTGATACACCCACTGTAGATTTGTATCCCGGTCTTACATGCGGTCACAGTGTTATACGTTATTTCGGCTCTGAGAGCAGTGTGTGCTACAATACCACAATACCATCCCATTCCACAACGAGTTACATTATTAGTATATATTATATCATCATTCCCACGGACATATATCCCTGCGTCCCATATATCATATATTGTATTATATCGTACTGTACTGTTATGAGCTAAACAAAGAATTCCTCCACCTAAATGCGTTCCCGTTTCACTCTGCACAAAGCTTCCATAAATCGTGTTATATTGTACAATACAATTATATCCATATCTTATAGCAGTAGGGTCATCTCCTCCAGCCGCCCATCCGGAACATATTCCAGCATGATTTCCATCCAATCCGCAATCGACGCATGTATTATATTCGATTAGGAAATTAGCTCCATAATCCGGAGGAACCAAACCTCTCAAACTAGGTGCTTCGATTCCACTATTGGTCACTCTTTCTACCCTGTTTCTTCTAATGGTCCAATTACTTATATTTTGTGCCGTAGCATCTTCTTCTACTTCACCCGGAGCAAACACATATATTCCATTGAATCCATCATGCACATAACAATCCTCGCAAAGACCATTGGTTGATTCCTCAAATCCCAATAATCCTCCAACCGCATGATGAACATGGAGTCTGGTTGCGACTATATTATTACATCCTAAAATTTTCAATCCACTGTTTCCACTATTATATGTGGTCAAATCTGAACAATAAACTCTAATACAATTATGGAAAAAGATAGGATATGCGGCCCACCCATCCCATGTTCTTCCATCCTTATTAGTATTCCAAACTCCACCAATCAAAGAAACATCATTAACACTCTCTGCATCGAACATATAATATCCAGATGTCCCTATGGCAATCATGGATGATGTATAAGCATCTACAATAGAATAATTGGTTGGAGTTATCGGTCTGGTAAGATAGAATGTTCCATGTAAGAACACTCTTTCTTGAGTAGTTCTACCATATGTAAGAGAATTTATAGCGGCGTTTATTACCGTGTGCGCCGAAGTCCCGGAGTTCAACAAAACACCATATCTATCTATCGCATAGTAGGTGCTTCCTGATGAATATACTATATACTTAGTATCGATTGGCACAATTATATCAGAACCGGTTCTGGTCACCGGACTGCTTCCCGAAGTGTTATTTTGATTAACTGTCTGTGTACCCTGATTCAACTCCAGTGTCCAAGCACCAGGAGTACCGGTCCAAGTATTATATTCAAATACCGTTCCAATCGGTTGTTCTTGGGTGTTATCATTCTTATGAATGTAAATATGCCCATATGTAATGTTTGCAAAATGATTATATGCGAAATGATTATGATGTCCTCCATTCACATCGGGATATGTCGTCGTATTAGGCCATATCATGGTAGCGTGTGGACATCCGAATACATAATTATGAGTTACCTCATTATAGCTTCCGTTCCCTATTGATATACCAGGATAGGTTGTGGTTATTACACCCGATACTTGATTATAGCTTACGATATTATAACTTCCCTTTATTCCTATGCCATAATCCGTCACATCTTTTATTATATTATTGAATATGGTTCCACTGTGCATAGCCACATCTATTCCGCCACCGCTTCCCGGAGGTGTCAGTGTTCCTGTTTCATAAATATAATTATATTGTATGATACAATTTGTTGCTGGATTTCCTCCCCAACCACATGCGATTCCGGGATGATAATGGTCGAGGCCGCAATCTATGCAAGTATTATACTCTGCTAAACTTCCGGTTCCCGAATCAGAACTTTCTCTCAAACTGCACAAACTAAGTCCTGATAAATATGTGCGCTCGGCGGTACATCTTCGAATGACATTATAATTACTTTGTGCGTTTAGGAAACCCGTATCACATAAGAAATAACATCCTCCACCAAGAGCACAATCATAGAAATGAGAATATTCAACGACATTATATTCACTTTTTTGATTAGTGCCTGTAGCCATAACCAATGCAGTGTGTCCTACTTTCCCTACATCGATATTATAGACGGTCATATGACTAGAAGAAGTTACTTCTATTCCATCATAATAAATATCATGTGCGCGGATATCTTTTAATACTCCGTATGAACAACCGCTTAGTGACATGAATCTTCCTCCAGAGCCGTTGGGAATGTTAGTACCATCCCAATTTCCACCGACAATTTCAAAATTATTCAATCCACTTCCATAAACAAAGGTAGCCGTACCGCTTATATTTGCTCCGGTTGCATCAAGGGCGCTGAGACTTTTTATAACAATTGAAGAAGAAAGAATGAATGTTCCTGTTAATACAACTCTTTCCATCATGGTTCTTCCAGATGTCAGAGAATTGAAAGCAGTATTGATTACTGTATGAGCCACTGCCCCCGTTGCTAATACAGTATTATCGGTACGATAAGCGGTATAGGTAGTTCCGTTTCCAACAACCGTATATTTCAATATGGTTGGATAAGAACCCGTTGCTGAATTAAATGTGAAATTGAAGTGTGATGCTGGATAACTTGACGTTCCCACAAAACTACCACTTACCATGTAATTTCCTATCATAGTAGGGGTATATGCTAAGACAGTGCTACCATAATTGTCTGTCAGCAAATTAGCTATTTCCGAAGCTCCGTCCGGTTTCAAAATAGTTATTACAATCGTTTTTCCTGGAACTCCGGGCATGTAATCATCACTCCTTACGGCATTTCAAACGGAACTGTCCCATCTGGATTTTGATTTGATTTTTTCTGTTTGGAATCACCAAAAGGTATGCTATCTGGCATTTCGAATGGGGTTCCCTGAGCACCTAAATCGGTGGTTGTCGTTGGTTTTTCGAATCCGACTCTTTGTTTGAATACATTCTGTTGATTCTGCAACCAACTCAGTTTTTGAGATTCTGCTTGAGCTTGCATTTGTAACATCGCTTGGGATTGTTTAATCCTTTCTTCTTCCTCTTTTGGATTTAGTGTAGGATTGAAACCTACCATAGCCTTCTGAACTGGAGCCGGTGGTGGAGGAAGTTGTGCTTGCTCGGCCATCGCTTGTTGATTCTTTTGCTGTGCTTCCAGAGCCGCTTGCTGTTGTTGCTTCTGTGCATCAATGTTAGCTTGTTGCTGTTGTGATTGTTGTTGCTGTGCTTGTGCATTTTGTTCCTTCTCTTGGGTTCCGGTCAAATCCAAAGGTTTAGGAGCCTCTTTTTGTGGAGTCGGTTGATTCAAAGTATTTTGAATTCCTTGCATTGTTTGCCCCGCTACTTTAAATGGAGCTTGCATGGTTTCTTGGGCTTGCTGTGCCGCCATCATCGCTAATCCCGCCGCTCCTTGTTTGTTCACTATCACATATTCATCCCATGCTTTATGAACTCCGACCATCATCTTCGCTTTTGCGGGAGTTCCGGCATGAGGAACATTATGATATCCACAATCGGCACATCCTTCATATCTTCCAAATCTGTATAATTCATTTCCATGGCATTTAGGACAGGTTCCTTTCACCGCATTCACAATAGAATCCGCTTCTCCTTTGCGATGCAATCCTTCCATTCTCGCCACTTCGTCCGGTCTTCTATTGAATAATTCCTTCATTGGTTTCTTTTGTAATTTAGCGCGTTGTCTAGATGTCAAATAATCAGATTGTATTGGAACCTCTGGAGGCATTTCTGGCATCGGTCCTTCTCCAGCTTTCTTCACGGTTTTCTTAGATTTCTTTTTCTTGTCATCTTTGGGGGTTTCTTTTCCCTTTTCTTGCTGTGCTTTCCATTCCTTATAAGGCAACCAAGCTTTCTTCACACCAGGAGTTCCAGCATGTGGAATGTTGTGATATCCGCAATTATAACAGGCAACATGACCTCTTCCATCCGGAATTAAGGTCTTTTCATTGCATCTAGGACAACGTTCACTCATGTCTTCCACATCTTCCGATGTCATTCTTCGCTCCGCCGGAAGATAATTTCCATATGAAGAATCAAATCTTCCTCCCTGAACTTCTACATTGCTACTTAAAGTATCTAAATAAACATCAGTTGCCATATCACGATGCTTTGGTTTCTTGACCGGAGCGACATCAGGCAAATCTATATCGTTTCCAAATTGGTCTTTAGCTTTGTTTATTTTATTTTTTTTTTCGTTATCTACAAGATATGCAATATCTGCTACCTTTAGATTCTTCGCTAATTTCAATTTGGTTTCTATCATCTGTATTCTGAGTTTTTGTGTGGCGACTTTGCCTAATGCTTCTGCTGAATCAAATTCTACCGGGTCTGTAAGTTCCTTCAAATCAAGTTCCGATATATCATCATCTACAAGAAGTGTTTTCTCCAACGGCCCTTCGATTTCATCATCTTGTACTTCTGGCTCCATCTTTATCCCCTTTGTAGCTAGGAATTCCTTGAATAGAGGCATAAGTTCATCCGGAATCTCGAATTTCATCATTACTTCTTTCTTTCCTTCCTTACCAAAATTCTTCTCTCTTGGTTCTCCATTATCGGTAACCGTCTTGGTGGAATCTTTAGGCTTCATATCATATTCTTTCTTATCGCCTTCCGCTCCCTTGGAAACCTCGCTCTTTGCTTCGGTTCCGATTTCCTTCAATTTATCGGAACTTATCTTCGCATCATCGGTTCCATTTAAAGCTTCGACTTTCTCATCCACGGCAGTATTCTTTCCTTCCTTGTTTACTTCGGCCTTTGGTCCGTCCTTGAATTCCTTGAAATGAACTTCATCCTTAGATGGCATTAAGTCTGAGTCTTTCTTGGATTTAACAGATTCATCGGCTTCGATGTTCTTGTTCTCTAAGAATTCCATAGAATCCTTAACCTGAGCATCTTTTACATCCCCTTGAACTTCTTTATTCTCGGGGCAACTTGCGGCAGTTACGGATGTATGAATATCCTTATCGAATCCACCGTTGTTTCCAGTTGGATTTGATGCTGTGGCCTTTTCTACGCTTTCAATTTCCTCCAATGCCTTTGCTATTCCACCAGCTACGGCAGGGTCGGTCATTCCGCGCATAAGTTCTAGAATCTTTCTCCATTCTTCCTGTTGTTTTTGACCGCGTTTCAATTCCATCAACAATTTCTTATAATCTAAAGGTGGTTCCATCTCGGTTTGCATTCCTTGTGGTCCTACTGGTCCTTGTGGTGCTTCCTGTCCGGATATTTCCGGAGTTTGAGCAGGACCAGCTTCTTGTGTAGGGGCGGGTGCATCATCTCTCATGACTTTGCAAATCTGCTCCTTGTTCTCTGTATTATCTTTTACTTCGCCATCTGATTTAGCCATCATGTTCACTTCCTTATAAACTGCCTCTGGATTAGCCGGGTCTTGACAAATTGAAATCTCATGTATTGACATATCTACTATGTCTCTATGACAACCTGTATCGTCACAGGTTCGTCTTGTCTCTAATGCGAACCCACCGATAGAATATCCCTTTCTTACATCCATGCAAGAAGGGCATTCAACGCCTTTCTTTATCTGTTCCCAAACTGCGTCGTGATAGGGTTCTCCTCTATAAATTACTCCGTAAGCTTCTATTCCTGGCTTTCCGGTCTTGTTCATCGCTTTCTTAGCATAGAAGAATGACCCTACTGTACGATTGGTATGAGTATCTACCATAGTTCCACCACGTTCAACGTGGTTGGCTATTCTGGTAAGAGCTTTGTCTACTAAAACAACGTCATTCTGTTTATCTAAGTCTTCGGTACTTACGAATCCTGAAAAATATCTGCAACTAGGGTCGTTCTTAACGGCCATCCATGCATTGTAAACCGCGTCACGATATGGTACACTTTTACTCTTCTTGACAGTAGAATTAAAGGCGTTCATCCATTTTAGTTGTGCCGATGGTTCCAACGCCGACTTCACGTTATCGGGTAATATATCTACGCAATCATAATACATGGTAGTCACCGAATATATATGTATAATTGAATTATAGTTTCGATTCGGCGTATTCCTTAATCATATCAATGTCGCTTATCAAATCCTGGTAAGCTTCTTTTTGTGCGGGTGATAGATTATCAGGGTCGAAATCTATGGTTTTATACAATTGTTGAGATAAGAATTCCAATTTATCTAAATCCGGCTCATTCCCTTCGATTTCACTCTTAATTTCGGATAAAATACTATTTAGAACGTTCTGTATTTCTATATTCCCCGCTACGGTCTTATCTAATTTCTTAAATGAGGTCATCATCTCTCCGCTCAAGAAATCTCCTACTCTTCTCTTCAACCATTCCTCGTCAGATTCTTGTTTATCATTTGGAAGTTGCGTCAACTCCTTATTCGGTTCTTCAGTCGGAATTTTGGTTTGCTTAGGTTCGCTTGCCTTTGGAAGCTTTTTTACATAATCGTTCATGGAAACAATCATCGAATATAGATTTTTGTCCTTCAAATCCTTTACTAATGATTGTGTCAATTCTTGGACCATGGGTTCATTTCCCTTCTCGATGGATTGATTCAATCTCACTAGATTCTCTCTTATTTTAGCTTTGAAATTCTCATCTTCCACATTTTCTAATATATGTTCCACCGATTCGTTCAGATTCTTCTTAGTATTCTCAAATTGTTCATGGGTCACTATTTCCATTGGTTTTGCTACCTTCGCTTTCTTGGAAGGTTTTTCCTTAAGCTTCACCTCGTCAAACGTAGGCACTGGAAGTCCTTTGTTCTCAGCATCCTTAATGACCCTTAATTTCTCTTTATATTCATGAAGTTGGTCCTCACTCAATTGAGATTTGGCTCCTTGTAGAGCCTCCATTATAAGTCTTAATCCGGAGAAATCATATTGGGTTTTCTTTATCTTATGTTCTCCAGGTCTATTATATCTCTGTATCTGGTCTTGGATTTCCTTCACGGCTTCATCATCATATCTATCGATAGCTTTATATAACGCTTCTAAAGCGGGTTTGATGATATCCTCATATTCTTCTTTTGATATTATATCTTTTTCAACTCTGCCATCTATCACAGACTCGATACCGGATTTTAAATATTCCTTAGATATATCCCTGGCTTCTGGAAGAGTTAGATATGTCATCTTCTCCTTTTGTCGATTCTTGAATTTATGTGCCTCTTCAAAACTCTTATCCAATTCTTTGACCAGTGCATTTATCACACCATTATTATCGACTATTCTATATTCTCTATCCATATACGGCAGAAGATTATTTATATCTCCGCCATGCAATGGATTCTCCTCAACTGGCAGTCTGTCCGTTATGAGTTCATTCGATACCAAATTCATCAATTTAGAAAATCTGTTCTCGAAATCTGTTCTGTAACCTGATTCTACCGCCATCATTACGCTTCTGAGTTCCGACTCGGCTTCGGCCTTTCGTTCATCTCTCATATCTGAGGATGATATGAGTTTGTTGATATATTCTAATATATTATATGATTTAGAAAGATTGTCATCCATTTCTTTCTGTTCTGCATCTGTTAATGATATTGATTTATAAGGAGCTATTTTTTGAACGGCTTCGGACCATTGTTTATTGAAGCTTTTATCACCTTTAAAGGATTTCTTCTCCTTTCTTGCATTCAACAAAGTTTCTCCTTCTTTCAGAAGAGGTTTGATATACTTATCGAAATTCTTCAATACCCAATCTTTATCCAAATAATAATCTAAACCATCTTTAAGATTGTGACTAATGACTCCGTTTGGATTGGTATTGGTAGCCATTTGAAGCAAAGCTTTGTATAGTGCATTCTGACGTTCCTCATCCGTTGCCTTCTCCCATGGTTTATGTGAACTTATTTCCTGATAGGCGATTTTCCCATCAGGATACTCTTTTTTAACCACTTTTTGACCTGTATAAACATTTCCTTTCAAAAGGTGAGCAAGATATTGGTTCTTTGCCATTCTTTTACCCATCTTTCCATCGGCCCTGACCGCTCCGATGTTATTCGCCCATCTCTCATTCAATTTGGGTGCGGATTCTGGAGTAACTTCCTCTTTTGCTTCTTCCATTTTTGGTTCAGGAACCATTGGAGATGTTTCAGGTAAAGGGACTTCCTTATTCTCCGGCTTCGCTTCGACCTTCATAGGCGCGGATTGTGCCTGTGCGCCTTGGAATTCCTGATAAGTTGCCAACTCATCTGCATAATTCATTATGATATCTGCTTTAGAGAATCCTAGATTCTTAAGTTTCTCTGCGGCTTTATAAATCTGAGCAGGTTTCTTTTTCAATAAACCCGTTTTCAATTCTTTCATTGTTGATTTGAATTCTTTATCATTGGATATGTTCGGAGTAGTCTGTTCAAAATCATAAGCGATATTCTTCAATAAGACATCAATCTGTTCAGGAGTGTACTCTACTGGAACCATTTCCGGTTGCATTGGTGGAGATTCTGGAACGAAAGGTTTTTCTTCCGGGGCCACTTGTGGAACCAAATCCACCTGTGGAGGGATTACCTCTTCTGGCGGTTTCGCTTCTGGGACTACGATGGGTTGCTCCACTGGAACATTTTCAATAGGTTTTTCAACCCTTGGTTTCTTTTTAACTGCTGGCTTAGGAATGATTTCATCAGGGTTTATGATTCCCTTCTCATTAACTCCAGAAGTAAGTAGTTTATCCAGGAACGGCTTGTCGAATGATTCTAAAAGATACTTTGCTTCTAATATACCGTTCTGTATCTCCTTATCTTGTATATCATATACATCGGCCATATAATTGAAAGGAACATTTCTGCGTTCTCTATATAATGCCGGGGCCACATCTCTATTCAATACTTTCAATAGGTCTTTTCTAAGTGGAATCTTTTGCGCCTCTACATTGACCCCATCATATTCTTGCATCCATAATTTAAGCATCTTGGGAAAGAACTCCTTGTATATTGGGACTGCGAATGATTGTAAAGTATCCCCTATCTCTGCATTATCAGAAACTCCATTCTTCTGTTCCAGATTATTCATCATGTGAGCATGTTGAGTCGTTGATTTATGATATACCTTTTCAAATGCTGTCTGTGGTCTTATAGGTTTCATTTGAATGCTCTCATCATCCAATGGAGCGGGGGATTCCATATATCTGAAGAATCTTGTTACTCCATCTCCGAACATCCCAACGTCGAACCACTTCATTCCATCTTCTTCACCTACATCATTCATAGAATTCTTTATGAAATGTGAGAATTCTCTGAACGCTTCTGTGGATTTCGTTGAATTTCTCAATCTCTGAACGAATGGATTGTTCAAGACATCCTCTTCGGCAATCTCTTCTCCAGATATTATCCTATCTTCATCTTTCATATCTCTTCCCGTATAATATGCTCCAGTGACCAATGGAAGTATTTCCTTCACGAATGTCCTGAATGCACCGGTGCTCTTTAGATTGGCATCCGACCTATTCAAAAGATAACTTAATAAATCCGGGTCAACGAACATGGGAGAATTCAAAACATCCTTGAGATATAGTTTCTTATTATTAATGGGATTTGTGAAATATGCAAATCCCTCTTTGAAGTAATTCTTTCCCAAGCGTTGTTCTTCAGATGTCACTCCACGATTCTCGGTGAGAATATTATCCAGATATACCGCCGCATGTTTATCACTATCGGTCATATAGGATAATGCTTTCGCTTTATTTATATCACGCAATTTGGAATATGCCAGATATCTAGGGTCATCGTCATGGATGTCCTTTTCCTCAATGAATTTCTCCAATCTGGGTTGATTCTCCTTGAAGAATGCTGATATGTTGTTCACATCATCCCTGGTAATCTGTCCTTCTCTTCCTTTCATCTTGGGGAACATCAATCTCTTGAATGGTCTTGGTGTGTCGTTGTTATAATCTTCTACCAATCTTTGAACCAGACTCATCATGTTCTTCAGATAATACGGACTTCCCGCTTCGAAGGCTTTTACTTTCTTCTCATCGTAATTCCTCTCGAATTCATCTCCGAATATCTTAGCGGCCACAACTTCAGCAGAGTTCTTATATTTCTGGAAGTTTGGGTTCCTCTTCAATTCTGCTACGAATTTGTTCACTACGATAGGCATATCTCTCTTATTAATCTTGTCCAATGTTAGTTGGTCCGTTTGGTCATTTCTATAAGCATGAACCGATAATACATGGGATAATGTATCGGAATCTCTGAATTCTGAGAGATATTTGTTTCTTTCTTCAATGGTAAGAGGTTTGCGGTATCCGTCAACATTGAGTCCGTTATAATTCTTATCTATATGATATCCTATATGCTTCATCAATTCCTTGACCATCTCTGGGTCTTTATATTTGTTCATCAAGCTGTCGGAAACCGCTTCTTTCAATAATTTGGATGCTACATTTGGATTCTTTACTCTTGGAAGGTCTGCGACTGCGGCTGTCAGTATCCCATATGGATTCTGTAAATCATCTGCATCTTCTACAAATGCTTTATACGCCTGTGCCGCCAATGATTCATATATATTCTTCATTGAATTCAGATAACCGTTTATATAATATTCATTATCCTTAAGTTTCTCTCTGAAATCATTGTCGAACTCCGAAGCTTCGGTGGTTTCCAGATAATCAAATGGATTTATCAACCTTTCTTTCTCATCTTTGATGGATTCAGATAACCAGTCTAACGCTCCTGTCAATCCATCGTTGCTAATCTTATCTCTGAATTCATAAACGGCAGTCATGCCACCGAAATCAGTGGAAGCCCTCTCAGGCCATCCTTCTTTCTGAGACATGATGGCTTCCTGAATTCTCTTATTGTAATTGCTTATTTCGCTCTTTATTCTGGTCGCGGATAATTCAGTAAGTCTTCCATATTTCTGACTTTCGTAATTATCCTGTGGAGAAATCTGCGCCGGAGTGGTTTCCACGCTTTGTCTGTCCACATCGGATATCTCCTTGAGCTTCGGTAAAAGTGTCTGTTCCTGCGTTGTAGAAAGCTTTTTGGGAGGAATCTCTGGAACCGGAGGAACTGGATTTTTCATCTGTTCCACCTTTTCCGGTTCTGGAACATCTGGAGTGAAATCAACCTCTTCATTATTTTCTTCTACTTTATTAAGTATGTCGATAGCTTTATTTTTAAGGTCGATACCATCTAAAGATTTCTCTATCTCCTCTTCGTCCTGCAAATAATCTACAGATTCCCTCAATTGATTTAATTTATTTAAGCTCTTTCTGAAATTTGGAAATCCGGTAGTTAAATCTTCAATAGTCATGCTATCACATACCCTTGTTCTTCAATCTGCAAATGATAATAAAGTCTCTAGTATTTAAATAAGTTGATTTTCCCAAATCGGATTCTGAGGGCATTTCTTCTCTCTTTTCTCGCTCGATATCCATGTATCCCTTAGCATGTTGTGCAGTGGGAAGAATAGGAGATTCGGGTTTGATTTCTTTTTTCGGAATCTGTTTCGGTTCGGGTTTTGGTTCTCCCACCGTTTCACCTGATAAGACGGACATTTCTCTCCCATAAGGCTTGCGCTCATCCATTATTCTCTTCGCTTCGGGCGCACCTCTGACCTCTGGAGGTCTGATAGGAGCGAGTTCTTCCAATTTCAACTGCTTCGCCTCTTGCCTCAAGCGTTCATCTTCCGCAAGTTTCTTTTCATCTATCTGTTTTTGACGGTTCGCTATCATTGATTGCAGGGCCGCTAGAGGAGCTTTGACACCCGCTTCTGCTACCTGTATACTTCTTCCCATAGGATGCAAATTACCATCATTAGATACACGATTAGGAGGTATGGAATTCTCAAAGATGGTTCTTATTGTGCTCTTTTCCTTCTCTCGATTTGCCTCATTCTCCTTTCGTTCCTTTAAATTTTCTACTTCCTGCTTCTTTCTCTCAGCATCATATTTGCGTTGTTTTTCAGTCAATGATACAAAATCCCTTTGATAATTGTCAATCAGCTTCTTTCTTTCCCTCAAAAGATTGTCACGATTCGGTCCTTCTGGGAATCTTGCTATATTCTCATCGATATCTTTTAGAGCATTTTGGAATCTGCCCTCTTTCTCTCTGAAAAGCTGTTCGTATGTAAGTCTCTCTTCCCTCTCATCTGGTTCCGCTTCGACTTTCATTTCCACTTCTGGGTCATATTTAATAGTACGAGCTTTTCTAAGATTCTTCCCTATAATCTCTTGACCCACTATCTTAATAGGAAGACTGTCTGCATATCCCACTGCATCCTCTTCATTGGTCTTTTTATTAACACTGTAAATTCTAACATTCCCTACTGGATATTTGGCGGCGAATTCCTTTGGATTCTGAAAGAAAACCTGGAAAATGGAATTGAATTGATTCTCATCCGCCACTTCAATATCCATAAAAGGAACCATCATAACGATGCTAGGTTTCTCTGCATGATTATGTTCATCTTTGATATTATGGACATCATATTGTCTGCTAAAAGGTTCTCTAACCATCCCTGAACGCTCAATCCAAAATTTGACATATTCCTTAGCTACTTCTGGAATTCCATCTCCGAATTCAATTGAAATCTCCGGCTTCTCCATTGGCGCACCTTGGGCAGAATATCCCGCCATTTGCGCCGCTTCGGGTTTCGTTGATAGAAGTTTCTCTTGAGTATCGATAATCGCTAGAACATGCTTGCATTTATCTGACAATTCGTGTCTCTGCCGTCTGTGCTTCTTACAATTAGCAACCGTCTGACGCGCTTCCGGGACAAATGGGTCAAATGTGCGAAAATCAATCTGACTGATTCTGTCCTCATCTCTGTGAAAAGGGTCTTCATACAGAGAAGAGAAATAAAATGAGCTAGGAGTTCTCTTTTTAGGTTGATTTGGCATATAGTTCACCAATTATATATGTATATAACGATTCAATATTCAGATTGGTGATACATTGGTGAATAAAATATTCGACCTTGGAAATCGAATCAGGGAATTTAAACGTCATTTCTCGCTTTTCGTCGTCCGAGTTGAAACGTATTCCCCGATAATACCGATAATAATATATGTCCTTTCCTACTTAAAGGTTTCTCTCAACGTTCTTGAAGGACGCAATATTTCATCGGGCAGATGGTTTCTGGATGAACATATTTCATCAAATCTTCGTTTTGTTCTGTTTGTTTCATGCTCAAACCACAAAGAGGACAATCTACTCTGGCGGGAAATCCAATCATTTTCATATCTATACCTCATATTCATCCATATCTTCAGCAACCCATACATTTATTCCACTTTTCAGAAGTTTGATATAATCATCTCCATAAGGAGTCAACAACCAATCATCCTGATATCTCCCGGACATATGAGTTAGAACTAACTTCTTAACATAATATTTCTTAGCCAAAGCCTCCAATTCCAGTATCTTTGTATGTCCATGGATAGGCTTATCAAAATCTGAAGCAAAGGTTGCTTCATGAATCATCAGATTGGCTCCAGAATATCTTTCTTCTTCAATGGGAATAGTATCTCCGGAATATATGATTTTATGCAAAGTTCGCATGTCATTTATTTCAAATCCAAATGAATCTATTCCGTGATTTACTCTGAACGATGTCACACTCAAATCCATGTCTATCTGGGGAAAGAATGTTCTTCCATGTCTTAGCGGAACGAAACCTATATGAAATGGAGATGGAAGAGGATTGTTCTTGAACATGTATCCTAACGCATCTATCACTTCCTGCGGGGCGGCTACCATAAGAGGTTCTGTCCTTTGTGCTAGAAACATCTGATGCAATACTAATATTGGTAACCCTATATAATGGTCCAAATGAGGATGAGAAATGAATATCGCTTTGATGCTATTCGGGTCTATTCCGGCCTTTTGTATTTGAAGAGATGTCAAATCTCCACAATCCAAAAGAATCCTCTTCTTTTTAGATTGAGAAATCAATATCCCCGCCGATGCTTTATCCGTAGTGGATAATCCTCCAGATGTACCGAGTATTTTGACCTTCGTTTTATACATCTTACTATATGGTCCGCCAACAGTTGTCATCATATCACAGCAATGCTAATTTACCCGTAACTATATCGATGTTCTCATTCACATCAGGACCGATACCCAATACTGTAGCGGTTGCTACCGGAACCTCGGTTCTTCCAGCATCCACAATCAATTCGGTTATCAAATCGTTCAATTTGGCACTGGATTCAATGGCCAGCAACTCTTCCAGAGAATCTACCTTCAGAACGACCTTCTTGTATCCATCATGTACCCATTCATTTAAGAGATTGGGTTTCTGCTTCTGCGCTTTCATGGCGCACAATACCGCCGCATGAGATACCTGTGCCGCAATCTTTCCGGGCGACATCTTCAAATCTGCCCTGACCACGAATACCATCTTATGTTCCATCGCTAATCCCTTTAACATTTTTGATATATCCATTTTAATCACTCCTTAAACAAGTTGTAAATATTGTAACCTTTCCATCATTCTTTTCCTTGAAATTGAATATCATATGTTTATCCAACATATCTATTGCTTTTTCTATATCATCAAACATCAGAGTTGAATGATATTTAATCCATGGAGAGGAACTTCCAACAGAGAATATTTTCTTCCCCATCATCTTCGCATAGACCAATTCCATACTGGTTCCGGCTGAAGGTTTATAACAATTCGCCAGTATTATATCTGACTTTATGATATCTGACAAATCGTTCTCCACTATCTCTTTGTAATCATTATCTTCGGTTCCTCTATAATCCCTGCACATCGGGTCCAATATATCATATTTCTCTGACAATCTTTCCTTTGCCTGACTTCTCCACTTATTACATTCATCATCACTACATGCATTTATCGGTCCTGCTAAATATATCTTTGCTTTCATCTATATCTTCCTCTTGGTGGGAACACTCCAATGCTTCCGGATTCTATGGAATCTCCTACGAAATTATAATAGCAGTCTTCGCAGACACTTTTCTTCTTTATTTTTTTGGGTTCATAATTCGTATCTATTTCAAACGGTTCTCCACACATTTCACAGATGTATCTCATTTTCATTTAATCCACCACATTTTGTATAGAATAATCCATGTTCATCACAATTAAATTCATTTAGTAGCCATGTATAAACTACGATACATCCTATTTCTCTGCACATTTTTCCACATTCGGGGCAGGGTTCGTAATTCGCCACATTATATGATATGCTATTCTTATTATTTAAACTTAGTGGGAGCAAGTGCCGGAGTTGCACCGGCTTTTTCCAGCTTATGAGACTGGCGCACTAACTGCTCTGCCAACTTGCTATGAGAGCCAACGGCATGAGTTGAACATGCAATCGTCCCGTTACAGGCGGGATGCTTTTCCGGGTTTAGCTACGTTGGCATGGTGGAGTATCGCCCATTCAAGGGCCGATAGTGTACGAGGCTATCTACTCCATAAGATGGTGGGCTTCGAACTACTCTGAATTGGTTGGGATGCCAGGAGTTGAACCTGGATTCAGTGGTTCCAGGCCACCGAGTTTACCGTTGAGCGTACATCCCATTATAATTGGGGGCGAGTCCGAGGTTCGCACTCGGTTCTAGAGGTCCACAGCCTCTCGTTCTACTGCATGAACTAACTCATCCATATGGCGGAGTTGGATGTTGCATGACACCGCTACGCCATCCTACTATATATGCACGATAATATATAAAAGTTTCGCCTCTAAAGATGTCCTACTATACTCATAATCACTAATTTCTCATGTTTTCCGGTGAGGATGCTATCCGTTGTATATATGTGATTTATGGGACTACCTTCTTTCAATAGTTCTCCATCAAAGATTGAATCCCCACAATGAGCCACGATGAGATTCACCTCTTTGAAACCAAACTTCCTAAGTTCATTAGCCGCGTATAAAGCTCTCGTTCCTTTTGAACATATTTCATCTACAATAAATATTTTTCTATGCATATCATAAAGACAATTTGGTTCAGCAACGATTCTGTTTTTCATTCCAACCAGAGATTTATTAGGAAGAATCCCATCATATCTTTTCTGAACTTCAGTATCGGGGAAGAAAACATAATCCTTATCATCCAATGTCTTATATACATTCTTCAAATCATAATAAAACTTTGGAAGGAAATTTACTTTCTCTGCATTGTTAAGCAATGCCATAGTAACATCTGAATGTGGTTCAAATACCAATATTCTATCAAATCCCACTGAATTGATGAGGTCGCACATGTATTTCAACGTGAATGGTTCGTATTTATTGTTTACTTTATCCATCCTGGAATACGGCATATAAGCTATCTTCAAATTCACATCTCTTCCTTGTCCTTTGAGATATTTTCCTACCATATATAATTCAACTATGCTCTCATCACCACGGTAGAAGAAATATAGATTTACATAATCCACCGGTTCTCCGTCCTGACGGGTTCTTTTGCTATAGGGAGATATGGACAATTCTCCATTTGTAAATCTCTTTGTCTCATTCCATACCATTTCACTCGCATCATTTATTATTAACATAGTTTATCCCCGTTTGTAATTTTCCAGATAAATCTTTCACATTAGCATTTGAAATACTCTTCATCACTTCATTCATCACTTCTACATTTCCTTCTGGATAAATCTGATGGAGCTTCGATGCCACATTATCCGCATAATGGACCAATGCTTGCAATAGCGTATCAGGTCTGTGTCTCCCCCATCTTCCCATATGAGTTTCTATCGCATCCATTATATCAGGATATTGCTCAACGAAAGCATCTCCCAATTTCTGAGCATAATATGGCCTTACCGCCTCTGGATGTGTGCGACCTGCGCCGCGACAGATATCGTGCAAAAGAATAGCCGAAAGAAGAATAGAAATCTCTTCTCGGGTCAATATATCCGATTCTGAATCACATAACACCAACATCACTTTGAATGCTCTCTTTATGTGAATTGCAGTTCCTCCCTCAAGCTTTTCATCTGCTGGATGATATTTTCCACTAGAAGAAGCGGGAACCACATAGAAATCCTCCGGGCAATTCTCGAAAGCTTTCAACGTCCATGCACGAATATCTTCGTCAGGGATACATTCAATCTCTGTTTTGAAATCCTCAATTGTATATTTCATGATACCACACATTGATATGGTGAATGCTCTATATAAAGTTTATGCGCCGAGGAAGAGATTTGAACTCTTGTTCCCCTTGCGGGGAAAGAGGTTAGCAACCTCTCGCCATACCTAGCTTGGCTACCTCGGCTTCTTTAAACAATTGAGAAGATATTCCATAGTTGGGAATGACCATCTAATATAATCTAATATATTCTGATATTGCTCTCGTTGTTTTTTCAAATATTCTGGAGTTATGACAATATCTCCATTCTCTCGGATTATATATGCTACCATTCCGTCTTTGGTTTTTATATATTCTTCTGTCATTTTATCACATCGAGTGCGCCTAAGTGGATTCGAACCACTACCCAAGCCTTATAAGGACTTCGGCCTGACCGTTAGCCTATAGGCGCATAGTAGCCCCTAGCGGAATCGAACCGCCGTTACCTTTCCCTGTTTGCCATACCGGTTTTGGCGCATGGTTCTGGTGTCCTGCCACTAGACTAAGGGGCTATGATTGGTAGTCCTCGATAGACTCGAACTATCGTCGTAAGGTTCCAAAGACCTACAGGCTTTACCCATTACCCCAGAGGACTGTTGTTTCTTATATAGATGTCGGGGCTAATATGCCATGTGACCCTGCTTCACTTCACCGACTGTTAGTTCTGGTATTAGCAGGACTGGACCTTCAACGGGCATATTCCTTGTCTAGTGCTTCAATGGTAGCCATTCCACATTCACACATGGTCCGAACCATAGGATGGTTCCTTTAGCTTTCCCGTCTATATGCATGATATGTGTGTTCCACTATTTAACACTTATCTTCAGGGATGCCTTATCTGTATTGTATTGTGCATCCACTTCATATTCTCCTTTGACATTCGGTGTAAAAATCACTTCGAACTTTCCATTACTATCCACCGGAGCCGTCATGTTTTCCATACTGCCGTCTGGATGAATCAATGAAGTTCTTACCACCTTTGTAGGATTGTTATGCAAATTATTTAGATATTCATTCAATTTGAAAACATCAACCGGACTCGTTGCCAGGAAACTATCCTTGTTATCTACTATGGCATATGATTCATCCACATATGCATTCCAGAATTCCCATGTCATCTGTTGCTTTCTGGCCCAAGTGATACATATCGGCCCGGTTTGATTATATCCCACAACATATACACAGTGTCCACCCACTATAGGGGAACCGGAAACGACTGTCCACATTTGTCCCAGATTGAATTGATTTATAGCAGATTGAGGAACTGAGAATCCAATATATCCTCCATTCAATAAGAATACGGCATATTGTAATTCTCTATGGTCAGCAACATCTATCGCCGCAAAAGCATAAATATCGTATTTTTGTCCTCCGGCAATCCATCCATTCCTTCTCCATGTATTCAACGAATCCAACATTACCAAACCATGGTCTGGATGATATGTCCCATCTGCCCCTTCGTTCCAATATTCGGTCAGAACTTCCTGGTCGCTGATAATTATGCATTTCTTCTGCTCAAAACACTCCGCTCTTTGAGTCCAGTTGGCTCTACCAGCAATCACACAATCTCCCCAATAATCATTGGCGAACATATTTAATGGAATATTGTATGATGACGCTACATCAAGTTCATAGACATCTGGTATTGCTGGTAATAAATCAGTACGCAATATACTCTTCAATTGAAGAGTTCTTTTATCCTTTCTAACCGGCAATTTACCTAATTTATAGGCATGTTTTTCATCGGACATTTTTAGAACACCATTTGAATATATGTATTTGAAGCGGAGGCGATAGGATTCGAACCTACAAGTCGTATTTCAGACAATGGTTTTCAGGACCATGCCCTTTCCATTAGGGGTACGCCTCCGTAAAAGTAGGCATTGGACGAATCGAACATCCTTAACACGGTTTGTAAGACCGCGCTCCATCCAACAGAGTCAATGCCTCTAGGGTGCAATAAATTTAGGTTGCGATATTCTGACCACATGACAATTCAAACAGGCTTCTAAATCCTCATCTAAATTAAGTCTTCCATGTGGCTGAATTAATCCTACCGAATAGAAATCATCTTTAGCACAGACTGGACATGCTACTATTGTTTTATACACTATCTTTTCTACCATATTTATCACTACTTTATATATAAGTATAATATATGAAGAGAGCATGGCAGGATTTGAACCCGCAGTTGCAGAGTTCGTAGCTCTGTGCATTTGTCCGTTTTGCTACATGCCCTTATTCTTTCAAATCTTTGAAATATCGAATACTTATGAGTTCGTTGGCTTTCAACATATCTTCTCTTATTAAACGATTTATATATTGTTTCAAAGTCTCATGATTGCGAATACATTGCTCTTTCACCACATCGAGCTTATGTATCTCTACTGTAAGTCGTTCTCCATCCAAAGTCTTGAATCTAGCCATGATAAAGGATATATATAAAGAAATATTTAAAGGTTTTGATGATTTCACTCTTTAATCAACAAACAATGTATTGTTCTACCTTTGATTAGAGTATATTCTCCGGCGACCTTATCGCCCTTCACAGCTCTAGTCTCACTGAAATCATCTTGGCGGACGGTCTTCTCTTCAAACTTATCTAATCCATTGACGAACTTCTTCATCATTGGAAGAATCATATCCTTATTGAGTTCGAATAGATGCTCCGCTTGTTTGTCGCTCACCTTATCGCCATACTTCTCGATGATTTCCTTCTGCACGTTGCCGGGCACGACGTCGTAGTGGCTGAACTCCATCGTGTAGGAGCCGCGACCCTGGGTCATGGAGCGGAGCTGGGTGGCATAGCCGAACATTTCGGCGAGCGGGACAACCGAATCGATGATCTTGATTTGACCGCGGTCGCGCATCTCCTTGATGG
>Ga0208980_10000656_pt1 | contig 19948 bp, 11 predicted proteins | sample WetSurMetagenome_3_FD_187993 | JGI IMG/M metagenome (GOLD analysis project Ga0208980, IMG submission 187993) | Wetland microbial communities from Twitchell Island in the Sacramento Delta, sample from surface sediment Aug2011 Site A1 Bulk (version 2) | ecosystem: Environmental > Aquatic > Marine... | reverse complement strand
CAACGCTCCCATGAACTGCAGCAGCACCATCCTACGAGTAACATAATACCCTCCTCATCACATTTCTCAAACAGGTAATCCGGACCACGGGGGGCTTCCATTCGCAGTGCATTCAGACCCATGTGTTTCGCATATAGGATATCTGTATCAATCCGTTTTTTTGATGGACGCAGCATCAAATCCTCGACATATCCGCCTCCTCTTATCACGATATTTTTGCCATTTACCTGAAAGACCCTTGTTTTTTTCCCATCAAATTTGTTCATCCATGAAGTGATTTCACGTATCCCGAACCGGGTTTTCCCGGAATCCGAGACTTTACCTTTTATTTCGAAAGTAAGTGAAAGGTCATATAAATTTTGAGGTCCTACTGTATGGGGCCACCAGAGTCGAGGATTAGTTATTTCCAGCTGGTTGAATTTATCAGGTGTGAAAACTACAGACCTGTTTTCATTTGGAGCCAGTGTAACTTCCTGGGAGAAACTGATTTTTTCAATTTTCCCCCTGAGGATACCTGTAATTTTTTGATCTGTTGTATTAAGCAGGTTAGTGGAAATGGTGAGTTTGGCCCTGTCAGTTGAAGGCAAGTTCAGCTTGGTGATGATCCTGGTATCTTCAATTGCTACCTGTCCGGTTGAATGGATGGCGACATCATACCATATACCCATTCCTCTGTCAGGAGGCGTTGGATTCCAGTCGACCCATGTTATTGTAAGGTCTGTACCCTTTGGAGGGAATATTTCAAGTGCAAGGCAGTTTTTGTCACCCGCGAGAGCAAATTCAGAAATATTCAGATTGTATAACCGGTATGCTCCCTCAATCGACGTGGTGTCAGCAATTAAATGTCCGTTCAGCCATATATTTGCTTTATAGTTTATGCTATGGAGCTTCAGCCAGGTATTCCTGCCTTTATAGTCTGAGGGTAAATTGAATACAGTCCGGTACCACCAGGCAACTTTAAAAGGGCTGTCCGTGGGAATCTCACCTCTTCTGTCTTTGATAAAACCGGGCAGCGATTCGATGTTGGTACCAAAATAGGGATCGGGGTAAACCTTATTCTCAACAAGGGTTCCCAGGACAGTGGAGGGAACGGTTGCCGGATACCATTTTTCAGGCTTAAATGCCTGACTCGATATCACTTTCCCGTCTTCTTTTATCTGGGAGGATGACTGGATAGCCCAGTTGTTTCTAAGTAATAGTTTCCCATCAGTATTTATCTGACTAGTTGCCGTGAGTGAAAAAGTCATAGCAGCTATGATTATACTGGATAGTCTCTTTGTTTTCATTTTGTATCCGGTGTTTATTATCGAAAAGGATATCGTTTTTTTCTAAACCAGCAGATATGTTAAGTTAACTGCAGAAATATCCATTAAAGTTATCAATTAACAATAAATATAGTCATCAGGTGCCTTGATATTTTTATTTGCTCTGTGTTCAAGACTTTCATAACTTTATAACTATGAATTCGTAACATGGCAAGTATATTACCAGGCTTTGAATACGATATCTTTATAAGCTACCGTCAGAAAGACAATAAGGGCGACAGGTGGGTGAGTGAGTTTGTCAATGCTTTAAGGACAGAGATAGAATCAACCTTTAAGGAAGATATCTCCATTTACTATGATGAAAATCCACATGACGGGCTTTTAGAAACACATGATGTAGATGCCTCGCTGAAAGAAAAACTGAAGTGCCTGGTTTTCATTCCTGTTATATCACGTACTTTTTGCGATCCGAAATCTTTCGCCTGGGAGCATGAATTTAAAGCCTTTGTTGAGCAGGCTTCACGGGACCAATTCGGATTGAAGGTTACTCTGCCCTCTGGGAATGTGGCAAGCCGTATTTTACCGGTTCGGATACACGATCTGGATATAAATGATATTAAACTATGTGAATCGATAATCGGAGGAGTTCTGCGAGGAGTTGATTTCATATACAGATCTGCGGGTGTTAACAGGCCACTGAGAGTCAACGAGGACCATCCCCAGGACAACCTTAACAAAACATATTATCGCGACCAGATAAACAAAGTAGCCAACGCGATTGATGAAATTTTCAGAAGTCTTAAGAATGTTAAGTCAGGAAAGACCGATGAAAAAAACATTCCAAATGTGCAAAATGAAGATCTTAAAAGAGTTATAAGCAGAGGGAAAAAAGGTGAAATATTTTCAATTAATAAACAGCAGAAACTATTACTGATAATATTTACGGTGCTTCTATGCTTTCTCGGTGCAACTGGAATTTACAAATTAGTAAGTAATAACATTAAAGATAAGACAATAGCTATCCTTTTTTTAGGCAATCCAGGCAACAATCCTGCACTGACAAATGTGGGTGATGTTTTTGTGGGATCGATTGAAAATAAGCTTAATGGCATTAGAAGCATAACTGTGAGGCCCAAGATGCTGACACTGCCGTTTTGGGGTACCGAAAAACCTTTAGATGCTATCACGAAGGACCTTAAAATTAACTATTTACTTTCTTGCAGAATGCGCGAGGAAGGAAATAAGATTAATATATCAGTCGAATTAACTGCTGCCAGGAAAAAAAAGATGCTATGGTCAAAAACATATCTTTGGGAAAAAGCCCAGGTATCACAGATAACCCGGGAAATAGTGCGGGTTATTGCTATGGATATGAATATTGACCTCTCATCCGAAGAGGAAAAATATATTGAATCAGATCCTTCAAATAATGCAGATGCCAATCTGAACTTTATTTCAGCAAATCTATTCCAGAAGAAAGCATGGATTAACTATAGTTATGGTTCCAGGGTTCATGACTCCGTCAGTTTCAAATCAGCGATTGAAACATATGATAAAGCCATACAGGAGGATTCCCTTTTTGCACTCGCATATGCAAAACGTGCCCTTGCTACTAGCTGGGGTTTTTATGTCAGACAGCTTGATTCTACATTTATTGTAAAGTGTAAAATGGACATTGATAAAGCTCTTTCGCTTGAAAGTGATTTGCCAGATGGACATATAGCATCAGGATTTTATTATTATTACTGCATTGAGGATTTTGATAAGGCTTTGATTCATTTCAGCAAGGCCGCTGAACTGGATCCCGGAAACTATGAGCCATTGTTTTATATGGCGCTGGTATACAGGAGGATGGGAAATTGGAAGGAATCACAGAACCTGATACACAGAGTTATCCGCTATAACCCACAGGAAGCCCTTTTCTTGACAAACATTGGTTTATCTTATGAATATTTACATGATTACGATTCTGCCCTGATATTTCATCAGAAGGCTATTGACATGATGCCTGGCTGGTCCTCTGGTTATGGGAATAAGATCGAAACAATAATACTGAAAAGTGGAAAGACTAGTGAGGCGAAAACTCTGGTTGAGGTAGCAATAAAAAAAACCGGAAAAAATATGGTTTACGACAGGATCCGCCTCAATATCTATGACAGAAAGTATGCAGATGCTCTTCAGTTAGCTGAAAAATCAGTCGATGCTGATTTTGAAGAAGGCGAAAACAGATTTCTCTATCTTGCTGCTATCAGTAATCTTTTGAACAACCAGAAAAATGCCAGGCTATACTATGACTCTGCCCGGGTAAACCTAACCATCGCCATGAATAAAGACCCGGTTAATTACCAGATTCATGGTTTAGCTGGTATCGCTTATGCCGGACTTGGAAATAAAATCAAAGCTATTGAAGAGGGAGAAAAATCAACTGCTCTTAGTCAGAAAAACAAGTTTGATGAATGCGATATGAGGATCAAATTTGCGAAAATTCTTACCATGACCGGGGACTATGATAAAGCAGTAGCCGAAATAGCCTTTTTACTGAATAATCAATCCCGTCTTTCAATTGGATTGTTGAAGCTCGATCCGGTTTGGAAACCGCTGATGGATAATCCAGAATATGAAGCAATGATAATGAGATTTTCTAAAAACTAAATAATCAGGAACAGACAGGCCTGACCTTAATTGTTTAACTATTTAAAACGAAAAGCTTATGTCAGAAGATTGTTATCCGAGAGAAATTCCAATGATTCGTAGTTATCTGAAAATGCTACCAACTATGGAAAAAGATCTAAAAGCTCTTAGCAAACACATGAAAGCATTAAAAAAATACCATGAATCATGTGCAAAAGCAGCAAATACTCTAATTGAAGATCTCAAAAATAGCAAATAGGAACAGATTTTGAATTCACATTTGCTAAATTATAATCCATTTGATTAATCACACTTTTAAAATCAGAATGATAAATTTAATATTGTCCTCGGCCTGTCTGTTTTAATTTTTAAATAATGAAAACTCAACCTATTGTTTTTATAACATTAAAGGAATATGACAACCTTGGGATTGGTTATATGGCGTCTATGTTAGCTGCAGAGGGATTTAAAACAAGGGTTATTGACTTCAGAAATAAAAGGACTGATATTCTCAGAATTCTAAAACGACTTGACCCTCTGTTAGTAGGGTTTTCTGTTATATATCAATATTACATTAATCAATTTATTGATCTTGTCTCTTTCCTGAGAAAAGAAGGGATTAATTGTCACTTTACAGCCGGAGGTCATTATGCAAGTCTGAAGTATGAGGAACTTTTCAAATTCATTCCTCTTCTCAATTCAATTGTGAGGTTTGAAGGTGAGTATACGATTTCAGAACTCGCAGTTTCAATTCAAAATGGAGAAGATTGGAAGAGAATTGATGGGATTGCCTATAAAGACAAAGATAAGATTGTAACAAATCCCCTGAGGGCATTTGAGAAAGATCTGGATAAGTTTCCGTTCCCGCAGCGATCACCTCTGAGAACTTATGCTTTTGAGATGAAATTTGCGACGATTATTGCAGGAAGAGGATGTACCAATGATTGTTCATTCTGCAATACGAAACAATTTTACAACCATATCCGTGGACCAGTGAAGCGGATCAGAAGGGCAGAAATGGTCGTGAAAGAAATTGAAACTCTGTATCATAAACAAAACTGTTCAGTATTTCTGTTCCTTGATGATGATTTTCCCTTGAACCCTATTCATGGAGATGAATGGATCAATAGGTTTTGTAATGAGTTGGAAAGAACAGGGCTGAACGAAAAAATTATTTGGAAAATTAATTGCCGTCCGGATGAAGTGGATGAGAAGAGATTTTCTTATATGAAAAAATACGGTTTGTTTAATGTATTTCTTGGAATCGAGGATGGCACAAATGAAGGTTTAAAGAAATTGAGTAAGCATCTTACAGTTGAAACAAGCATTGAAGCTATAAGAATATTAAAAAGGCTTAAAATTGGATTTGACTTTGGTTTTATGCTTTTCCAGCCGAATACTACATTTAAATCATTGAATGATAATCTGGATTTTTTAAAAGAAATATGTGGTGATGGGTATGCCCCTGTAACATTTCTTAAAATGATGCCATATTATGAAACCCGCATAGAAAAAGAACTTCTACAAGAGGGTAGACTTAAAATGTCGTCAGGAAGGCGGGATTATGATTTCCTGGATGAAAGAATGGATAAATATTATGAATATATTTCGGATTGTTTTAAGGAGTGGCTCAGATATACAGACGGTCTTGAGAATACTGCGAACTGGGCTGGAAATTATCTTTCTGTATATATTCATTATTTTGATAAACTTCCTGATGTAATGAAATATCAGCGAAAAATCAGGAATGCAATTGCTGAGAGTAATTTGTTCCTGATCAATGCAATGAAGGAATTGGCAGTGATTTTTGAGTCAAAACAATATATGAAAGACAATAGCCAGATAATCGACAAATATCGGGAGAAAATCAAATCAAATCATGATCATTACAGGAAAGAGATTATTAACACAACAGGTAAATTATTAAGCTTTGCAATAGAACAACAAATAAGAGCTATAATCTGAAGCATTTACTCTGTTTTATGCAGAATTGTATTTGACTTTTATTTCTGACATTTATAATTTTATTGACATTTATAACTAATAATATACTTTTCAAGGAAAGGATTAATATTAAAATAAATAATACAATGAAAAGACTAATCTTGAATCAGCTTTTACTGATATTTTTATGTGTTTTGTCTGCTTACGGTCAAAATGATACGGCAGTAGTAAAGCATCAAAAAAAAGATAAGGGGAAAGATAGCTTTGCTTTATTCAACAGCGATGAACTTTTGGAAATTACCCTGAAGTTTGACCTCACGACTTTTTTAAAGAAAAATACCAAAGGAGGACCTTTGGATGCTGTCCTGACTTTCAATCCTGGTGGCAAAGATTCACTTACCAGGAATATTAAAGTGAAGAACCGGGGGAATTATCGTTTTGAAAACTGTGATTTTCCACCAATGGAACTTAATTTTAAAAAAGCCATTCATGCATATCCCGATTCAGGCAATATAAAGAAGTTGAAGCTGGTAACCCATTGCAAAACAGGAAGTGTACAAAGTGAGTATGTTTTAAGAGAATACCTGGTTTATAAAATGTTTAACCTTCTTACCGATACAAGTTTCAGGGTCAGATTATTAAGAGTAACTTATATTGATACAAGGAAAAACAGGAAACCGGTCATTCAATATGGATTTTTTATTGAACCGATAGGAGTTCTGGCAGAGAGGACAAATTCAACTATTTTGAAAGCAACAAATCTGACCCAGAAACATATTGAACCTGATGTTATGGACAAGATATCAATCTTTAATTACATGGTTTCAAACTGGGACTGGACTGTCCCACTGCAACATAATATTGCCATTATTAAGCCCATGGTCATTACCAGTTCCGGACTAGGATTAGCCATACCTTACGATTTTGATCTCACCGGAGTTGTAAATGTAGATTATGCGGTTACACCCCCTGAGTATAATTTAAGATCTATCCGCGACCGGGTATTTTTAGGGATTTGCAGGAGCAGGGAAGTGTTTCAGAAAGACCTGCTTTACTTTTTAAGCAGGAAAAATGATTTTTACACTCTGATCAACGATTTTCCCTACCTGAATGAGAGATCAAAAAAGGATATTACAGATTTCCTCAATCAATTCTTTAATCAGATCGAAAAACAAAAAGATCTTGACAACCTTCTTGACTACCTGACAAGTAGCTGTAAAAATTTATAATATCATAACAATTTTAGATCCTTATACCAATCACGAGAATATCATCAGTCTGTTCTTCATTATTTTCTTCTCTCCATCTTTCAATCTCTTCGTAAAGCTTATCGCTTTGTTCGGACATTGAATATTCCTGAATACTCAGCAGGAAAGATTTAAATTTGCTGCTCTTGTATCTTTTATGGAACTTCCCCCCAAACTGGTCGATATAACCATCAGAACATAAGTATATTGTATCTCCTTTATTCAATTGAATCTTCTCGGATAAAAACAGACATTCACCATTCTCATTACAGTCTTCAATGAAATTTTTTGCCCTGTAGGCAATAATATCACCATTTGTTACACGGTATAAAGGATTTTTAACTCCTGAGTAAGTAAGCAGGTTTGTCTTTAAATCTAAAACGCAAAGTACTATGTCCATCGCATCAGACATTCCTGTTTCATCTTCATCCCATCGCAGAAACCTGTGTACTCTTGAGTATAAATGGTGCAATATCTCAGCAGGATCGGTCAGTTTTATTTCATTCACAGCCTGGTCAGTAGTCCCATATCCTATTGTACTTATCAACGCACCCGGGATTCCATGACCGGTACAGTCAGCAGCTGCAATGATTATCAGCTGCCCTTGTTTGCTGAAAAAATAAAAATCGCCGCTTACAATATCTTTTGGTTTAAAAAGAACAAAACTGTCAGGGAAACATTCCCTGACAAAAAGGTCATCAGGTAAAAAAGCTTCCTGTATATGCTGGGCGTAGTCATAGCTTCCCTGGACCTCACTGATAGTCTCCTCAATCTTTTTATTTATGACTCTGACCTTTTCATCCAGTTCAGGACAGGAAGACGAAAGACTTTTTATCTCCTCATTCAGTTGCCGGGTTTCATTTAATAGTTTATGTATGCTGCTCTGTGGTTTTATTGCATAAGAGAGGTTTTTGATCTTTTCAGGATTCACGGGGTAAACCTCATAATTAATATCCTGAAGCAGGGCAGGTATCAATCGCACAAGTTCACGATCCTTTTCTTTTTCAGATTCTGATAATTCCTGGTAGGGTATTAATCCGGGGTGAATTTTATTTGAATTATCTTTTACATTACCGTAAATCCATCCGTTCAGTCTTTTATCCCAGCTCCATCTTATGTGTTCAATTAATGCCATGGTTTCAGTTTCTGCATCATTTAGGTGAAGGGTAACAGACTTGAATCCCTTTTTAACAGGCCGGATTTTATATCCGATTGCCAATAACTTAGTTGGAATATGGTAGGCATTATCTTTGTTGGAGTATTTGATATCATCTGGCAGATTCTCAAAGTCTGTCAGGTATTGATTTCCGGAATCCCCCGGGTAATGAAGTGCGGAAATATTCAGATCCTTATCATCGCCGGTATCACGGTTTCTCATCTCCTGAAGGTATCTCGAGTGAATAGCCCTGGCCAGTTTCTTAATCATTATTGTGTCCATACCGGAGGCTTCGTCTGGTCTGACAATCTCATAGCCGATCTTCTTAAGCTGTGGAGGAATGAGATAATTCAGTTCCTTGAAGAACCATTTTCTGGCGCCGGGCAAGTTCCTGAACGAAACCTGTGAGAGAGCTGTTTTTTTACTGGCTTTTGGCGTTTTCTCTTTCCCGATCTCCTCAGGGAATGCTTCCGGGCTGAAAATGTCATGATCAATGCAGGCAAGTTTTTCAATCTCTTCGTCAGTAATTATGCATGTTGCACAATATTCTTTAAAAGGCCGGATAAAAAGGTTAAGTGACCTGAGCTTTTCGGGAATTGATTCAGCATAACTATACCATACTTTTTTTTCTTCTTCGGGAAGCCTGCTGAATATCTTATTAAAGGTGAAAGGAGCAGTGATCAGTACCCTTGCCCTTCGCATATCAGCATAAAGATATTCAGCTATCTTGTTAATGAACAGACTCTTGTATTTCTCATGATTATGTGCCAGATCCTGAATTAATTCCTCGTCAGGATTATAAATGACATCAGTCCATTTACGAATTTCTTTATGTGTGAAATTATGAATCATATGAAGTTAATTGGGAATTTACCCAAAATCAACAGGGATCTCATCTATTATATTTTTGAACATATTCAAAAGGCACTTTTGCCATCCTCGACATCTCCCTGCCTACTTCTAGCATATCCATGTCATCATCCTCATAATGCCATCTTACTGTAACATTTTTACCTTTAGAACGGACCTGTGCCAGTTGCTTGCAAAAGTCAAGAATATATTTTGCTGATGAAGAATTGAAATATTCAAAATCAAGGTTAAATTCAACAGGCTCTCTGCTATCGTACGATTTCGAAAGATGCAAAGTGTAGTCATCTAACCATCTTAGAATCTCATCATAAAAAACCGGAACATCAGGAGGTCTTGATTCACCTGATATTTCAAATATCTTCTTATCCGGATCAAGAATTACTTTTGGCGAATTTGCTGTCTGGTCAATAATTAACTTTCTCATAATATATTCATTTACTGATATTCTAAGTTCAAAGTTGGTATAATCGCTGTCTATTCTGGTAAATTTATAGGTAATCTTATTTCCTGACTTTAATTTCATTACCATAAACCCCAGTCCTGCACCATTTTCTTCATGATTGGTTACCTTGTTGATTTTATTCTCATATAAAGTGGTCAGGACCTTTTCCTCCAGATAGTTAACCTGGTTAAGCCTTCTGATTAAATCACCGGTTTTCTCAATGGCTACAGGGTTTGAGGCTTTGATAACGATCTTATCATTCAGCTTTCTGACAAATATAGACGGTAGTATCTTAATATCACTCACGGATTTTTTAACTGAATGTTTTGCAATATTTTCGAGACACTCAACAAGAATGGAATAAATCCTTTTGCCGGTTGTTTTGTCCAGATTTAGAAATTCCTCTGACTTTTTTACCTTCTTCAGCAATTGATCGATCGTCTTGTAATCTACCTGTCCGGTATATTCAAGAAGTTTTCCCGTTTCAGCCATATAGCATTATTGTATATTGATAAATCTGAAAGAAAAATTCAAGTACACATTTTATCGATCTCTTTCTGATCCGAAAAATATTTTAATAAATGCATAATTATTACTACCTTGAATAGCTTTTAACAAAGTTAAACTTTATGATTTTGTTAAGAGGTATGATGCAATAGATTTTTTACCTTAATTTATATTATTTAAATTGATCATTATTGAAGTTTTAAGAGTCGGACTCCTGACTTCGGACTAATTAGTAACACATTATTCAATATCCATGAGCGAACTCATTTTAAAAGCCCTGATGCAACTTTTTGCATTGATAAGTGATATTCATGATGATACGGTAATTACAAGCAGGGAAAAAGATGTTGTCAGACTTTTCTTGTCGCGCCATCTGAATAATGAAATGCTTTCCATATATATGAAGATGTTTGAGGAGTACCTTGAACTGTTTAATGCAGAAAGAATTAAAAAGGGAAGCTTAAAAGATAAGAAACGTATTTCACTTAACGCGGTGAGGATACTGGCAATATGTGAAAAGATAAATGAAGAGCTCCAGCAGAAACAAAAAGTATATGTTCTGGTTAAATTAATGGATTACATATCACTGGGAGAAGAAGTTACTGAAAACGAACTCGATTTTTTACAGACTGTTGCAAGTGCTTTTTATATCAATGATGATGAATATCAGAATATTAAAAACTTTATTATCGGAACAGTGGATGCTATTCCTGACAGGAAACGTATTCTTATTATTGATAACGGAAAAGAATATGGGGACCCAGAAGTTAAGCACATGTGCAATGATAATCTTAATGGGACTATTTCATTCCTGCAGATTCCAAGCACCAATACTTATATTGTAAGATATTCTGATGGGGGAGATCTTTATCTGAACGGGCAGAATATTTCATCAGGAGAAACATATACTTTTGACCATGGTTCATCAATCAGGGGACCAGGCATAATTCCGATTTACTATACTGAAGTTGTAAGTATTATTTCTGAGGCATCATTTGAAGACAAAATATTTCTGCATGCACAAAATGTCTCTTTTAAATTCAGGAATAGTGATAACGGAATTCATAATCTTAATTTTCATGAAGAATCCGGTAAACTGGTGGGTATTTTAGGAGGTAGTGGCGTTGGTAAATCAACGACACTTAGTATCCTTAACGGAACACTTGAACCACAAAGCGGTGAAGTATTGATAAATGGGTATAACCTGTATGACGAGATTGATAAGAAATACCTGGAGGGAGTTATCGGTTTTGTTCCCCAGGATGATCTTTTAATAGAGGAGCTTACAGTATATCAAAACCTTTGGTTCAATGCAAGAATGTGCCTCAACAATCTTCCTGAAAGCAAGATCATTGAAGTAGTGAATAAAACTCTTATTGACCTTGATCTTGAAGAGACCAGGGATCTCATAGTAGGAAATCCTCTTAAAAAAATCATTAGCGGCGGACAGAGGAAAAGGGTAAATATTGCACTTGAGCTGCTTCGGGAGCCCACAATCCTGTTTGTTGATGAACCAACATCAGGACTTTCATCAGTCGACTCAGAAATTGTTATGAATTTACTTAAAGAACAGACATACAAAGGGAAACTGGTAATTATAAATATCCATCAGCCAGGTTCCGATATTTACAAAATGTTCGATAAGATAATGATCATTGATAAAGGGGGTTATCAGATCTATTACGGAAATCCCACCGAAGCAATTGTACATTTCAAAAAATATAGCAACCATGCCAATCCTGATGAGGATCAATGTATTAAATGTGGCAATATAAATACCGATCAGATACTTCAGATAATTGAATCAAAAGTTGTGGATGAACACGGAAAAGCTACACATATAAGAAAGGTATCCCCAAAAGAATGGGCAGAAAAGTTCATGGCTAATAACACGTCTATTATTCATGAAACTGACAGGACAAAGAAAAAAATTCCTGAAAATTACTATAGTATTCCAGGATTATTAAAGCAGTCAAAAATATTTTTTACTCGTGATCTATTATCCAAACTTGCTGATAAGCAATATATTCTGATTAGTCTTCTTGGGTCGCCGCTTCTTGCACTTATGCTGGCACATTTTACTAAATATTCAAAAGGATCTTCCTATGAATTCATGGAGAATGAAAATATCCCTGCCTATATGTTCGTTGGTGTAATAACATCACTTTTTTTCGGACTGATGATAAGTTCGGAAGAGATTGTTAAAGACAGGAAAATCCTGAAAAGAGAATCGTTCCTTAACCTTAGCTGGCTTAGCTACCTGAACTCGAAAATTTTAATTTTGTTCCTCATTTCAGCTATTCAGACATTATCATTTACCCTCATTGGAAATGCAATCCTGGAAATAAAAGGTATGACCATGAGCTTCTGGCTTATACTTTTTACAACTTCCTGCGCTGCAAATATTCTGGGTTTGAATATTTCATCGGCATTTAATTCCGTAATAACAATATATATAATCATACCATTTATCCTGATACCTCAATTATTGTTCAGCGGAGTACTCGTAAAGTATGATAAGCTGCATATCGGCAGCTCCGTGACGAGGGAATTTGTACCGATTATAGGCGACCTGATGCCAGCACGATGGTCATTTGAGGCGATGGCAGTTGCACAGTTTAAAAATAATAAGTATGAAAAGAACTTTTTTGAAGCAAATATTGAAAGGAGCAAATATAACTGGTATGTCAATCTGGTCGATAAAATATCTCTGAATATAAATAATTCGGTGAAGTATAAAGATAGTATTGATTACCAGGCAGATGTTGACCGGAAGTTGTTTCTGGCAAATAAGTATATAGATCAGTTATCTTCTCTGGCAGATACTTTTCCGGGTGTATGGAAAGAGGGATTAACCCGCAGCAAAATTGATACAGTAAATTCAAAAGAGGCACAGAAATATCTTAAGTTCCTGAAAAAACACTTCTCTTCATTAAGGCAGGAATTCATTAATAAAAATAATGAGATCGCACAGAACCTTGAGAACTCGCTGGGGACTTTGCATCGTATTAAACTAGAGACAGATTATAAGAACAAGAGTCTGAATCAGCTTGTTTTAGAAATGCCCGGAGTGACCCTTGTAGCCGAAATAGGAAACAAGATAATTCCCAGAGCTGAGCCAGGGTATACCAAAGCTGCCTCAAAAATCGGGAGGGCTCACTTTTATGCTCCTTATAAATATATAGGCAATTGGGAAGTGGATACTTTCTGGTTTAATTTTATGGTAATATGGTTTGTATCAGTAATCCTTTATGCTGCCCTCTATTTCAATATTCTTCGCAAACTGATTGAGTATATCGAAAACCTTCGTTTTCAGAAATCTGAAGTATGACACTGATAATATATAGTCGTAACGCCTTAAAGCCGTAACGCCGTAAAACCATTATACCGTTAAGCCTTTATGCCTTAGAGCCTTTACGCCTTTATTTCAACCATTTCTCAACAGCCTCAGGACTTAATCCATTCAGCCCGAGTTTGTTTTTCTTATTAAAGCCGTTAAGATCGTTAGCCAGTTTCCCTGCCTTTTCAACCTCTTTCAGCTTTGCCACTGTTGTGAATCCCAGCTTCTTAAGGGGCTCAATCCATTCTTCAGGGATACCCAGTTCAGTGTATTCTTCGTTTTGACTTTCGGCTCTTAACTTTGGACTTACCGGTTTCATCTGGGGAAAGAACAGGACATCCTGAATAGAGGACTGGTTTGTCATCAACATTGTCAGTCTGTCGATTCCCATTCCCATACCCGATGTAGGAGGCATTCCATACTCAAGTGCCCTGACGAAATCCATATCGATAAACATAGCCTCATCATCCCCTTTTTCCGAAAGCTTAAGCTGATCCTGGAACCTGTCCATCTGATCAATCGGATCATTTAATTCGGAATATGCGTTGGCAATCTCTTTGGAATTGATAAATAATTCGAATCGCTCAGTTACTCCTGGTTTGCTTCTGTGCATCTTTGTAAGTGGTGATGTTTCAGTTGGATAGTCAATAATGAAAGTCGGTTGGATGAGGCTGTGTTCACATTTTTCACTGAAGATTGCATCTATAAGTTTGCCTTTACCCATTGTTTTATCATGCGCAACACCAAGATCATTACATACTTTTATTAATCCTGCTTCATCCATTCCGGAAATATCAATGCCTGTATTTTCCATAATCGAATCGAGCATTGAAATTCTTTTGAACGGTGTATTTAGATTGATGACCTTGTCGCCATAGACAATTTCTGTTTTTCCATGAAGGTCAAGAGCCACTTTTTTGACGATCTCTTCTGTAAAGGTCATCATCCAGTTATAGTCTTTATAGGCTATATAAATCTCCATCACAGTAAACTCCGGGTTATGAGTACGGTCCATACCCTCATTCCGGAAATCTTTGGCAAACTCATAAACTCCTTCAAAGCCCCCTACTATTAAACGTTTCAAATAGAGTTCATTAGCAATTCTTAAATAGAGTGGAATGTCAAGGGCATTATGGTGAGTAATAAATGGTCTGGCAGTCGCGCCACCGGGAATAGGCTGAAGAATAGGTGTTTCAACTTCAAGATAACCCCTCGAGTTAAAAAGTTCGCGCATCGATTGAATTATCTGTGTCCTCTTGCGGAATACATCTCGAACCTGAGGATTAACAATAAGGTCCACATACCTTTGCCTGTACCGCATCTCAGGATCGGTAACAGCATCAAATAATATTCCGTCCTTCTCTTTTACAATAGGAAGAGGATGAATCGATTTACTGAGAATTGTAAATTCATCAACGTGAACAGTTATCTCTCCCATCTGGGTAACAAAGACATGACCTTTTACACCAATAATGTCACCGATGTCCAGAAGACGTTTAAATACTGTATTATACATTGTCTTATCTTCTCCCGGACATACATCATCGCGACGTACATAGATCTGTATTCTGCCCGAAGAATCCATCAACTCTGCGAATGACGCATTCCCCATTATACGACGGCTCATTATCCTGCCCGCCAGACAAACTTCCCGGAAATTATTCTTTTCGGGAGAGTAGTTGTCGAGTATATTCTGCGCAAAAACATTTGTTTTATATTCAGCAGCAGGGTAGGGGTTAATACCAAGTTTTCTCAGCTCATCCAGGGATTCCCTTCTGATCTGCTCCTGTTCGCTTAAATTCATATTGCTCATCTGATTTGAAAATTTGTGCAAAGATAGAAAAATTCGTGCTTTTTGGAATTTAAGATAATCAGCCTTTTGAAGATACTGTCTCAGCGTCGAATTTTCCCTGAATGAGCCTTGTTACCTTTCCAGGAATGCCATCACCAAGGGTGTTTCCTCCAATTTCAGTTACAGGTGTAACTTCAGCAGATGTATTTGTAATAAAAGCCTCCTGAATCAACCTGATCCTGTTTTCTGCGACAGCCTCTTCCCTGATTTTGATGCCGGCTTCTTCTGCTATCCTTAAAACATTTTTTCTGGTAACTCCGGAAAGAATATGATTCGATTCGGGATGAGTAAAAAGAGTTCCGTCAATGACAAAGAAGATATTTGACCGGGAGCCTTCCGTAATGAGTCCGCTACGAACAAAAATGCATTCTTTAAGTCCATTTTCGTAAGCCTCCTGGAAACTGATTGTATTGGCAAGGAGGGCAATGGATTTTATATCGCACCGGCTCCACCTGATATCCTCTTTCATCATGACCTTGATACCTTTTTCTTTTGAAGCAGTGTCAGGTACAAATCCCCATGCATAGGCATAAACTGTTGGGGTCACTTCGGGAGATGGGAATGAATGAGAGCGTCTGGCTTCACCTCGTGTAACCTGCAGATATACCATTGCCGGCTGATTTTCAAGCTTATTTATTTTCAGAAGTTCGCCGGCTACTGATGGAAATAGTCCTCTGTCGTCCCAGTTGATCCTAATTTCACGGAGGCTTCTTCCCAGTCTGGAAACGTGGCTGTTCATATCATAGAAAAAACCCTCATACCATCTTATTACCTCATATACGCCATCGCCGAAGAGAAATCCTCGATCGTCGGGGCTTATTTTCACCTCTTCTTTTGGAATAAATTTTCCATTGAAATAGACTGTTTCCATAACTATTTATTTTTTCTCGTTTTTGCCCCCCAACCCCCCTGAAGGGGGGCTAAAATGTCTGGGAAATTACCCCCCTTTAGGGGGGGCAGGGGGGCTGAATATAATGGAATTGGATTTAATAACTGATTACTTTTTTGGTTCAATTATCTCTGTCTTGTAGTCAATTGCTGATCTAGCTTCTTCAGGTGATAAAGCATTTCCGCATGCTGCCTGGACGAACAATGAGGCACCTAGAACTGTTGTTTCTTTCTGGTCTATTATTTTCAGAGGGACACCTGTAAAATCTGCCCTGAGCTGATTCCACAATCTGTTTTTTGATCCGCCGCCCACACAAAGGATACTTTCAGTTTTAAATCCTCCGGCATTTTCAAGTGCTCTTTTCCCTTCAACAAGTCTTTCAGAAAGAGCTTCAAGCATCGCACGGTAAATTTCATCACGGTTAGACTCCAGTGTCAGACCAAGGATCTGGCCACCGGGTTTACCCTTCAGTTCTTCATAGAATTTTGGAACAACTTTTACTCCATTACAGCCGGGAGGTATTTTTTCTGCTCCTGAGATCATTAATTCATAAACCTCATCTTTTATATCCCCATAGAGGTTTCTCCTGGCCCATTCGAGTATTCCGGAGGCAATCCATTGATTTCCTATATTATATAATCCTGGTCTCGCATCAAGCTCAGTTGTTATTCCCATCTCAAGCTGTTCTTTTCCTGTTCTGGATCCTTCGGCCCTGACCATCAGTATCTCCCATGTCCCGGAGCTGAGTACTGGTTGATTTCTTTCCGCGCCCGATCCGAAAATGGCAAATTGAGTATCGTGCCCGGTTGCAACAACAGATATACCCTGAGGAATAGAAGTTTCTGAAGAAGCCTTTGAAGTTATCCTGCCTGTTATGGTCCCGGCTTCAACAGGTGTTCCGATCTTTTCAAATGGAAAATTGATCTTATTGATAATGTCTTCCGAAAATCCTCTTTTTGACAGATTTGTCAGCATTGAGGTACCTGCCATAGTTGTATCATTTACCATTTCTCCTGTCAGGAGGAAGGAGAAAATTGATGGCATGAATAAGAAGATGTGGCTTTTTTCGACTATTTCCGGCTTTTGTTCTATAAACCAGATTAGTTTGTTAATAGTATTAAATGTGAAAGGAAGAACTCCGTTTTCTCTGTACAAATCGTTTAAAGGTAAATATTTATCGATATTAGCCATTATTGGGTTCGTCCTTTCGCACTGCCATGAAATTACCGGGTATAGCATTCTTCCTGTCCTGTCAAAAAGGGTACCGTCGACACCAAATGTAGTGACGGTAACTCCGACAATGCGACTTGCATCAATCCTGCTGACTACTTTCTTCGATGCGAGGCACATCTTTTCCCAGATCTCCTTTATATCCCATATCCGGTATGTCGCATAAAAAGGATCAGGACGAACAGTATTTGAATCTGATTCTGAGGCAAGGATCTCACCTTTGCTGTTGATTGCAATTACTCTGACATTTGTTGCACCACAGTCGAAAACGATTACAATATCACCTTTTGGCATACGACCGCTATAAGATTATAAAAATATAGAAAAAGGATCAGGGCCTGATTTATCAAATCTATCCAAGTCCTTTCAGGAATGCTATTGCTGATCCTGCAAATATTAGTGCCACAACATAAAATGATAACCCCAGAATTATCAAAACACCCAGATAAATGACATATGACTTCAGACTTTTAAATGCCTTATGAAGTTCTTCTTTATTGAGGGTTTGTACTGCTTTTGCTGTTTGTTTTGAAAAGCGGAAAAGGAAAAATACAGGGAAGAAATAGATTACTGCCATTACAAAGACAACTATTAAACCCAGCGATTCCGGAATCCCCAGACCTGTCTCTCCTGATTTAAATGCAGAGAGGAATGTGCCGGCAATTAATCCTATAATTAAAAGCAGCCCCAGTAAAATGAATCCGATAATAGCGATGAACATCGTCCATTTTCTGATGGTATTCAGGTTGTTCAGGGTCTTCTGCTCGATCTCTATTTTTCTGTTTTCGGGAAGGTTTTCCATAATTGCAATTAATGATTTCTATATATTAGAATGCAAAGAATAAAAAGGTACAATTTATTCTGAAAACAGGAGAATTCCAAATTGGACGATAACTCAACCCGGGTAATTGATTACTTTGTGATGCTTAATATTTAAACGGACACTAAATCAGCGGCTTATGAATTTACCAGATGTTGGAAGGTTTCCTGAAGCAGCTCAGCCATTTTTGATATCAAAGAGATTCTGCTCCCGGTTGCTTGGTTTTGGGAACTCTGTTAAGTTAGATTAACACACTTGTATGAGAATAAAAAAATGTTTAAAATTAAAGTGTCAAGAGTTTTTAAGGTTGAAAACCAAAGTTGTAACATACTTTCACAATAATATTAAAACTAGCCTATGGTCAAATTCAGGGGGCGGTTAATGAACCGGGGGATGAATACAATGATCTCCAGACCATTGTGGGCAGTGCTTATCCTTATGTTCGTTTCAGTTGCAATTAACTATATAGATAGGGGAAGTCTCTCTACTGCAGCGCCACTGTTGAGATCCGAGATGAATCTTTCTCCATCTCAATTGGGATTGTTGTTTTCTGCGTTTTTCTGGAGTTATGCTTTACTGCAGATACTCTCAGGCTGGCTTGTGGACCGTTACGATGTAAATTGGGTAATGGCAATCGGTTTTTTCATCTGGTCAATTGCCACTGCGACTACAGGATTTGTCAATACATTTGCCTCTTTACTCTTGCTACGCATACTTCTTGGGATCGGTGAGTCAGTAGCTTATCCCTGCTACTCAAAAATTATTGTAAGGAATTACGCTGAACACCAGCGGGGACTGGCGAACGCATTGATTGATGCCAATACAAAATTTGGTCCTGCAGTAGGGACCCTTGCCGGTGGAGTACTCATGGCTCACTACGGCTGGAGACCAGTATTCGTGGTATTAGGTCTCGGAAGTCTGCTTTGGCTGCCGGCATGGTTTAAATGGATGCCGCGGGGACAGAACAAGCACAAAAACGATTCAACCAGTAAGGTAGGATTTATGCAGATTCTCTCAAGACCTAAAGCATGGGCAACTTTCATGGGACATTTCTGTGGTAACTATTTCTGGTACTTTCTTCTCACCTGGCTTCCCTTCTACCTAGTCCGCGAGAGAGGCTTCACAATATCTACAATGGCTGTTATAGGAGCTCTGGCATACTGCATTACAGGTATTGCCACAACAATTACCGGATGGATTGCTGATAAGGCTATTGCTGCAGGATTTACACCTTCAAGAGTCCGAAAGACATGTACTGTAACCGGACTAACTTTTTCAACAGTTGTAGTGATGGTTGTTATTCTTCCGGGTCCGGTTGCCTCAATGGCATTCCTCTTTATTGCCTCATTCTCTTATGGTATTTTCTCGTCTAGCCATTGGGCTATTACGCAGACAATTGCGGGACCTGAGGCAGTTGGCAGATGGTCGGGACTGCAAAATTGCTTTGCCAATTTCGCAGGTATTGCAGCACCTGCTATTACAGGATTTATTGTTGATAAAACAGCCCACTTCTTCTGGGCTTTCTTAATATCAGCAACCATTGCACTTATCGGCGCTGCTGTTTATGCATTTTTACTGGGATCTGTTGAACCAGTTAAATGGAGTTCAGTGAAGAATACATGAAAGATTTATTCATCAATTCAGGTCTGAGAGACTCTACAGGGATAAGTTCCGTTTCCATGGGATAAAGTCATTTTGCAGGTTTCTGACTGATGCAGGTTCTTTAATGCCACTTGCGACATCAATTAGATAATC
>Ga0208980_10000655_pt1 | contig 19962 bp, 15 predicted proteins | sample WetSurMetagenome_3_FD_187993 | JGI IMG/M metagenome (GOLD analysis project Ga0208980, IMG submission 187993) | Wetland microbial communities from Twitchell Island in the Sacramento Delta, sample from surface sediment Aug2011 Site A1 Bulk (version 2) | ecosystem: Environmental > Aquatic > Marine... | reverse complement strand
CCGGCGTAACAATCTCGATCTGGCCGGGATTCCTGATCCCCAGCCCCAATTCAACCGCGCGCGCCATCTGCTCCTGTTCGAAGATCTTTTTGGACATGATGGCTTCGTTGGAACCGTGATGCTTGAGGACTGCCAGCCCAACGGCATCGATGGCGATGCGGTCCGTCCCGGCAACGATGACGCCCGCCCGGACTAGCTTGCCCGTCATCGGCCCGCCGTCGACGAATATGTCCACGCCGTCCATAACAATCAAATGCGGCGTGAATGCGTGGTTCACTTCCGCGATCTTCGGCCTTATCGTGGCCATGTCCGCGTGCAGGTCCGAAAATCTCGATTCTTTTTTTGTCACGCCCACCGCGAGCTTAAGAGACAAGCTGTGGACGCCGCCGAACTGGTGGGTTTTGAGGCAGCACGTCCAGAGAAGGTATTCGGCATCCATTACAGGTTTCGCCACGTCAAAACCGTTCTTCCAATGGCATCCGGGCGGATTGAAGTGAACCCAGGCATCGGAAGGAAGCTCGTCAAAGTTGATGACCGCAAATCCAAGCTCCTGAGCCAGCGCGGGAATTCCCTTCTGCTCCATGACGGCTTTGGTATTGCCTGGCCCACAGCTGTCCCCGATAGTAAGGCCGGCTGCGCCGCGCATCTTCATCTCATGCACCAGCTGCCGCAGCGTGTCGTTGTGCGTGGAGCCCGGAGCGGGATCGGCCGTGTTGAAATTGGGCTTGATGAGGACTTTCTTCCCTTTCGGCGAAGGGAAAGAGGCCAGCTTCAGCGCTTCCGCTATTCCTTTGGCCCGGTCTTCGGTTTTGATCAACACTACCTTTGCCGTGCCTTCGGCCGCCATGGAAGCTCGTGGGAATGCGCGTCCCAGCACGGAGATTGCCGCAGCGCCGGCGGCAGATTGTTTCAGGAATTCGCGACGTTTCATGAAAAATTCTCCTTTGTCGGAATTCTAGCACGACCTCATTACGAAGACCCGATTCATTGTTGCCCCAAATGCCTGATTGACCCGGGCACACAGGCGTCCTATGATTTGAGTTCAAAGACATCTATTGTTTCAATCAGGCGTTTAAACCTAATTTGATGGATCGAGGGCAGATGCCTTTCACCACTCTGATAGCAGCCGCCGATTTTTTTCCGCATTTGAACAGCGGCGACTGGGCGATCATAGACTGCCGGTTTTCCCTGGACAATACGGCGCGGGGCGAGCGCGACTACCTGGAAGCCCATATACCCGGCGCAGTTTACGCTCATCTGGACCGGGACCTCTCGGGAAAGAAGATACCGGGAAAGACAGGCCGGCACCCGCTTCCCGAAATCTCGAGCTTCGTCGAAATTCTCTCGGCATGGGGCATCGATTCGGCTACGCAGGTTGTGGCCTACGACGACTCCGGCGGATCCACGGCTGCGCGCCTCTGGTGGATGCTGAAATGGCTGGGACACAAAGCGGCAGCGGTGCTCGACGGAGGCTGGGCATCCTGGCAAAAAAATGGGTTTCCTGCTCGCAGCGGCTCCGAACGCCGCACCGTGAAACGCTTTGTGCCTCAGGAAAACCGGGGCAGTTACGTTACGGCAGGCCAGGTGCTCGAAACGCTCGGTGATCTGCGGTGCCTGTTGTTGGACGCGCGGAGCGCCCCAAGATACCGGGGCGAGGTTGAGCCGATTGATCCGGTGGCGGGGCATATCCCCGGAGCGGTTTCCGCGCCCTATGAACACAATCTGACTCCCGAAGGCAGGTTTCTCGAGCCCGAAGTCCTGCGCAGGCGGTTTGAGCAGCTCCTGAAATCTGTTCCTGTGGAAAACGTGATCTGCTATTGTGGATCAGGGGTCACTGCGGCGCATAACCTTCTTGCCCTCGCCCATGCGGGCCTCGGAATGGGCAGGCTGTACGCGGGCTCCTGGAGCGAATGGATCGCCGGTCCCGAACGGCCCATCGCCAGAGGGGACGAGAACAGGGATTAGGATATGGCATTTCCCAGGCGTCACCATTTCAGGAAAAATAATCAGGACCGGTTCGGTCAAAGGCAGCATCCGCAGCACACGCAGCGTACTACCCATCCTCCGCATGCTCCGCATCGTCAGATGCAGCAAATTCGTCAGCCGCGGCAACCGCATCAAGGCCCGGAAGATCTCGTCCATCCCGAGCAAACGGGCTCCGAATCGGCTTTTCTCAAGTCCCTGGTCGATTCGCATGCCAAGGTTACGGTCGTGCTGAAGAACGGCGAGCGCCTGCAGGGCCATATCCGCTATTACGACCAGTATTGCTTCAGTCTCGGGCTCTCCGCTCATGGGCCCAGGCTTTTCCTGCGCAAGGACAGTGTCAGCTACATCGCGGAAGAATAGCCGCCCGGGAAAACACATAAGCTGATATTCATCCTTTTTTTGTCAGTGGGGACGGGTAAACAAGCCCGGCCAATGGGCGAATTACTGGTTTGCGCTTAGTCGGACGGGTCTGGAGACCCGTCCTCACGAAACCCACGGGTCTGGAGGCCCGTCGTCACCGATATTTGTTACTCGGAAAGGGTGTGTAAAAGCTCTGTAAAAGAGCCTTCTGCCACGTTGAATCCGGCCCCGGCGAGCCTTAACATTGTTCCGCCATATTTCGTCTGAAACAAAACTTGGGGAAAGATCGTGAGACAGAACTCTAAAGCACCGGGGCATAAAAGGAAACAGATCGTCGTCGTCCTCATCAAGCCGTCCAAATACGATGATGAAGGATACGTAATACGGCATTTTCGCGGCGTTCTTCCAAGCAACACGCTCGCCTGCCTTTCCAGCCTGACCCAGGATGTCGCCAGACGGGAACTGCTGGGCAGGGATGTGGATATACGGGTGGAGATCTACGACGACACCGTCCAGCCGATACCGATAAAGCGCATCCTCCGGTCCAACCGGCTTCCCTTCCGCCGCACAATCGTGGCCCTGGCCGGGGTTCAATCCAACCAGTTCCCGCGGGCGGCGGATCTTGCCCGGAAATTCCGGGAGGGGGGATTGCAGGTACTCATCGGCGGATTTCACGTCAGCGGCATGCTTGCCTTGTCCCCGGGCATCTCACCGGAAATACAGGAACTGATCGACCTCGGGGTCACGGTGGTCAAAGGCGAGGTCGAGGAGACCTGGGGAGACCTGCTGCGGGACGCGGCCGAAGAAAATCTGCGGCCCATATACGATTTCCTGGATCAAAAACCGAACCTTTATGAACAGCCCATTCCCATGATTCAGCGGGAATACCTTAAAAAATTCGTCATCTCGAATTTCGGCACCATCGACTGCAGCCGAGGCTGCCCCTTTAACTGCAGCTTCTGCACAATTATCAATGTGCAAGGCCGGGAAATGCGTGTCCGATCCCCGGAGCTGCTGGCCCGGACGCTGCGCGATAATTATCGTCTCAACAAGATCTATTTCTATTTTTTCACCGACGATAATTTTGCGCGCAACAGCTCCTGGCGCGAGGTCTTTCAAATGCTGATAGGCCTGCGGGAGAAAGAAAAGATTCCGATCCAGTTCATGATCCAGGTGGACACCCAGTCGCACAAAATTCCCGATTTCGTCAGCCTCGCCTCCCGCGCCGGCTGTTCGCAGGTATTTATCGGGATGGAAAGCATCAACCCGGAGAACCTCAAGGCAGCCGGGAAAATGCAAAACAAGGTTCAGGATTACAGGGAGCTGATATCCGCCTGGCACAACGCGAAAATAGCCACCCATGTCGCCTATATTTTCGGCTTTCCCTTCGACACGCCTGAGTCCATACGGGAAGATGTCCGGCGGCTGCAAAATGAGCTGGGAGTCGAGCAGGCTTCCTTCTTCATGCTGACGCCGTTACCCGGATCGCGGGATCATGCGCGCATGCTTCAGGACGGCGAGCCCATGAGCCCGGATCTGAATGAATACGATTCTTTCCACGAAACCATCCGCCACCCGAATTTTGCGCCCGGAGAGCTGCAGGCGTCGTATCGCGAGGCCTGGAAGAATTTTTATTCCTTCGACTACATGCGCGAGGTGCTTGCCCGCGCCAATCCCGAAAATTACTGGAATATTTTCTGCGATTTCCTCTGGTATAAAAATTCCGCGCTGATCGAGGGCGGGCATCCGATGATCCACGGCTTCTTCCGTCTCAAAGACCGGACCGACCGGAGACCCGGATTCGCAGTGGAATCCCGTTTGCGGCACTTTTTAAAGCGCTTCCGCGAATTGCGGAGCCTTGCCCGCAGCTGGGCATCCCTGGTTCTGGAGATGGAGGAGCTTTGGCTGCAGACGCGCAAGCGCAGCGAAGCGGAGATCCGGCTGCTGGCGGAGATCCAGCGCCTGCGGCAGGAAGTCAACCGCAACCTGCATTCGGCCGAGCTGCAGCTGGCTCATGCCAGGGTGCGCATGCACTTCCCCGAATTGCGGGTCCCTTCCAGGCTGGCGCTGGCACTCCGTAACCTGAACTTCCGCATGGCAAAGCGGGTCACATACTCCCGCGCCGATCTTCAGCAGTTCTGGAAAAGGGCGCGAACGAAAACACTCCTCGCCCGCCCGGACAAAGTTGTCCTTAATTTCCTGAAGGACGTTCAGCTATTTCTGCTTTTTGTGCGCGAACTTGCGCGAACGGAGACATAAGCCCGATTCGGGATTCGAGAGGCCGATTCCGGATTTCAAACGAATCCGAATTCGTATCTCGAATCCCGAGTTCCGAACCTACTTTGCCCGCTCAGCCGAGAGGGATTTGTCCTTGGGGACGCTGAGGTATCCGCCTGCCTTATCCTTTTCAACCCAGTTGATCACGACTTCGTAGCGCACGCGATTCTGGCCCACAAGGAACTGCAGGGGTTCGTTGATGACCCGATCCTTCTTTTCGAGCTGGCTGTCATCGACCAGGACTTTCAGGTTGAATTTGCCCTTCTTGCGATCCGTCTTGGTCAGAATGAGGCGTATGTCCTCCACCCGGACCACTTCGTTCTTCTTCGGAAGCGTGAACTCTGTGTAATTGCGTTCCCCTTTAAGACGAAGCTGTGCCAGTTCGGAGGCATTCTTTGCAACCGCGGCGGTGAGGCTGTCGCGTACATCCACCAGTTGCCTCTGGGTCCCTTCAAGGTCGCGCCGTGTGGCGTCCAGATCCGTTTTAACGGCAACAACCTGTGTTTTTACGCCGCCGACTTCAGTGTTAACCTGGCCGATCTTGCTGTCGGCTTCGCTCCTGGCAGCCTGGACCTGGGCGTCCACCTGCGAGGAATCGGCTTTTGTGGCCAAAGCCTGGGACAGTTCACGTTTGGTTTTCTGCCCCTCGGCCTGGATCTGTGCGGCCGTCTTCTTTAGTTCGGCCTTGGTGGTGCCGACAGCTTCCTGGGCGCCGGCGAGATCCGTTTTCAAACTCGTTATCTGACCTGACAGGTTGGATTCAGACAGCTTGTTGGCGTTTTCGAGCGTCTGCAATTGCTCGCTTATTTTCGTAAGCTGCGCCTGATTGGCCTTCCGGTACTGGGACCCGTCCCAGTAGAGATAAACGACGGCCAGAAGCAAAAGCAGAATAAGGACAAGCTTGACAGGCTCCGGGATCAATCCTTTTTCCGTCAAGGACGGCTTCGGAGCATTGGACGATGGGTTCAGTGTACTCATTAAAACCTCCTGATTGGCGGGGGCTCTTAATGCATTCCTCCGCGCTGAATATAATAGGGCAAGGAACTGTAAAGATCAATGGAGGGCCTTGCCCGCAGGGCATCAGGAAACAGGGGCTTCTCCATCCTCGCGATGCCCTATCCGGGTCCGGCACAAGTTTTTGGGGGATTCCGGGAATTCGGGCTTCATGACGCGAAGGATAGCCGGCTCCCGAAACTTTCAAATTTCAGACCCGGTTCTACAGCTCCTCTTCCTGAAGCGCGACCCGGCCGTTCCGGGCTGCGGCTCTTCGTTTGGTGAAATAGTAACCGATCAGCGCCGCGAGGATACTGGCGCCGACCCAAAGATTCAGAGTCGGCGACTTCTTGAAACCGAAATAGAGCATCACCCCGGACAGCAGCAGATAGAACAGGGCGGCAACCAGAGCGGCGGCCGCCGGTCTCCCGTATTCCTTCCGCCTGAAGCAGATCCAGAAAAGCGAGAATACGGTCAGGGCGGAAAAAAGCGTGAGGATGGCGCCGACATTGTTGAGGACTTCCTGCAGCTGGTAGGCGAAGACAAGGAAAAGCGCGATAGCACCCTGGAGTATTACTGCCCCCACGGGCGGCTTCCCTTCCTTCGCTTGCAGAATGCGCGGCAAAAAACCGTCCCTGGCCATGGCAGCGTAGACGCGAGGTCCCAGGAACGTCATCGCGCTCACGGCGGAAATAAAAGCTACAATGGCCAAAACCGACATGCATGCAGCGCCGAAATCCCCGACCAGATTCTTCATGATCAGGTGCCCCAGAGTTATGCGCGCCGTCTCGTAGGTAAAAACAACCTTGCACTGCTCCGGCGTGAGATTGGCTACAAAAACCCAGTTCACGAAAAGGTAAAGAACGCCGACAATTGCGCACCCCAGAATCATCGCCCTGGGCACATCGCGTTTCGGATCCTTGAACTCCGATGCCGCATATACGGCGGCGTTCCACCCGCTAAAGGCGAAAGCGATGTAGAAGAGGTTCTGCATAAAAGGACCCAGGGGGAAGCTTTCAAACCGCGCGGGCGGCTGCCATTCCGGCCAGGCATTGCGTCCGCCGGCCAGGCCGACGACCATGAAGCCGACGACCAGCAGAATTTTCACCAGCACGAGCACATTCTGGGTAGTGACGGAAAACCTGAGCCCGACCGCGTGGACCGAGGTAAGGAGCACGATCAGCAGCGCTGCGAACAGCTTCGGATCGATGCCGGCCGACAGTGTTTTGGCGAAGGCGCCCGCGGCAACGGCATCGATGGCGATGGGGGCCGAGAATCCCAGAAGCAGGGACGCCCATCCGGCAAGATAGCCCAGCGCCGGATGCACCAAGGTCGAGAGATACTGATACTCTCCCCCGGATTTCGGAACCATCCGCGCAAGGCCCGCATAGGCCCGCGCGCCCGCCAGCGCCAGAAAGGCCCCAATAGCCCAGGCAAGAAGAATCTGTTTGGGAGTCAGTTCCTGTGCCATGAACCCCGTGCTCAGGAAAACACCGGCGCCAATCATGTTGGCGATTACCATCCCCATCCCTGAGAACAATCCTAATCGATGATCTTTAGCCAATGCGAACCTCTTTCCGTTCAGCTTATCCGCGTGCCGGTCGTCAAATGGACGGGTATAAGGGTAACTGTAAACGGGTGGCGATGGAACGAAAAAAAGGACAATCATTTTGACCGCCTTCTTCCCTGATCGCCCGGAAATCCGCTCGCTCGCCCAAAAACCTTGATCGCCCGCATATTCGAGGTTACCTTGAAAGCATGATGAGAATACTAGGCATTACGGCGCATCCAGATGATGAAGCCGGCGCTTTCGGGGGAACCCTGATGCTTTATCACTCGCGCGGGGTTGAAACCTATGTGATCTGTCTTACGCCGGGACAGGCTGCAACCAACAGGGGCCCGGCGCAATCGGATTCGCAACTTGCCCTGTTGCGCCGGGCAGAGTTTGCCGCTTCGTGCAGGATTCTGCAGGTTACGGAAGGCCGGGTCCTGGACTACCCCGACGGCGGGCTCAGCCGGGTGGATTTTTTCACCGCCGTCGCGGACCTGACCCGCTGCGTGCGCGAGATAAAGCCGGATATTATTCTGACCATGGGACCGGAGGGCGCCATCACCGGACATCCCGATCATTCCATGGCATCCCTATTCGCCACCATGGCGTATCATTGGGCGGCGCGAGGCGACCGCTATCCCGAACAGCTTCGTGACGGGCTGGAGACGCATTGCTCCAGGAAGCTCTATTACTCCACGGCATCGTTCACCCTGAAGGACCGCCAGCCCGTGAGCCCGCCTCCCCGCACGGCAACCATCGATATCGCTCCCTTTCTGGAAAGAAAGATAGAGGCATTCCGGGCCCATGAAACACAGGGGCCGCTGATGCCCCGCATCGAGAAGACCATGCGCAAGTATGGCAGCCCGGAGCTGTTTCATCTGGCAGCTGCCAGCCAGCCGTCGGATATCGCGATCGAAACCGATCTGCTGGCAAGCATATCTGAATAGCCGGAATGGATTTTTTTGACGCAAAGCCGCAGAGCTGGCGGAGATCGACATGGCTGTTCTCCGTGAACTCCGCGCCTCCGCATAAGCAGGTTTTGGTTGTGGCCGGGCTGCGGAAATAGGCTCGATTCTGTGGTTGCCGCAAACCCAACATTCTGATTGACATCGCCCAATCCGGCTCAGTAGTATAGAGCCGGATCCGGGTCCGGTGGCGGCCGCCAGAGGTATGGCGGCTTTTTGTTTTCAAGCCGCGGATCCATAGATCGTGCTGCCGGGAAAAGCATTAAGGTAGATAGGAGCAGGAATTCCCATGGAAAAAGAGACTGGGAAAGTGAAGTGGTTTAACAACGCCAAGGGCTACGGATTTATCGAAAGAGCCACAGGCGGAGACGTGTTCGTTCATCACACAGCAATTCAAATGAGTGGCTTCCGCACTTTAACCGAGGGAGAAACCGTTGAATTCACGGTAACGAGGGGCCCCAAAGGCCTTCAGGCGGAAAACGTTACCAAGCCTGAATAATGGGTATCCCTCCCGCGCTCGAAAGCGGGAGGGTTTTGCCTGTTTGCCGCCGGGTTGCCGAACGACAGCCGATGCCTTGAAGTTCCACCCAACATTTCTTGCGGGTACTCTTCAGAGGTTTTTGCGGAGAAATCTGCACATCGCCCATCCGAGGACTATGTTGAAGGGAAACACCCCGGACGTATAGTGCCCGCAAGGCAGGGCGAAAGTGGAATGGGGAAGGCGCAATTTCCCGTAATCGCGCAGAACCTCGAGCGAGAGGTCCGGCGGAAACGTGTAATCATAAAGCGCGTGCACCAGAAGTGATTTCTGGCCGGTTCCTGCCAATTTGCCGGCGTAAGCTTTCGGGCTGATCGGCATCCAGATGTCGCGCAGCTCTTCGAGCGTAATCTTCCCTTCCAGGCCCATACGCACATAGCGGGTCGAGAGCCCCCTCCAGACGACATCCGCAACATAGGGCGAGACATGGTTTTGAACGCCGGCCCGCAGCCGGGGATCGTGCGCCAGCGTGATGAGCGCCACGCACGAACCGATGCTGGTTCCCAGTATGCCAAGCCTGCCGTATCCCCGGGACTCAAGCCAGTCCAGCGCAGCCCTGGAATCAACAACAGCCTGGCGGAAGGCCTGAAGCGTGCGGCCAAGGTTCGGCGACAACATGTAGTCGGCCCGCGCCAGTTCTTCGGGCATTCTCAGATCATGGTAAGGCAGGCTCAGGCGCAGCGCCGAAAGACCGAATAAATTCAGCATGCGGCAAAGGGCCATGTGGCTTTGCGCATCCGCGTTCCACTGCGGCAGGACCAGCACAGCGCGTCCACGCGATTTTGCCGGGAAATACCAGGCATGAACCGTGTTGTTCTCGGGATATGCGGTTGCCACCGGGCTGGTAAACGTCAGATGCCGCCCTTCGAGGCGCCAGTCCAGGACCGGTGCGTAGGAATGGTAGGAGTCGCTGTCTGCCAGGGCTTTCTGTGAAAAATCCATCAAGGACCGCTTCGGATCGCCGGTCGGAACATTTTGGGAAACAAACTCGAGTCCCCATTCAAAGGGAAGAACCCTGCGGTTGGTATCCCTGTTCGAGAGGCTTAGTTCCCACGGGTAAAAAATGCTAGACAGCACCGGCCCTCCCCCGGATGAAAACCTGATAATTTAACAAACCGGCCAAGCCGAGGACAATTTTTTTGTCGCGCGCGAGCCGCAGGTGCAAAGATTGCGTCAATAGTCCGGGCAAGATGGACTCCTGCATGCCGGCCCCCGCATCGGCGAAAGGAGACCCTCAACGGCCATAACGCTGACGGACACCAACCAAAACGCTGACCCACTGCAAAGATCGGCGTTCAGGAACCGATGAGGCGATTGCGATGGTGTATTCGGGAGCGTCATTTGGCAGGCGGCGCTTACTGGCGGCCCCTGAATACGGGCCGGGGCAGGTAATAATAGCCTTTGCGGTAGCTGATCTTGCTCGCAGGCGAGAGATACTCGACGGAAATTCTGTGGAAGGAATCCGCAAGCAGGTTCTGATTGGAGACATAGGTCAGGTAATATTTGCTCTTCAGCTCCAGGGCGACCTCTGCGTAAACATCCTTGATCTTGTTATAATCCGCAGGGAAAAAGCACCGGCCCCCCGTTTTCTCGGCAAGATCGGTCATCGCGGCTTCCCTCTTGCTGAAAAACTCGTCGATGTAATCTTCATTTTCGCCGAAAAGACGCCTGTAGATGTTTTCGAGCATTACCACCCTTCGTTCCTGCTTTGCCTGCTGGCGCACAATAGTCGTTTTCGAAACGACGTAAAGCGAAGCCTGCGATTGAACCACGGCAAGGGAGGCTTCCTGGAAACTTACGCGGCTCTCGTTGTTCAGGCAATCCGTCAGCAGGATTATGGCCTTGCGCCCCTCAATGCCCTTGAGCTGATCCTGCGCCGCCACGAACATGGCATCATAGAGCGAGGTTCGGAATCCGGACTTTATTCTCTTGAGGGCTCTCCGGATCTTCTTCATGTCATTGGTCCAATCCAGAACCAGCTTTACTTCATCATCAAAAGTCAGGAGCGAAATCCGGTCTCCGGGTGAGAGGGATTCGGCAAACTCCTCGGCAGCGTCCTTGATTTTTTTCAGCTCCTCTTTGCCGCTGCTGCTGGTATCCAAAAGAAGAACAGCCGAGACCGGGTTCGTGTCCACGCCGAAGCTGCGTATTTCCTGGATGGCCTGATCTTCCCAGACGCGAAAATCCCTTGCGTTAAGATCCGTAACCATTTTGCCCGAATCATCAAAAACGCTTATGGGGATCTTCACCAGGTTGACGGAAACCGAGAAAGCAGGGGCCGTATCCTGGAACCCGATCCCGTTTTGCGCAGGCAAAAGTACAATGAGGGCTGTCAGGACATGCATCGGAAAGCGCATAATGATCATTGTAGCAATTTTGCTCTTAAATGACAGGGCCCCCCGTGAATGGAAAAATCTGAAACAATGGCCCGGCTGTGGTATCTAACTTGGAAGAAAGCAGGTGCAAGTGTGAAATATATCCGGATCATCCTTCTGCTGCTGGCCGCGGGATTGTCCCAAAATATGGCGTATGTCCTTAGTCAGGAACCGCTTCCGGAAAATTCTGCGTCTGCGCAGCACCGGGACAGCGCTCCGACCCCGGAAGAGATCATCCGCAGTTTTGCAGCCAAAGAAACCGAGTTTTATGAAGCCTGGATGCAGTACACCTATCGCCAGACCGCCGAGGTGCGCGTTGTCTCGGTCAACGGCATGCCAAAACAGGAAAAAATGACCACTATTTCCGATGTGGTCTTCAAAGACGACGGCACCCGGGAAGTGCAGGTGCGCCGCAGGGCGGGGAATCTGCGCAGCGTGATTTACACTATCCAGGATGAAGAAGTGATCGACAACCTGCAGCCCTTCGCCTTAACCGAAAAAGAACTGCCCAAGTACAACCTGCAGTACCAGGGGAAGGAAAGGGTCGACGAACTTGACTGCTATGTTTTTTCCGTGACGCCCAAAAGCCTCAAGGGCGGAAAGCTCTATTTCGAGGGGAAGATCTGGGTGGACGACCAGGATCTGCAGATCGTGCGGACCGTCGGAAAGCCTGTGCCGCAAAAGAAGAACAATCAGTTCCCTGCCTTCGAGACGATCCGCCAGATGGTCGACAAGAAATACTGGTTCCCGGTCTGGACTCACGCGGAGGACCGCCTGCGCTTTGATACGAACACGATTCAAATCGAGGAAACCATCAGCTACGAGGATTACAAGAGGTTCGCGGCAAAAACAACCATCCAGTATGAACCGGCGGTAAAGGATCCTTCCACTCCCCAGTGATGCTCCTCACGAAATTACAGATTCGCTGTTGCCGCAATCAAACGGAATGGTTCAATGATGCGGAGCGTGCAGATTGGCTGCCTGCTTTTCTCCGCGGCCTCTGCGTCTTTGCGTGAGGATAATCTTTCAGATATGGAGCTCGAGGATGTCCCCGTCTTCAAGCGGGTGAGTGCGCTCCACCATCTGGCCGTCGTACTTCACCGGACGCCTGGATTTTTCGGAACTCCACACTTTGGCGAATTTGAGCGAGTGGGCAAACTCCCGGTGCACGGCCCGCGCCGCATCCAGAACCGTGCTGCCGCGCTTCAGGACGAAGGGCGGGCTCGAGAGATCCGCCTTCCTGCCGGGTATTTTGGTGTGAATCCTCACGATGTCGAGCGCCTCGAACAGCGTGTTGCGCAGAGCCTCCAGCCCTTCGCCGGAAACCGCTGAAACCGCAAGGATCGGGAACCGGTTGCCGAAAAACTGCTTGAGAATGTCCAGGCTCTGCATCGCCCCTGCGGCATCGCATTTGTTGGCCGCCAGGAGAGCGCGCCGGCTTTCACCCGGGCCTGACCCGGCTTCGGACGCGGCGCCTCCGATGAGCTGTATCCGGGAATCCCCCAGAAGGGTCAGCACCTCGTCAATTTCATCCAGCAGCGCATCGGAGCTCAAGTCCGCGACCAGCAGCACAAGATCCCCCTGGCGAACAATCCCTCCCATCCAGGGCTCATAAAAGTTTGGATCGATGGCGGGCATGTCGACCAGCTGAATTTTCACGTTTTCATAAGGCATCATGCCCGGTTGAGGCAGGCGCGTCGTGTACGGGTAGTCCCCGATATCGGGCGCGGCATTTGTCAGGCGGGCCATCAGCGAGGATTTGCCCGAGTTGGCCCCTCCGGCCAGGATCACCTGGCCTGCTCCGTCGCGCTGCACCGTGTACATCGCGGACGCCTTGGATGCGCCGTGCTTTTTCTGCGATTCGATGCGCAATTTGGCCAGCCGCCGCCGAATGTCCGCCCGCATTTTTTCGGTCCCCTTGTGCTTGGGGATCAGGGCCATCATCTCTTCCAGCGCTTCGGTTTTTTCCTGCACGGTTACGGCATCTTTATAGCGCTGCTCGGCGGCCAGGTATTGCGGTGTCAGGTTTGCCGGCATGTCGTGCCCGCCCTCCCTTCACGACAATTATATCCGCTTTGAGCTCCGGCGTAGCCCGTGCTTCCGGGGCCAGAGACCGGAAAAATTGACGGAATCGTTATCCAAACACCCGGGCCTGAGGTAATATAGCAGATGCCCGGCAGGTGGTTTGCGCCGACCGGTAACAGGAGGACTACAGTGACATTGCCCAATTTCGCATTCTTCAAAGGCCGCATAATTCCATACGGCGACGCTAAAGTGGGTGTTCTTACGCATACTCTGAACTATGGCACAGGTGTATTCGGCGGCCTTCGCGCATATTGGAACGGTGACGAAAACCAGCTGTTTCTCTTCAGGCCTCACGATCACTATCGACGCTTTCTCGAGTCGGCGAAGCTTTTGCTTATGGAACTGCCCTATTCCGAGGCGGATATCGTGCAGTTCACCATGGACCTTCTCAAGGCCGAAGGATTCCGGACAGACGCCTATATCCGGCCTCTCTGCTATTTCGCCGATGAGATCATCGGGGTACGGCTGCACAACCTGCACCCGGAGCTCACGATCGTATCGATCCCGTTCGGATCCTATGTGGAAAATGAGGAAGGAAGCCACGTCACGGTTTCCTCCTGGCGGCGCATCGACGACAACATGATCCCCGCGCGCGGCAAAATTGCCGGCTCTTACGTGAATTCCGCATTTATCAAGACCGACGCTCAGCGCGCCGGCTTCGACGAGGCCATCGTGCTCAACCAGGACGGGCATGTCGCGGAAGGATCGGCGGAAAACTTTTTTATGGTGAGGAAAGGCGTCGTGTGCACGCCGCCGATAACGGACAACATCCTCGAAGGCATCACCCGGCGCACCGTCATGATGCTGCTGCGCGATGAGCTGAAGCTGGAGGTCGTGGAGCGCTCAATCGACAGAACGGAAATTTACCTTGCCGACGAAGCATTCTACTGCGGGACCGGCGTCCAGGTAGCCGCTATCACCGGCGTAGATCATCGCCCGATCGGCAACGGCAAAATGGGAGATGTCACCAAGAAGCTTAGGCAGGTGTATTTTGACGTCGTCCGGGGACGATCGGCGAAATACCGTGAATTCTGCCTCCCGGTGTATTCGAAAGCCTGATCCGCAATCTTTGCAGGGGGCGGCCGGAAGGCCGCCCGCATTCCCAAAACATCCCTCAGGCCGGAAGCCTGCCGTACAACCTGTTCAGGCCGCGCAGCCTGGAGGAAAGGCCGGGCTGCAGCTGATCCTCCCTCATCCGCCAGCGCCAGTTCTTGCCCGTGGTCGACGGCGTGTTCATGCGGGCTTCCGATCCCAGGTCCAGCACATCCTGCATCGGCAGAATCGCCATGTCTGCCGGGGACGCCAACGCCAGCCGGATGAAGCCCCAGACTGCATCTTTCAAGTCGCTGCCCATGTACTCGAGCGCCCGCTCTCTTTCCGCACGCTCCTCCACGCTGAGGCCCTTCGCCGAAAACCATCCCCTGGTGGTGTCATTATCGTGAGTCCCGGTATATACGACGCAGTTGCGGATAAAATTGTAGGGCTTATTCGGATTGTCCGGCGATTCGTTCTCGAAGGCGAATTGAAGGATGCGCATTCCGGGAAGCTCCCAGCGGTCGCGCAATGCATAAACTTCCGGCGTGATGAAGCCGAGATCTTCAGCAATGAATGGGAGTTTCCCCAGGGCGCTTTGCAGCGCCTTGAAGAACCGATCGCCGGGACCTTTCACCCAGCGTCCCTCTTCCGCGGTTTTGCAGCCGGCAGGAATTTCATAGTACTTTTCAAATCCGCGGAAATGATCCAGGCGCATGATGTCGACCGTTTCGAGCATGGACTTAAGCCGGCAGATCCACCAGCGGTATCCGGTCCGCTCCATCTCATCCCATCGATATAGAGGATTGCCCCAGCGCTGGCCCGTCTTGCTGAAATAATCCGGCGGCACGCCTGCAACCACCCGCGGATTGCCGTCGCTGTCGAGATCAAACAGTCCCGGGTTGGCCCAGACATCTGCGCTGTCATGGGCCACGAAAATCGGGATGTCGCCGACGATTTCAATCCCCAGGTCATTGCAATATTGTTTGAGGGCTTTCCACTGGCGGAAAAACTCGAACTGCATGAATTTGTGTTCAAAGACGTCGCCGGCATCCGCGCGTATTTTCGGATTCCAGTCGGCCCAGGCAGCGCCGGCATTTGCCTTCTTAAGAGCGGCAAACTCCGCGAAGGGATTCAGCCAGGGATCCTCATCGCTGCAAAACCGGAGAAACTCTTCCCGCAGAGGGCCCGATTCGTGCCGGGAGAAGGCGGCGGCAGCCTTTCCCAGGAGCGTTCTTTTGAAGGGAAGGACCGTATCATAATCGACGGCGGAGTCATGGAAAAGCGGGGCATTCTTCAAATCCTCCGGGGAAAGCCAGCCTTCATCAACGAGCTTTTGAAGACTGATCAGAAGAGGATTTCCCGCGATGCTGGAGTAAGCCTGGTAGGGCGAATTGCCCACACCGGGAAGCCCAAGCGGCAGTATTTGCCACAGCTGCTGACCGCTTTGCGCAAGAAAGTCGGCGAAACGATAGGCCCAGTGGCCCAGATCCCCGATGCCCCATTCACCGGGAAGCGAGGTGGGGTGGAGCAGAATACCGCTTTTGCGCATGGTGTTTCAAAATCCGCTGCAAGCCATGACAAGGGCCGCCGGGCGGAGAATCGGCACGGGCATGAACCGGCAAATCGTTATTCGCAGCTCGTCATTCGTAATTACGAACAGCCGCTGGTGTCCCCGCAATTTATGCATTTATAGCAGGAGCCGTTGCGCACCATGATGCTTCCGCACGATGCGCAGGTCGGCGCGTCATCCAGCGCATACATGGATTTGAAGTCATTGAGCGGGTCAGGATCGGCTTTCGGCGCCGAGCCTTCATCCACTCCGGACGGGTTTGCCCTGCTCATCACATGGACGCCCGTCTGAAGCTGCTCTTCCGTGGTCAGGTATTTGGAGGCCAGCCAGCGGAAGATATAGTCGACGGTGGATTTCGCGAAGCGAATTTCGGCATTTCCGGTGTGTCCGGAGGGTTCGAACCGGACGTGGGAGAACTTGTCGATGAGGACTTTCAGCGGAACCCCATATTGCAGCGCCAGCGAAATGGCCGTGGCAAAAGAGTCCATCATGCCGGAGATGGCGCTCCCTTCCTTGGCCATCACCAGGAAGATTTCCCCGGGCTTCCCGTCATCGTACATTCCCACGGTGATGTAGCCTTCGTGCCCGCCGATGCTGAATTTGTGGGTGATGGCTTTTCGCTCGGAAGGAAGCTTGCGGCGGACCGGCTTGAATTTCGGGGTTTCCATCTCCATGGCCTTCGTCCCGCGGGCCGCATTCAGCGGCTGCGTTCTTTTCGAGTTGTCGCGGTAGATGGCGATGGCCTTCACGCCCAGTTTCCATGCCTGCATGAACAGGTCGGCGATCTGGTCGGCGGTGATGGTTTCGGGCACATTCACGGTCTTCGAAATGGCGCCGGAAATGAACGGCTGGACCGCGCTCATCATTCGGATGTGCCCCATGTAGTGGATCGAGCGGGTACCGCGCTGGGGTTTGAACGCGCAATCGAACGCGGGGAGGTGCTCCGGCTTCACGTTGGGAGCGCCTTCAATCATGCCGTTTTCGTCGATGTATGCCGTAATGGCGTTGATCTCGTTTTCGGTGTATCCCAGCTTCGCGAGCGCAACGGGAACCGTGTTGTTCACGATCTTCATGACGCCGCCGCCCACCATTTTTTTTAATTTCACCAGCGCCAGGTCCGGTTCCACGCCCGTCGTGTCGCAATCCATCATGAAACCGATGGTGCCGGTCGGCGCCAGAACCGTGGCCTGGGCGTTCCGGAAGCCGTGCACGGTCCCTTCGAGCACTACCAGGTCCCAGCAATCCTGCGCCGCTTTCATGAGATTCGCAGGCACACGGTTCGGGTTGATGTTCTGAAGCGCCGCCCGGTGCATGCGCATGACCTCCAGGAAAGGCTCGCGGTTGGGGGCGTATGCCGGAAAGGCCCCCTTGACGGCCGCAATCCGCGCGGACTGAAGATACGATTCCCCCGTCATCAGGGCCGTGATCGCGGCGGCAAAGTCCCTGCCCTCATCGCTGTCGTAGGCCAGCCCGTTGTGCATCAGGAGCGCGCCCAGATTCGCGTAGCCCAAGCCCAGAGGGCGGAATTCGCGGCTGTTTTTGCCGATTTTTTCAGTCGGGTAGCTCGCACTGTCCACGATGATTTCCTGGGCTGAAATCATCACATCCACCGCCCTGCGGAAACCTTCGACGTCAAAGCTGCCCTCCGCGTCCACAAACTTGAGCAGGTTGAAAGAGGCCAGGTTGCAGGCCGAGTCGTCCAGGAACATGTATTCGGAGCAGGGATTGGAGGCATTGATGCGGCCGCTGTTTTTGCAGGTGTGCCAGCGGTTAATGGTCGTATCGTACTGCATTCCCGGATCGCCGCAAACATGGCACGATTCGGCGATTTTCCTGAGCAGCTCCCGGGCCGGATAGGTGTCGACGATCTGTCCCGCGGGCCGCTCCCGTGTCGCCAGGGTTCCATCCTGTTCGACCAGCCGCATGAATTCATCCGTGACGCGGACACTGTTGTTCGCGTTCTGGAAAAAAATGCTACCGTACGCTTCGCCGTCCACGGATCCGTCGTAGCCTGCTTCCATCAGAGTCCAGGCCTTCTTCTCCTCCTTCGCCTTGCACTCGATGAAATCCACGATATCCGGATGATCGATGTTGAGGATAACCATCTTCGCAGCCCGGCGGGTTTTTCCTCCGCTCTTGATGACGCCGGCGAAGGCGTCAAATCCCTTCATGAAGCTTACGGGCCCGGATGCGATGCCTCCGCCCGAAAGCTTGGCCCTCGAGGAACGGAGCGGCGAAAAATTGGTCCCCGTGCCCGAACCGTATTTGAAGAGCCGGCCTTCAGTGCACGCGAGGTTCAGGATGGAGTCCATCGTGTCTTCCACGGAATTGATAAAACAGGCGGAGCATTGAGGATTGGGCTCGATCCCGCAGTTGAACCAGACCGGCGAATTAAACGCGGCGTACTGGTTCAAGAGCAGAAACGCGAGTTCGTCATGAAAGCTCTGAGCATCGGCCGGCGAGGCGAAGTATCCTCCCTGAACGCCCCATTCGGTCAGCGTCCGGACCACGCGCTCGACCAGCTGCCGCACGCTCGTCTCCCTCTGCGGAGTTCCGATCTGCCCGTGGAAGTACTTCGAAACCACGATGCTCGTGGCCGTCAGCGACCAGTTTTTGGGTATCTCCACGCCTTCCTGCTGAAAGATGGTTTCCCCTTTTTCATTGGTGATCGAAGCCGTTCGAATTTCCCACTCGACATCATCGTATGGCGTCGAACCTTCCCGCGTAAAATAACGGACGAATTCGAGACCGTTGCCGGTTTTCTGCGAATCTGCAGGCAAAGCCACAGAAGCAACACTTTCCATAGGCAACGATTTATTGCTACTCATGAGAACAATCCTCCTTACAAGGAACGATGACTCAGGGCAAAACGATCTTCAACGGGGCTTATTGCTCCACCTAAGAATGAGTCGCGTTTTACACGAATCCCAACCGCCCTGTCAATGAAAATATCACTATATATGGTACTATGGCCAATAAAATACCACAATATATTGCGCAAATTATTGATTCTTGGGGTTTTGGCGTTTCTCCCCACCCGGAAAAATATCAATCGGCAATGCAGGAAAACTGGGAATGAAACACGCTGTTTGACAACCAGGGTGGTCTCATCCACAATGAAAGCCTGTTCCCTCGCCAGGATGGGGAAAACATCATGATCCAGTATCTGGTATTCGACATTGAAACGCGTGTGGATAAGGACCTCGTGAAGCAGATTTACGATCCGGAAAACTGTCTGACTCTGGACCAGGCTTACGACACCGCCCGGGACAAGCTTCTCGAGCGGAGCGGCCAGCAGAGCGACTTTTTCCCGGTCCCCTTCCATATACCCATTGCAGTCGCCACGCTGCACGCGGACGAGAACTACCGGATAAAGTCTCTCGGCTGCATGGGGCTCGACCGGTACTCCGAAGCGGATCTGGTTGCCAGGTTCTGGCAGGTTTTTGAAAACGTTCATACCTTTGTGACCTTTAACGGCCGCGGATTCGATTTGCCGGTGATGGAGACCCGGGCATTCAAATATGGTATCCCGCTCCCGCGATACTTCGGCACGGGACATGAGCGGATCAACTATCGGGGAAACCGTTACAGCGACGCCTACCATATCGATTTGTGCGATTTTCTCTCCAATTATGGGGCTGTGCGCCGGAATTCGATCAACCTGTTCTGCAAGCTCATGGGGCTTCCCGGCAAATACACTATAGCGGGCGAGGACGTGGAATATCTCTTTCGCCAGGGACGCCAGAAAGAAATCAACCAGTACTGCATGACGGATGTGCTGCAGACCTACCTTCTGTTCCTGCGTGTCGAGCTCCTGAGAGGCAAGTTGGACAGATCCGCCTATCAGGAAGCCGTGACCGCTGCCAGAGAGGACCTGACACAGCGCGCAAACAGCGCCGGGTCCGAGAATTTCCTGCTGGACTTTCTCCAGCGATGGAACCAGCCCGAAGCTTGACCCTCTTTGCCAATGAATGTTTTGCCGGGAAGCGGCAGTACGGCTAGACCATAAGCCTCTATAAATCAACAGTATGGGAAAGCCGGACTTGCTTCAATTATTGTCGGTTGCGCCGGATTCGCGACTATTTGTGCGCAATTGGGGGCTTTCCGGACATCTGTTTCTTCCCGTCTGCAAAAAAATTCCGCAGAAGCCTTACGGTACGCGGGAGATCGGATTTAGGCACGACGATGTGATCGTTCCTGAAGGCGGAAACAGGGACGGAGCGTAT
>Ga0208980_10000654_pt1 | contig 19969 bp, 18 predicted proteins | sample WetSurMetagenome_3_FD_187993 | JGI IMG/M metagenome (GOLD analysis project Ga0208980, IMG submission 187993) | Wetland microbial communities from Twitchell Island in the Sacramento Delta, sample from surface sediment Aug2011 Site A1 Bulk (version 2) | ecosystem: Environmental > Aquatic > Marine... | reverse complement strand
TGCCGGACAATTCATCCGGACGCCGCACAACAACGTGTTCGGCTGGACGTCACTGCTGGGCGTCGCGCCGGGCTCGCCAGGTATTTCGCCCTACGCGGCCGCCGCTCGTGCAGATGACCTATCGGGACTGCCGACAACCTTCATCTCCACGGGGTCGCTCGACCTCTTCGTGGAGGAAGACATCGAATACGCCCGCCGACTAATTAGGCACGGAGTGTCGGTGGAACTGCACATATATCCCGGTGCGTTCCATGCTTTCGACATATCGGCTGACGCACAAGTGGCGACAAGAGCACGCCTGGACGGTCTGGTAGCATTGCGACGCGTGCTGCATCCGGTCGGCTAAAAGCACGGGGGCACCGGTCTGCGAATGGCGCCTCCGTGGCTGCTTGCCGGCGGCAACATCGTACGGCTGCTCTTGGCCGATAGCAGTCGTACAGTGCGGCAGTCAGAAGCCTGGGTGCAGTCCCGGGCGTCTTCTGGCGACCCAAAGCAGAACGGCCCCAGAGGGGCCGCTTGCTTCGATTCGATTGGTAGCGGGGGCTCGCTACTTCGATTGGAGGCAGACTGGATTGAGGTCGAACTTCGGTATAGGCGACCGCCACCTCCAGCGCTCTCAATGCTGGTACGAGGGTTCGAATGCCTCCGGGAGCGCCATCTGATCAATGCGTTACAAATGGAAAGGCGAAGTATCCTTCGCCTCCGACAGCAAGGGCATCTGGGAGTTCTTCGACTGCTTCGCCGAACGCAGGAGCTGGGCGATCGCCGCCGTCGGAATTGCGCTGGCGCTCGGAATCGCAGGGTACTTCGTCTCGCGGCAGCTGCAGATCGGCGTCCTAGACCCGGGCGCTCCCGAGCTGCGCGCCAACTCGTGCTACAACGTGGACAACCCATTCATAACGGCGAATTTTTCGTTGTCCTCGGACGTGTTCGCGGTGATCGTCAAGACGCCGGTCGAGGCGTGCACGCGCTATGCGACGCTGCAGCAAGCCGACCGCCTCGCCTGCACGCTGCAGCAGTTGCCGGAGGTGCAGGCGACGGTGTCGCTCGCCGACTCGGTCAAGCAGGTCACGGCGGGTACCTACGAGGGTTCCGCAAGTGGTGCACCCTGTCGCGCAACCAGGATGTCCTGAACTACGGGGCACAGCAGGCGATCCAGAACACGCCCGACCTGGCCAATACCGAGTGCTCGGTCATGCGCGTGATCGCCTACCTGCAGGATCACAAGGCAGCCACGCTCGACAAGGTCTCTGCCACGGTCGAGGAGTTCATCGCCGAGAATCCCGTCGCGGGGGTCGAGATGCTGCCGGCGGCCGGTGTCATCACCTGGGCGCGGTCACCCATCAAGTTCCAGGCCGACATCCGCAGTGCACCGGATGCGCCCGGCATAACGGGCCGGCCATCATCGTCCCCGGGTGGGCATGAGTCCCACCCCCTGCTCAGCCATCCGGGGGCGGTGGTGCCTCAGCCGACGGACGCGGCCTCGAGGTCGAACACCGGCTCGAACGCGGCGCCCGCACGGCGCACGCGGCAGCTGTGCGCCCCGCCCCAGTGCGCCGGCAGCAGGATCGCCTCCCGTTCCGCTGCCTCGGCCAGCACGCGCCACCGCGTCCGCCGCGCCTGCTCCTGGTCCTCGCAGTAGGGACTGTTCCAGTCCGGGCAGTACAGCTGCACCGGGTGGTGCAGCACGTCTGCCACGAAAAGCGCGCTCTCACCGCGGGAACGCACGTCCATGACGAGGTGGCCCGGCGTATGGCCGGCACCGAGCTGCAGCGTGATGCTCTCGCTGACGCGGTGTCCGGGCTGGACCAGATCGACCACGCCGGCATCGAGCAGCGGCTGCACGCTGTCCTCGAACACGTTGGTGTTGCCCACCGCCGCAGCCTGGCTCGGCCTCGGCCCGGGGCCGGCCGGATCCCAGTAGTCCCGGTCGATGGCCGAGAACAGGTAGCGGGCGTTCGGAAATGTCGGCACCCAGCGACCCGAGTCCAGCCGCGTGTTCCAGCCGACGTGGTCGATATGCAGGTGCGAGCAGATGACGAGGTCGACGTCCTCGGGCATGAATCCGGTGGCGGCAAACCGTTGCAGGAACGGGGTGTCGAGCCCGCCGAAGATGGGCAGCCCGGGACGCACCTTGTCGTTGCCGGCCCCGGTGTCGAAGAGCACCTTGAGCCCATCGACCTCGAGCAGCCAGCTTTGCAGGAACGCATAGATGGTGTCCGACTCGGCCTTGTAGAACTGCGGAGTCAGCGCGGGCGCGAGTTCGCGGAAGGTCGCGTCATCGTAGCCGGTGAAGAAATACGAGGGCGGCAGGTAGTTCCCTTGCCACTCCTCTATGTGGTGTATGCGCACGTCGCCGACGCGCAGCATCATGTGCGGTGCCCCGCCGTCGGAGGTGGAAGGCGAAACGACAGTTCGAGTCGTGGAATCGTTCATGTTCACTTGCCTATGGTCAGGAGCCGCAGCTCACCTGTGCTAATCTTGCCGGCGTCAATCGCGCCGAGCCGCACCATCCGGGAGACGTCATGTTCGTGGGTCACTACGCCGCAGCATTCGCGGCACAGTCCGTGCGTCGTGGACCGAGCCTCACCACCAGCTTCGTTGCCGTCCAGTTGATCGACATCGCGGCCTTCTCGCTTGCATATTTCGGCATCGAGAAGTGGCGTCCCAATCCGTCGATCACCGGCTTGATGCCGCTCGACCTCTACTACATGCCCTACACGCACAGCCTTCTCGGATGCACGCTCTGGGCGCTCGCGGCCGCAATCATCGTCGCGAAGACGCTGTCCGCGCCGGGACGTCGGGCGATCGCGGGCGTGGTGACTGCAGCCCTGGTTCTCTCCCACTGGGTTCTCGATCTCCTCGTGCATCGCCACGACCTCGGCATCCTGGGCGATGGCCCACCCAAGCTGGGTTTCGGCCTGTGGGACTATCCGCACATCGAGATCCCGCTCGAGCTGGGCCTGCTCGTCGTCGGGTTCGGCATTTATCTGTGGACGACGAAAGCGGTCGGCCGCTGGGGACGGGTCCTGCCGTGGCTCGTGATGGCGATGCTCGTGGTATTCCAGTTCGCCAACTGGTTCGGTCCGTTGCCCGCCGATCCCTTCATGGTCTCTACGCTCGTGCTGCTGACCTACTTGACCTGTGTGGGTGGTGCCTGGTTGCTCGACAGGACCCGGGCGCGACGGGACGCCTGACCGCGCTCGCCTATGACCGGGGCGCGGTCGGGACGCACCTGGGAAGTCGCTACTTGACCTCGGAGTGCACCGCGTACACGTCGTAGCTGGCGGTCTTCGCTTCCCAGTCCGACATTCCGACGTTCAGGCACTGCACCCGATTGAGCCACAGGTAGTCTGGGTGCGACGTCAGGATCCGCGGCGCGGTCTGCATCGCGACTTTGCCCGGAGAAATCCCCTGCAGCACATTCCGGTACCCATCCGGACCGAGATCCATCACGCCCGTGTAGCTCACGTACAGCAGCGCGCCGTCGTGCGTCTCCAGCGTGCCGCGCACGTCCTGATTCCCGACGCCATCCGGACGGATCGTCAGCCAGTCGGCGCCGACCGGCAGCACCTTGCCGCGGACCCGCGGGCCCCACACCTCACCACCGTCGATATAGGTTTGCACGCGCAAACCGGCGGGCGTCTCGCCGATCACCTCGAGCGGCCAGCGGATCGCCGCCGAGTAACTGAAGATGTGCTCGAGCCGGTACTTGAACATGTGTCGTTTTCCTCTGCTGTGCTTGCAGTCCTGATACGCAAGCTAGCGTTCGCGGGCTGGCTCTGGCCTCGTCGCTTCCGACGAAGCTGCAGCTGAGCCGGCAGGGACGCGCGCGACGCTCAGTATGCGAGTTCCAGGATCTCCACGATGTCGGCCGCGCCGGTGACGGGGCGGGGATTCGTCGAGATCGGTCCCGTGCCGTCGTAGCGTGCGGCGATCTCCGGCAGCTGCCCATGCGCGATGCCCACGTCGCGCAGCCGCGAGGGCACCCCGAGGCCACGCACGAACTCGCGCAGCGCCGGACCGGCGCGCTCGCCGGGGCGGCCCAGCGCTTCGGCCACCGTCCGCTGGCGCGCCTCGTTGACCGGCTCGTTCCACTCGAGCACCGCCGGCAGCATCACGCACGAGGTGACGCCATGCGGCACCCCGTAGGCACCGCCGAGGATGTAGCCGATGCCGTGGCTCGCCCCCATGGGCACGCCTTGTGGAAGGAGCGACAGCCACATCGCCACCTGGCAGTCGGAGCGCGCCTGCAGGTCCTGCGGCGAGGCGTGCAAGCGCGGCAGCGCGGCCGCCAGCATCTTCATCGCCTGCAGCGACAGCGCGTCGGCCATCGGCAGCGAGCGGGTCGCGCACCAGCGCTCGACCGAGTGGTCCATCGAGCGCATCCCGGTCGACAGCAGCAGTTCCATCGGCGTGGTGAGCGTTGCCTGCGGATCCAGGATCACCACCTTCGGCACTGCCAGCGGGTGTGCGTAGGGCTGCTTGACCTTTTGCGCCATGTCGGTGACGCCGCCCACGTGGCTGAACTCGGCCGCCGACAGCGTCGTGGGCACCGCGATCATCCGCAGCGACTGCGGGTCGGCCTCCCACGCGCTCGGGTCGGCGCCGCCCGCGTGCTTGCCGCCGACGATCGCGTCCAGCCCCTCCGGCCGGTCGATGCCGAACCAGACGCACTGGAGCATTACCTTGGTCGCGTCGATCACCGAGCCGCCGCCGACCGCCAGCACCAGGTCGGCGCCCGCGGCACGGATCCGGGCGGCGCCTTCGATCACTGCCTCGCGCGGGCTATGCGCGGGGATCGCATCGAACTGGCCGGCGAACGTGTCGCCCAGCGCGGCGATGCAGTCGGCCAGGTAGACGCTCCCTGTCAGCGACCGCGTGGTCGTCACGAACACTCGCCGCGCGCCTGCGCGCTCGATTTCCTGCCGGATCAGGCCCGCGGCCGGCGTTCCGTAGTGGACGCGTTGCTGTGCGAGCCAGGGATGGGTTCCGCCGATCATATCTCCTCCTGTTTGTCACTTCGTCCAAGCACGCCGGATGACGCCAGTGCCTCGATCTCCGGCGCAGTCAGTCCTGCCTGCTCCAGGATCTCGCGCGTGTGTTCGCCGCGTTGCGGCACCGCGCCCGGGGTGGGCGAGGGCGTCACGGAAAATCTCGGGGCGGGCGCGGCCTGCAGCACGCCGTCCGCCGTGTAGTAGACGCCCCTCGCAGCCATGTGCGGATGCACGGCCGCCTCGGCCGGGGTCAGCACGGGCGCGAAGCATGCGTCGGTTCCTTCGAGCAGCGCGCACCAGTCGGCACGTGTTCGCGTCGCGAACAGGCGGGCAAGCTCGTCGGCGAGCACCGGCCAGGCCTTGGGGTCCATCTGCCCGCGCACGAAGCGCTCATCGCCGTCGAGGCCGAGGCGCCGGATCAGTTCGGCATAGAACTGCGGCTCGACCGTCGCCAGGTTGATCCATCCGCCGTCCGCGCAGCGGTAGGATCGCCCGGCCCAGTGCGCCAGGTCGTAGAACCGGGTCCCGCGCTCGAAACTGCCGGGCGACGCAGCGTGCTCGCCGAGCAGCAGGGTCAGCATGTGTGCCACGCCGTCGACGATCGCGGCGTCCACGACCTGGCCGCGTCCATCGCTGCGCGCACGCAATATGCCCGAGACGATTCCCAAGGCGAGGTACAGCGCGCCGCCGGCGACGTCGCCGATCACCGTCGGCGGCGCGTGCTGTGGCTCGCCCGGACGGCTTGCGAACCAGAGCGCGCCAGCCAGCGCCGTGTAGTTGCTGTCGTGAGCCGCAGCCTGGGCCAACGGCCCGTGCTGTCCCCAGCCCGTCATGCGGCCATAGACCAGCCGTGGATTGCGCGCGAGGCAGGCGTCTGGACCGAGGCCGAGCCGTTCCATGACGCCCGGGCGCATGCCCTCGATCAATGCGTCGGCGCCCGCGACGAGCCTCAGCACCGCGTCGACCACCCCCGGTGCCTTGACGTCGAGTTCGATCGAGCGCTTGCCGCGATTCACGATGTACCCGGGCCGCGGACGGGCCGCTCCGGACCCCGGGCGCTCGACCACGATCACGTCGGCGCCGAGATCCGCGAGCAGCATCCCGCAAAACGGCCCGGGGCCGATCCCGGCGATTTCGACGACTCGAACACCGTCAAGAATGCCCATTGGATCCCGTGCCTCCATCAGCAGAGTTCAAGTCGAGCGCAGCGCATCCGCGCGCGCCGTCGTGCCGAACGTTCCCGCGAAAGCGTAGGCCGCGCGCGCCGCGTCCCGCAGCAACCGCGCGACGGTGGCGTCGGCCTCACCGGCGGACGTGACGCGGCTGTTCACCACGACGCCCGCGGCGCCCAGCGCGAGCGCCGCGGCGAGCTGGTGCCCGCTGTCGATGCCACCGCCCAGCGCCACCGGAATCCTCAGTCGGTGCAGCGCGGCCGCGCCGTTGTGGAAGGTCGGCAGCGGGTTGGCACCGGATTGGTTGCCTGCATCGAGCCCGATCAGCGCCACCGCGTCGACGCCGAGCCGCTCGGCGGCGAGCGCGTGGCGCAGGCTCGGGCAAATGTGAATCAGCCTGCCACCGCCGTCACGGATGCGGCCGACGAGTTCCCCGGGTGACGGTCCCGCGCTGGCGAAGTGGCGGACCCCTTCCTCGAACGCGATGTCGACCCACGCAAGTGCGTCGTCGTTACGGCCGGTGCGGCGCGGGATCGAAAGGCTCACGCCGAACGGCGTGCCATGGGTGAGGTCGCGGCAACGTCGCAGATCGTCGCGGAACTCGACCATCGAGCCGAAGGAGCGAGGCGTGATGAAGCCCATTGCCCCGGCGTTCACGACCGCCGCCACCAGGCCTGACCGCGCGGGATGCTCCATGCCACCCAGCAGGATCGGGTGTTCGACGCCGAAGAGCTCGGTGATCGCGGTGCGAAAGACCTGCGCCATCACGACCCGCCCAGGACGCGCTCGCCCGCCGCGCGACGTGCCGTCGCGTCTCGAAGCAGTTCAGTCGTGGCGCGCTGTGCCGCTGCATACTCGGCTTCCAGCTTCGCCACGAGTGCGGCCACCGGGCGCACCGCGTCGACCCCCGAGACCGTGTGCCCTGCGGCCCAGATGTCGATCCAGCGCTTCGGGCCCCGTGCCTCCCTGGAGTACTCGCTGAACATCTCTCGCGCGCGCTCCGGCGTCACCGGCCCGCCCAGCGAATCCGGGTCGAGGCCTGCGGCGACGATCGACGGGCGCAGCGTGTTGGTGTCCAGCCCGGTGAACGCCTGCGTCAGCATCACGTCGTCGAGCCGACAGTCCAGCAGCATTTGCTTGTACGGATCCACGGCCATGCTCTCGGCCGTCGCGATGAACGGCGTGCCCGCCATCCCCAGGTCGCAGCCCAGCACCCGCGTCGCCCACAGTGCCGCTCCGTCCGAGATCCCGCCGGCCAGGACCAGCAAACCGTCGTACATCGCCCGCACGGCGCGCGCGAAGGCCATGCCGTTGGCCGAGCCGGTGTGCCCGCCGGCCCCCGCGCTCAGCAGCACCAGGCCATCGGCGCCGGCCTCCAGCGCCTTCTCCGCGTTGCGCACCGACGCGACGTCCGCGAACACGAGGCAGCCCACATCGTGCAAGCGCTCGATCACCGGGGCCGGCGAGCCGACGCTGGCGATCACCATCTCGACCTTGTGCTTGACCAGCACCGCGAGATCCCCGTCGAGCGCCTCGGGCCGCCGGCGCATGATGACGTTGGCGCACACCGGGGCCGTCGGCGCCTGCGCAGCAGCGCAGTCGGCCGCGATGCGCGTGAGCCAGTCGTCGAGTTCCTCGGAGGAGCGTGCATTGAGCGTCGGGAACGCCCCGATCACGCCGTTCCGGCATGCGGCGGACACCAGCTCGGGCCCGGAGACGCGCAACATGGGCGCTGCGATCAGCGGCAGTCGCAGGCGTGACGCGATCGAGGCAGGGAGGGTCATTCGAGCTCGTGTCCTGTGGCGGGCCGTGTCAAGCGCGCGATCATCGGGGTCGAGGCGCACCGTGCTCAGATCGCGCGCCAGTTGCCTTCCCAGAAATGCTTGCGGACTTCGCGGCGCAGGAGCTTGCCGACGGCGCTGCGCGGCAACTGCGGCCAGAACTCCACGCTCTTCGGTGCGTAGTGACCGCCGAGACGCTCGCGGCACCGCTCGATCAGCACCTCGGGGTCGACCGTCCGCCCTTCCTTGAGCTGGACCACCGCCTTGACCGCCTCACCCCATTTCTCGTCAGGAACCCCGACGACCGCGCAATCGAGCACGGCTTCGTGCTCGAGGATCACGGCCTCGATCTGCGCCGGGAACACGTTGAATCCGCCGGTCACGATCATTTCCTTGATCCGGTCGACGACCGTGATGAACCCACGCTCGTCCTTGATGCCGACGTCGCCGCTGTGGCCCCAACCGTGACTCAGGAACGCCTTGGTCTCGCCCGGGTTCTTGTAGTACTCGCGGATCATCGTGCCGGACTGCACGACGATCTCTCCGCGCTCGCCGGGCGGCAGGATGTTGCCGTCGAAATCCATGATCTCGACGCGTGCGAACGTCACGGCACGGCCGGCGGCCGCAAGCGCCACCTCGTCGAAGCTGCCGTCGGTCCTGAGATAGTCCTCCGGATGCTTCCACAGCACCGGCGAGCCATTCTCGGTCGACCCGTAGCCCTCAGCCATCACGGGGCCGAACAGGCGCGTCGCCTCCTTGATCTTCTCGGGCGCCACCGGCGCAGCGCCGGTCACGAGCCGCTTGAGGCTGGACACGTCGCGCGGGGCCTTGTGCATCTCGTTGATCAGCATGTAGAGCAGCGTCGGCGGCATGAACATGTGCGTGATGCGCTCGCTCTCGATCGCGTCCAGCGCCTGGCCCGGCGTCGTCAGGTTCGTCACAACGACCCGGCCGCCGCAGCAAAGGCACGCCAGCGCAATGATGCCGCCGGCGTGGGTCAGCGGCGCGACCGCAAGCGCCCTGGAGTTGGGCGTGTAGCGGAAGCACTCGCGGAGCGTGATGAACATCGTCTCCAGGCTGCGGTGCGTGTACAGCCCGGCCTTCGACGGGCCCGTCGTGCCTCCGGTGGGCTGCAGCACGGCACCGGCCAGCGGGTCCTCGACGCCGGCACGATAGGGCCCGGCGTCACCTGCCATCCACTCGTCGAGGAACGGCCCGTGTTCGGACGGCCGGTCGATGCAGACGAAACGCATCACCTTGGGCAGCGCGGCCTTCAACTGCGGCACGACGTGTTCGTAGTTGCTGTGGAAGAACATGAACTCGCAGTCCATGTACGACAGCACCTCGATGTTGACCTCGACCGGATTGCGGGTGTGCACCGAGAGCCACACGCGATCGCAACGATTGACGGCGAGCTGCAGCAGGGGAACACGGTAGTCGTTGGGGGCATAGAGCCCGATGTGGGCGCACGGGCGCAGACCGGGTTCCCGGTCGAGCGCGTGTGCCGCGGCGTGGACGATCCGCTGCGCCTGCGCAAAATCGAGCTTCGTGCCCTGGTCCTCGAGGGCGACTCGCTTCGGGTAGCGTTCTGCCGTCGCGTCGAAATAATCGGAGAGTCGCATCGCGTCACCGGGTCAGGATGTTGACCGCCACGGCAGCTTCCTCGACGCCGATCAGGCCGCCGCCGTTTTCCTGGATCGCATACCGTGCGCCTTCGACCTGGCGCGCCCCGGCCTCACCGCGCAACTGCGTGACCAGCTCGTAGATCTGGCCCAGTCCGGTCGCGCCGAGCGGATGCCCCTTCGACTCGAGGCCGCCCGACGGGTTGATCGGGATGCGACCGCCGATCGTGAAGTCACCGCGCTCCGCCGCCGGCCCGCCGCCCCCGAGCGGCACGAAGCCCAGGCTCTCGGCCTGCAGGATCTCGCCCATGGCCGACGCGTCGTGAACCTCGGCCACGTCCATGTCGTCGGGACCGACGCCCGCTTGCGCGTAGGCCGCCTGCGCGGCCAGGTGCCCGATGTGGCGTTGCGGCTCGTCGATCGATCGCAGCGTGAAACTGCGGACGACGCTGGCCGCCACCCGGATCGCGCGGGCCCGGGCGGCCCCGATGCGCTTCAGGCCGTCTTCGTTGCAGACGATCGCCGCGGCAGCACCGTCCGACATCGCCGAGCACATCGGCAAGGTCAGGGGATAGGTGATCGGCGGCGCAGCCAGCACCTCCTCGATCGTGAAGGGCTTGCGGAACTGGGAGTACGGGTTGTGCACCGAGTGCTGGTGATTCTTCGCCGCGACGGCCGCAAGCTGCCGTTGCGTCGTGCCGAAGGTCTTCATGTGGTAGCGGCACATCGAGGCGTAGATCGCCATGAAGCGGCTGAAGGGCCGGTCCGACTCGGAACCGGGCGGCGGGACGACGCCGTCGCCGAGTTTCTTCAGGATCTCGAAGTTCTCCTCGACGCGCGCGACGTCCCAGCCTCCCTCCATCACGCCGAATGCCTTGGCTTTGTCGGCGACGTTCATCTTCTCGGCGCCGATCGCCAGCGCGATGTCGCAGGCCCCGGACTTCACGCTTTGGATGGCAAGGTAGAGACCCGAGGTGCCCGACGCGCAGGCGTTCTCGACGTTGAAGACCGGAATGCCCGAGATGCCGATCTTGCTGAACACGACCTGCCCGGGGATCGCGGTCTGGCCCTGCAGCGTGCCGTTCGTGATGCCCGAGTAGAACGCCGTGCCAATGTCGCCGATCGAGCAGCCGGCGTCCTTCAGCGCGCCCTGCAGCGCTTCGCCTGCCAGGTCTTCGAGGGAACGCTCCAGGTGACGGCCAAAGACGGTCATCGCACTGCCGACCACATAGACGTTACTCATTCGCGGGCTCCTTACGACAATTGACCGCGCGGCATCGTCGGTGCGCGGTTCGGGGGGAGAATGGGCGAATTAGAGCAGCGCGGAGCGACGGCGACGCTCGTCGGAAGCGACGATTTCTCATGCCGCAGGTGGTCGAGGGCGGGGATTCCCGCGGCGCAGTGACCGGGCAGAGGCCGCGCCCGCCCGGTATCAGTGCAACAGGCCGAGCCTTCGGGCTGCCACGACCGCCTGGGCGCGGCTGCGCACCCCGAGCTTGCTGTTGATGTTGCGCAAGTGGGTCCGGACCGTGCTGTCGGACACGAAGAGCTTTTCGGACATGGCCGCGTTCGAGTACCCCTCGGCCAGCAGTTTCAGCACGCGCTGCTCCTTGGGCGTCAGCGGGCTCAGCTGGTACTTGTCGGGCGCCAACCCGATTGTCGCAGCCGTGCGGTGGTCGGCGGCCGGATGTGCGGCCGTGGGTGCCGCACCGCGTCCGGCCGGCGGCTCGTCGAAGCGCTCGATTTCCCCCGCCGCATCGCGGAGGCGCCGAAGCCAGTCGACGAGTTGCGGCTCGGCCGGCTGCGCGCCACCTTCTTCGGCGAGATGCCGCGCGAGCGGGCCGATCAACGGGGCCTCGTCGGCGACGATTCGCACGAATCCTTCCCGGTGGCAGCTGCGTGCGACCGCACGGAACTCATCGAGTGCGCGCTGACGGTCGCCGCTGCGGTCCAGCGCACCCGCCCGCAGGACGCGCAGCTTGAGTGCGCGATAGAAACGCCGGACGGACTGCGCGGCGCCGATCTCCCGGCCCAGGGCCACGGCGGCGGCCGCCGCGTCGCCGGCCGTGGCCTCCCAGCGCAGGCGACACAGCTCCGGATACTCGAGCTCGTTGGCGACCAGGCTGAGGTGCTCGAGCGGCGCCCACACGGCGGGGTCGCTGCCGCGGGCCAGCTCGTCGCGCGCCGCCTCGAAGTGTCCCTGCATGAGCTGGATGCGGGAGCGCTCGAGCCGCGCGCTCGCAACGACGCGCGCGTACTGCCGCTGGTACCCGAGCGACTCGAGGTCCGCGAGTGCACGCAACGCCTCGTCGACGTCGCCGCGCCCGAAGGCGAGCCTGCAGAGCAGGCGGTATCCGAGCGTGACGTTGTCGGGAATGCCGGCATCGCGCGCGATCGGCACGTAGACCTGCAGGAGGTTGCGGACTTCCTCGAGCGCGCCTGCCTCGTAAACGACCATGGCGTACAGGAGGCCTGCCCACACATTGCCCTTCGTGAACTGAGGGCTGTGCGACGGCGTCGTGGTGACCGCCGTGCGGAAATGAGTGGTTGCCTCCACGAGGCGGCCCTCGAAAATCGCGACCGTTCCGAGGATGCATTCGGCGTGCATGTCGCCAATGCCCACGGACCGGTTGCCGAGTCTCCGACGCCGCAGGTCCAGCAATCGGAGGGCTTCGTCCGGGCGACGCCGCATGACGCTGACGTTCGCGAGGTTCGCCAGCAGGACGCTGTCGACGAGGGCGATTCCGCTCGACAGCTTTCCGAGGCACTCCATGCCGAGCCGATATCCCTCCTCCAGCTCATCGCTCATCACCAGCAGGCTTGGACGCATGACCATCACGTGCGCCCGCACCTCGGGGTCGCTGCACGCATCGAGTTCGCCGCGGTCGAGTTCCGCGAGAGCACCCCGCGCCCCTCGCGTCAACCCGACCGACCACAACCGGGCGACACGCAGGCGCGGGTGCATGGCCATCAGGTCGGACGGGATGGCCTCCAGCCAGCGCGACAGCAGGCGCAGGCGGCCCGCCGCCAGCAATGCCATCGCATGCGACTCCAGCAAGCGCAGTGCGTTGGGGAAGTCGCCGCCCTCCAGCGCGTGGTCGATGGCACGCACAGGGCGACCGTTCTCCTCGAACCAGCGGGCCGCGGCTGCATGCAGGCCCGCCACCTCGGCCGGCGCCTCACGCGCGAGCTGGGCACGGAGGAAACCTGCGAACAGCCCGTGGTAGCGGTAGCTGCGCGCCTCGCCGTCGATCGAGGTGACGAGCACGTTCTCCGCTTCGAGCCGCCGCAGCAGGGCATCGCAGTCCGTGCCCGGGACCAGCGCCTGGCACAGGGATGGGTTGAGCTCCCGGAGGATGCTGGTTCGCATCAGGAAAGACCGCACGGCTGGAGGCTGCAGGTCGAGCACGTCCTCCGCCAGGTATTCCGCGACCGCGACGTTCGATCCCGAGAACCGTGCAACGAAATCACCGCGCGATTCGTGACGCGCCAGCGCCGCCGAGGCGAGCCAGAGCCCCGCGATCCAGCCCTCGGTCTTGCGATGCAACAGCATCCGGTCGCGCGCGTCCAGCGGGATGCCCCGCCTCTGCACGAGGTATTCGTCGGTCTCGGCCCGGGAGAATCGCAGCAGCTCGGCATCGATTTCGAGCAAGTGCCCGCGCGCCCGGAGCCGCGCCAGCGACAGGTCGGGAACGCTGCGCGTGCCGATCACGACCCGGCCGCAGTCCGGCAGGCCTGCGATCAATTGCCTGAGCAGTCCGACGACGCCGGGTTCGTGGATCAGGTCCAGCTCATCGATGAACAGCGCGAACGAGAGCCGCGATTTCTCCAGCGCCGCCATGATCCTGAGCGGCGCATCGTCGCGCGCGAGTTCCCCAGTGCCGTCCTGAAGGAGGCCGGCGAGCGCCGCCGTCAGGCAGCTCAGGAAGCGCGACGCATCGTTGTCGGAGCGGTCCAGGGTCAGCCAGGCGGTTCGAATGCCCGCGTCCTGCAGGCGGTTGCGGCACTGGACCATCGTGGTGGTCTTGCCAAACCCGGCCGGGGCACGGATGAGCACGACCCGTACAGCGGGCTCTGCGCAGACGAGATCGACGATGGCGCGGCGGATGACCTGCGTCGGACTGGCCGACGGAGGCCGCAACTTGACGCCGATGACCGGATCCATCCCCTACCGCATCGCGCCGACGGCGCGCCGTTCACGGGTGTGGGGCTGGCAGCTCATGCCAGCAATCCTACCCCGGGGCCGCCAGTCCGGAGTAGCGACTCCGGCCGATCAGCCGCGGGGCGGTCGATCCGACAGGCGCGCGCGGTGCGGCGTCATGCTCGCACCCTGCCCGCCTATCGTCGGAAGTTCGCAAGGATGAACCTCTGGAAGACTCCCAGGGCATATTTTGCCATCTTGAGCTGCAGGCCAGCAGCCCCCTTGGGCTCCAGGACATCCCAGTCCTTCTCGATGGCCTCGATGACCCGCTGCGCGTACTTCTCGGGCGGCATTCCCTTGCTGAAGATCTTCAGGTTCAGGTTCTTTCCGTAGCGGTTCGGAATGTCGCGGGACAGGTCCGTGTCGACTCCAGGAGTGACGAGAGTCAGTACCGTCACTCCAGTTCCCTTGAGTTCAGGTCGAATGCAGTTGTCGAAGGCCACCACGGCTGCCTTCGAAGCCGCATACACCGAAGCGCACGGCATGTGCATGTAGGCCGAGACGCTGGCGTGGTTGATGATCTTGCCCCGTCCGCGCTGCACCATTCCGCCCACGAACCCGTGGGTCAGGTGCATGAGCGCCGTGACGTTCACCTGGTTCGAGTTGTAGATTTCGTCGATCGACTCCTCTTCGATGAGCCCGCCGGTCAGCAGGCCGGCATTGTTGAAGAGGATGTCGATCTCCTCCCCCTGCAGGCCCCGGATGAGGCCTTCGATCTGCTCCCTCTGCAGCAGGTCGACCTGGATGTTCGTGACGGACTGGGCGCCGAGCTTCCTGAGCTCGTCGACCTGACCGGGGTCCGGACGGCGATTGGCCAAGTAGAGCTTCGCACCGCGTTCAGCGAGGGCGGCGGCCACGGACCTGCCGATGCCGCGATTGCTGCCCGTGATCAGGATTTTTGAGCCTTTGATTTCCATGTGTTCTCATCCCCGGCCTGTGAGGTAGCCCGGCTCGATTTTTACGTCGAGCGAATTGATCATGCCCGCCACCATGACGTGGTGCCCTACGACCATGCAGAACTCGAGCGCCTGGTCCTCCGAGAGTTCGCGCCTGAGCTGCGCCCATGCTTCGTCGCCGATCCGCCGGCGCTGGACCAGGTCGTCGGTGGCCATCACCAGCGCCCGTGTCCGTGCGCTCCAGAGCCCGGACTGCTCCTCGGCGAGCGAGCTGATTTCGGCGTCGGTCACGCCGAGTTCGCGGGCAAAGCGCACGTGGTGGCCCCACTCGTAGATGCAGCCCAGCCGCCAGACGGTGCGCAGGATGATCCGCTCCTTGTCGGCGCGCGAGATGCGGCCCTTCATCAGCAACTGCCCGCCAAACAGCGCCCAGTGGACGAAGATCGGGCCGAGCCGCGGCAAGATCGACATGAAGTTGAGGTCGCCCTTCACACCGGCCTTACGCTTGATCATTGCGAGCAGCGATTTCGGCACGAAGCCGACCTGGTTCTTCGGTGGCGGCGGTATACGGGTTGCGCCGGGCTCGCACCATGCGCCGGGCGGCAGCTTGCTTTCGCTCATTGGTTTCTCCTCAGGAATCTCAGGGTGTGCCCGCTCCGGGCACCTCGACTTCGACGACCCGCAGCGTGGCGGTTGGCGACGCCGCGAGGGTGGCCGGATCGAGATGACTGGATGCGTTGATGAACAGGTGACGGCGCTGCGGCCCGCCCAGCATCACAGCATACGCGAACGAGTCCAGTTCGACGCCCTCCACGATCTCGCCGCCTTCGCGCACCCGCAACGCGGTGGGCCGGCCGCCAGTGTTCTCGGGATTCGCGAGCCACACGGCGCCCTCGGCGTCGAGTGCAATGCCGTCCGGATGCACGTCCTCCGGGAGCTTCGCCCAGACCCGCTGATTCGATAGCGAACCGTCGGCAGCGATGTCGAAAGCCGTGAGACGGGCACCGTACGACTCGGCGACGATCAGGGTCCTGCCGTCCGGCGTGGCCACCATGCCGTTCGGGTAAGCCAGGCCCCTGGCGACGACGTCGGCGCGACCGTCGGGCTGGACGCAGACGATGACGCAGGTGTCGACCGGCTTCTCCGCCGGATCGAACAGGTTGTAGCCCATGTCGCCGATGTACATACGGTCGTTTGCGTCGACGAACCCGTCGCTCAGGCCGAAGACCGTCATGTTCGTCAGATCGGCAAACAGTTCGAGACGATTCCCGTCCAGGCGGTAGATCTGCCGGGCGAGCGCGTCGCTGACGAGGATGCTGCCGTCGCGCATGTGCCCGAAGCCGTTCGGCTTGAAGGGCAGTTCCGCGGCGACTTCCATCCGGCCGGCGACGTCCACGGTCAGGATCCGCTGCCCGAAGACGTCGACGAACCACAGCTTGTCGCCGCGCCAGCGAGGGTTCTCGGTGAATATCAGGCCGTGCGTATTGTCGACCAGCGTTTTGCACCTATGCAGCTTCATGGCGCTTCCCTCAGAGCGAGACGGTGAAGCCGCCGTTCACCGCATAGGTCTGGCCGCTGATCCAGGGGCTCGCGTTCGAGGCGAGGAACAGGACCATGTTGGCGACGTCGTCGGGGGTGCCGGGACGACGGACGATGTACTTCTCGAACACGCGCTTCACCAGCGCGGCGTCCTGGAACTGCGCTTCGTTGATCGCCGTGCGGACGGTCGAGATCGAAACGGCATTGGCCGTGATCTCGAAGCGCGCGAGCGCGCGTGCCACGGCGCGCATGAAGCCTGCGGCCCCCGCCTTCGCGGCCGAGTAGGCCTCCAGTCCGGGTTCGCCGTTGCGACCGGCGTCCGAAACGATCGTGATGATGCGGCCGGGCGCCTTGCGGGCGATCATTCCCGGCGTGACTGCGGCGGTGCAATTGAGGACGCCGTAGAGGTTCACCCCGATGGCCTGGTTCCACGCGTCGGGTCCCGTTTCCCAGAAAGGCTTGCGGGCGTCCTCGGTCGGCGTGGCACCCAGGTTGCCGGCATTGTTGACCAGCACGCCGACCGGCCCGAGCGCCGCCTGGACCTTCTCGACCATCGCCTTCACGGCGGCGAGGTCAGTGACGTCTGCCTGGACCGCAATGGCCTTGCCGCCGCTCGCGCGGATTTCTTCCGCCACGGCCTCGGCCCGCTCCAGGTGGTAGTCGTTGACGGCGACGCCGCCGCTGCCGTGACCCGCGAGATGCAGCGCGATCCGCTGTCCGATGCCCTGTCCGGCGCCAGTGACGAGCGCGACGCGCCCACCCAGATCCAGGATGTCCTCACTCATGTCGATCTCCTCTTTCGGCCGCCCGGGGCGGCCACGAATGTCTTGCCGAACCGATTTTTCAGCGTGCTTTCCAGACGGGCTCGCGCTTCTGCGCGAACGCGGCGAGGCCTTCCTTGAGGTCTTCGGAATGCTGCACGGGCGCTGCGATGACCATCTGCCGGTCCCAGGCCTCGTCGTCGCTCCAGTTTTCCATCATGGCCGCGAGCGCGATGCCCTTCGACGCCTTGACGGCGAGCGGGCCATTGCGCGCGATCAATGCCGCGAAGCGCAGCGCCTCTTCCAGCACGGCGCCGGGCTCGACCACGCTGTTGACGAAGCCGAAGTGCTTCATCTCCTGCGCCGACTTCGGCTCTGCGGTCAGGATCATCTCCATGGCGACCGGCCAGGGCACGCGCTTCGGCAGGCGGAAGAGGCCGCCGCCGATGGCAACCAGGCTGCGCTTGACCTCGGCGAGGCCGAACACGGACGCCGATGAGGCGACCACGAGGTCGCAGCACAGCGTGAGTTCCATGCCGCCGGCAAGGGCCTGCCCCTCGACCGCGGCGATCAGCGGCTTGACCGGGGGCTTGCGCATGACGCCGAAGGCGCCGCGCTTCGCGGTCAGTGCGAGCTTCCCCTGGGCGGCTTCCTTCAGGTCCTGCCCGGCGCAGAACGTGCCGCCCTCCGCGCGCAGGACGGCGACCCGCAACTCGGGGTCCGCCTCGTAACGGTCGATGACCGACTCCATCTCCGCCGCCATCTCGGCGTTGAAGGCATTGCGCGCCTCGGGCCGGTTCAGCGTGATGACCAGGATGTGGCCGCGGTTTTCGGCCTGGATGTACGACATGTGCGCTCCGTAGGCGATAGTCAGAATGCGGCGATGCCGGTGAGGGCCTTGCCGATCACGAGGCGCTGGATCTCCGAGGTGCCCTCGATGATCCGGAAGATCCGCATGCGGCGGTACAGACGCTCGATCGCATAGTCGGCGTGCGTGCCGTAGCCGCCGTGGACCTGCAGCGCCCGGTCGACGACACGCGAGCCGGCCTCGCTGGCGAAAAGCTTCGCGATCGAGGCTTCGGTTGCGCACGGCAAGCCGCGGTCCGAAAGGTCCAGCGCCCGGTAGCAGAGCAGGCGCGCCGCGTCGATGTCGACCTGGTTATCGGCCAGCATCGCCTGCACGAGCTGCTTGCCTGCGATCGGCCCGCCGAACTGCGTGCGCGTCGCCGCGTAATCCAGCGCGACGTCCTGCGCAGCCAGCGAGATCCCGTTGGCGACCATGCCCACGTACGCACGACCCTCCTGGAATGCGGCGAGCACGGCCCCGAAACCCTTGCCGTGCTTGCCGAGCCGGTGCGAAGCGGGGACCTCCGCGCCCTCGAATACGAGCTCGGCCGTCGAGATCGAGCCCATGGTCACGAGCGGGTGGATCTCGAACCCGTGCTTCTTGTGATCGACGAGGTACAGGTCGAGCCGGTTCGTCTCCGTGTCGCGGGCCAGCACCGTCACGAAGTCGGCGAACTGCCCGTTGCTGATCCACGTCTTGCGGCCAGTGATCCTGTAGCCGTTCCCGGTCCGGGTCGCGCGCGTGGTCACGGCGCTGACATCGGAACCGCCGCTCGGCTCGGTGATCGCGCCCGCGGCGATACGCTCGCCCGCGACGAGTGGCTCGAGGTACTGCGCCTTCACTTCGTCGGAACCGAAGCGCGACAGGATCACCGAAATGTTCTCGTTGAGGAACGCATAGCTGGCGAAGCCGTCGCCATGGCGGATGCCGGCCTCGAGCAGCGCCCCGTTGGTGACCGCATTGAGGCCCATGCCGCCGTCCGCCTCCGGGACCCGGCCGTTACCGAGGCCGAACGCCTGCGACTTGCGAATCAGGTCCAGGACGACATCTTTCGGCATCCCGAGCTCGCGCGCATATCGCCCGACTACGGGGCGGACCTGTTCGCGACAGAAACGGGAGAAAGCTTCGACCGCTTCGGTCTGCTCGTCGGTGAGAAACGGCAGCACTGGGAGTCCTCGCCTGATTGTGTGGACTCGATGCTACGTTCCGGCCCCGTCGCGAGCCCTCGTCGCTTCCGACGAATTCGCATGCGACCGGCGAGGGGTACTCTGCACGCCATGACCCTGTTGCCCGCAGACACCCGGCCCGTCGCCCCGCAGCACGCCATCGATGCCGAGCGTCTGGGCGGCTGGCTCGCCGCCCACGTGGCGCCGCTCGACGGCCCGCTCGAGATCGCGCAGTTCAAGGGTGGCCAGTCGAATCCCACGTACCTGCTCGCCGCGGGGAGCCAGCGCTACGTGTTGCGCCGCAAGCCGCCGGGCAAGCTGCTGCCCTCGGCCCACGCGGTCGATCGCGAGTACCGGGTGATCCGCGCGCTGGCCGGCACCGACGTGCCGGTCGCGAAGGCCCACGCGATGTGCGAAGACGACTCGGTCATCGGCACGGCGTTCTACGTGATGGAATACGTTGCAGGCCGGGTGTTCTGGGATCCGGGCCTGCCGGATCTCGATCCTGCCGCGCGCGCAGCAATCCACGACGAGATCAACCGGGTGATCGCGGCGCTGCACGGCGTCGATTTTGCCGCGGTGGGGCTCGGCGACTTCGGCCGCACCGGCGAGTACATCGCGCGGCAGGTGGCGCGCTGGAGCAAGCAGTACCAGGCGTCGGAGACCGAAAGAATACCGGCCATGGACAACCTGATCGCGTGGCTGCCGGAGAACATCCCGGCCGGGGACGAGTCGAGCATCGTCCACGGCGACTACCGCATCGACAACGTGATCTTCCACCCGACCGAGCCGCGCATCCTGGCGGTGCTCGACTGGGAGCTGTCGACGCTGGGCGACCCGCTGGTCGACTTCGCCTACCACTGCATGACCTGGCACATGACCAACGGCGCCAACACCCGCGGCCTGGCCGGCGCCGACTTGGGCGGGCTGGGCATCCCCGACGAGAACACCTACCTGCAGACCTACCTGCAGCGCACCGGCCGCGCC
>Ga0208980_10000653_pt1 | contig 19976 bp, 19 predicted proteins | sample WetSurMetagenome_3_FD_187993 | JGI IMG/M metagenome (GOLD analysis project Ga0208980, IMG submission 187993) | Wetland microbial communities from Twitchell Island in the Sacramento Delta, sample from surface sediment Aug2011 Site A1 Bulk (version 2) | ecosystem: Environmental > Aquatic > Marine... | reverse complement strand
CCGCTCCCGGATGCTTCAGGATGAGTCCGGCCTCTCTCCCCGGCACAGCAGATAAGAGAACGTTAGTGTCGGCTGCGTGTCGCACGTAGGCCCTTCCCTCCACGACTCAAAGTCAGAGAGAGCACTGTTGTGGACACCCATCAAAGTCGCAGGAAACCGTGGGTGTCCATATTCTTTCTTTGGCGACTTGATTTGCCGCCTTGCCCACCTGCCAATTAACGTGCATTTCGCCACCCGCGTCAGGGGCGCGGCCCAGGATCTTGATGCACGTGAGCATCTGCTTGCTTTATTTTGTGCAATTCATGAGTACTCTTACGTTTTCCAGTTTTGCATTTAGCGGGACTTCACAACCGGAACCAATGATAAAACCGCCATCCATGGCCAATTCTACCAATTTATCACAATATGCCTGCGTATCTCTTTCGGTTCCGAAAGCGAGAATATTGGCTGGAAGGTTACCGCGTATACATTGATGTCCATGAAGCATTTCCTTTGCTTTGACAATGTCGGTTGAATCGTCCAGCGCAATAATGCAGCTTTTGGGGGGAAGCTTTTGAAAATAGCGCAACATGGGGAGCCATTTACCGTCAGCATGAATAACAGGCGTGATGCCCTTTTCGTGAAACGCCAATACCATCTGTTTTAGATAAGGAAACGCAAACTTTTCGAACATATCGGGCGAAATAAAAGATGCAGAGGAGCGCATCGCAAATATAGCCACTCGATCCCCTCTTTTTGCGCTCTTGAAGACAGTATTGATGATATCTGGCGTGGCGCGTTCGCATGCCGCTTTGACCAGATCAGGTTCATTAAAAATATCGTAACAAAAGTTTCCCATTCTCCGGCTGAGGGAAAACGTATCAAAAGCGGGCGCAGTCACGTGTGGAACTTCATAGGAATTTCGCATTTATTCCAATATTTTTGATTTTTACCGACGCGCATTCCGACTTGAATAAATTTAAGCGTAATTCTTAAAGCGGTTAGCTTGTTTTGCTTTATCGGTGGATTTTGAATTGATGCTACGAAGGGGATCTGCCAGGCAGCAAATCCATTATCGATAATTATTTTGTAGTCAGCTTGAGTCATGATTTCTTCTTCGATAAGCTGGAATAATTCATTGTCGCCCAGATCCTTGTCCGGTAGGCGTACCTTCATCTGCTCAATAAATGTGACGTCTTTGGGATTCATGGGGAATACGATGTCCGGCGCACACCCGATGACTTCATAACATTTAATTAATGCATGCAACCAGTGCTTGTTGCTTTTGAAAATATCTGCCTGGGTTTTCTCAGCAGGAACAGCAGCATATGTCACAATCATTGGATAAACAGGGATGTCATTTTTGCTGTTTATCGGGCGTAGATTCACTGCGGTATCTAATTTATCTTATGGTTTCATAGCAAAACCTGATCGCTTTTGCCTTCTATAAGTTTCCGCGAATTCCATACCTCTATTTGATCAGATAAGCATCATAAGCAACTGAATCCTTCTTTCGCCTTTTCACGGTCAGAGGGAAGAGCACTTTGATTTTCATAATAATCACATCACAAAAGGCATTCTAACCGGAGGATTATCACCGGGATTCCATATTTTTCCGTCTGTTTTCCACGCCCCGCTGCGCTGCCTCGCGACGAAGTGTGGTGAGAAGCGCGGGTTAATTCACCATCTTAGGCGCCCTGGCGGGGCTTCAACGGATAGTCGAAATAACCTGCAAAATGTTGCGAGTTGCCGGAAGCCCTGGATACCCCGGCAGGGACCCTGCTTCTGACAAGGAGGCGTTATGTCAACTTCAACCCGCCGTTTGCCGCGGTTCCCCTCCCAGGACGGCCACAGCCAACTTTATCTTTAGATTTCTTCGGCTTCGAGTAGGTCAGGTAGTGTTTGTATTTCTCGGCCAGCTTGGGAATTTCAGTCATGCGCGCATCCGGCTTTAGAGAAATATTATTCAGATCGTCCCCGTGCATGAATTTGCCCGAGAGAAGCACATGAGAATGGGCCCACTCCTCTTTCGTCACTTCCAACGTATAGGCATCGCCATCGGTTTTAAGGGCTCCCTTGACACCGCAAACTGCGCAGAGCACCTTGTCCGAGGTCTTCCCAAGTTCCAGAACACTCGAATGGCAAACGGGGCAGACGCCCTGAGGCCCAATGTAAGTCGCTTCTTCAATGGGCTTTTTCAGCGTCTCCGCTACATGTCGCCCGGTCCTCCGTGCCCTCGCCAGCATCTCTCCCTTCAAAACAACCGTCGCCGGAAGTGCGGTCCAGTTGAATAGCTGCTGGTCCACCACCGTCCAGTTCATGGGAAGTGCAAAGATCTGCAGCATGGGAAGGGCTAGTGTGGTCCAGTCACTGCCCCCCACCGCGAAGAGCGCAGCCACTCTTGGTTTGAAAGACCTCTCGTCAGGACCTTTCCCTTTGGTGATGCCTTTGTCTTCCCGTATCTTTTTGGCAATAATCCGGAAGGCCAGGTCATGTCCCGGACCCATCCGGTCGTTCAGGACTTTAAGAAGACCCTGAGGAGTTTTCTCATAGATAGGCGAGCCGACAATCAGCCCATCGCAGTCGAGGATTTTTTCATCAATGAATTTGAAATCATCGTCTTTGATGACGCAGTCACCGGATCCCCCCTTTTCAAACAGGCTGATGACGCATGAATTACACCCGGAGCAAGGTTTGATGTCCAGGTCCAGCAGGCGGACGATATCCACCTCGGCACCCATCTCCTCTGCACCCATGAGCGCTTCCTTGATCAAAATCTCGGTATTGCTCATTTTCCTTCCGCAGGATAATCCCAGAACTTTCATTATCGCCTCCTGATGTTACTCAAAACGTTGCTCTGATACCGGAGACCTTTTGACCGTTTACCTTGGCGGCCATTGAATCATCGTTTATGACCGAATGAATCAAGTGGCCGCTTTTGGAAACCAATTTTGCACCGTAAAAAGTGATATCGGCATTTGCGCTCTTTACAAGGATGACGGTGTCTTGGGTAGTTATTTTTCCGCCTCTAATTTCCAGCAGAGCAATCTCAGCGGGGTTGCTGTTCATGACGCTGTGCATCAAGAAACCGCAACCGTCCGAGGTTGCATCTACCTTGTTCAAATGGATCTCCCCAAGGCTGGATATGCTTCCTGCATAGCCTGCGGTGCTGATTTTCGAATTGTTGATCACAACTCTGCAGTTCCAGTCCGCATAGGTGCCATATCCACTGTTGCGCACCTGAACGTTGCAGTTATTCGCTTCAACATAAGCATGACCCATTGCTATATCCGTCGAAAGCGCTATACACCTAATAATCGTTTTAGCATGAGTTGGTGCCGGCGAACTTCTTCTATTTCATCTATATCTTCTACGCCGCCAACACGCTGTCCTTCAAATTCAGTGGCAATATAACCGTCGAATCCATTTTCCATTAGTAGCGGTATCACTTCATTATACAGCATGGTAGTGTCGTTAAATTCATCCCCCTTGGTCATTTCATGGCATTTACCATGCACGTGTTTGATATACGGGATGAGCGGTATTAAATCCTTCGGGTTATTGCAGCTTGCACCCGCTCTGTAAACCGTTTCGACATAATTTGTATCTCCGGGCTTAGGGTTCATCCCTTTTACCTTACCGGTAACTTCCGCCTTTTCGAGTCCTTTCCTGTAAGAATCTTCAATATACAAGGCTATATCACGCGTAAGTGTCCCGGCTTTTATCTGAGTTTCCCGCGTATACGGCCTGGGATATTTTTGGAAAATACCCATGTCCGGATTAAAACCAATCGTATTGGGATATTTTTCCGCTTGCTTGACTATCCAATCAATCAGCTCGTTCTTCAGTGACATAGGCGAATGGATCTCCCAGCCCATCCAAATACCATACTTTTCGGCAACTGGCATCGCGCGTTCGATAACCCATGCCGGCGGTCCTATCCGCACTTTCGTTAGTCCCAATCTTTTGGCTATTTTAAAATCTCGCTCCAGGAACGCTACGTTTTCTTCAATGGTCATCGGCTTTAAACGCCGGCAACTATCGACAAAACCTGTCAGGCAATCCGGGACTGTCCCGAATTTATCCATCATTTTCCACCATTCATCCACCCACTTATCAGAAACGTTGGGATACTCACTGGACATCGAGTGCGTCATGAACTCAACGCCATAAGCCCCGATATCAGACATTTCCTCAAGGCAATCCCTGAGAGTCATGCCCCTTTCCATCATGGCCCGCTGGTAGCTGTAAATCGAAACACCTCTTTTGACCTTATGGCTGGGTATGGCTTTTGGAGAAGCAGAAGATTCAGGAGAAGCCGCTGAATTGCCGGTTGCAGCATTTGTTGCCAAAACGGTACCGGCTGTCGCACCTACAAGGGTCGATATAAATTGTTTGCGATTCATGTCTTTGCCTTTATTCCCTAATTGTCTTGTTAAACGTTACCCAACCAATCAAATTACCAGGACCATGTCCAAGGAACATGACGTCAGGCCGGCCATAACAGGGTCGCTTCCGGTGCCCGGACTAGTTCCTGTCATCGTCATTCCTGCTGGAGTTGTTCCTGCTTTAGGCGATGCAGTTGGAGTTGTCTGCATAGAGAATCCAGCTGCATACTGAAAATTGTATCCGGGCGGCGGCGTTTCCTTTGTGCCGTATGACCTTTCATAGCCAATGCCACATTCAACCTTGTGCAAACCGGGCATCAACCCCCCTGGTTTTTCGACGATGACTGTAGCCGGATCGCCGAAGTACCAAAAATCCTCATAGGCCTGATCTACGTCTGTGAGCGGAAAGGTCTTGTCTCCAATTTTTAAGGAAATCTTGCCCTTAGGATACGCAATCCCGTCCACTCTCACGGCAAAACCCTGGAAAGCCGCCGATACCCAAAGGCCGCGATAATACGGAATCGTAATCTTGAACTGAAAGCCCGTATTCCGGCCACCCTTGAAGACATTTCTGAAACCTCGTTTGAGTAAAAAATGTTCCCACATAGTTTTGGAGTCTCCGATTCAGTATTTGCGCCTACGCTACAACCGAGGTTCCAGCTTGTCAAGTACCGCTTACCAAGCACCAGTACCCTTCAATCCATCCAGAGCTGCAGCGCCGATATCCGAAACACGCCTTGTCGGATGTTGTCAGAAAAACAAGGTGAGGCCATCTTGTCTTTTAAACCCAGTCTAAATTCGACGTGCCTTGGTTCATCGTTTTCCGGTTCACAATTCAGCCTACAATTTTATCTCCCAACCCTTGCGGAATGTCGGTTTTACCCACTTGTTGACTTCCTTGTTGTTGCTGAATTCACCTATTGCGTTGTCCCACAACAGCTTGCCTTCCGCGTGGATGGCAGCCGACCCGAGTATCAGCCACTCCGTGTACGGCCCGGCAATGCTGAAGTTTGAGCAGGCAGGCACTCCGCCCTTGCAGGAGCGCACCCAATCGCGAGCATGGGCAGAAGCGTTGTCGCCAGTGCTCGCCCCCGGAGAACGCGGCAAGTACGCCGCCGGAAGTTTGTAATCCGCCCATCTTGAACCTGGAAGTAGGCCAACGTCTTCACCACGCTGGGCCGTGCCCATATAACCTTTCGAACCGACGAAGATGCAGTTGTACCCGCTGCCTTGTGGGAGCATCGCCGCCAGGCCGGCGGAAACTTCCGTTGAAGCGCCGCCTGCAGTACCGGCAGCGCTTGTGCCGCCCGTTCCTCCCCCTCTTGTGGGGAAGGAGGAACCGCCGCGCCCGGAAGGGACAACCTGGGGTCCCTTGCCTTGGATCTTGCGCGCCTGCTCGATCGTCATCCCCGGAGGCAGGTATGCATCGCCGCCCGCATGGTGATACCAGTAAATTGTCACCGGAGGCATCCCTGGACGAGCGCCAAACTCGTATTTAAGGGCGAGCTCATCAGGAAAAGTGAAAGGCGGCAGCGGGTCTTTCTTGATGCATTCCACGCTTATCAAATACTTCGGATGCAGTTGCAGTGCCCAATTCGCCGGACCCAGGATGTGCACTCCCCAGTCGCCTATCAGGCTGCTGCCGAAATCGTAAAAGCCGCGCCAGTTGAACGGCATGTAAAACCCGCCCGACATCGGAGCTCCCATAATCGCTATTCCAGTTGGGACACCGCTCCCCCCGCTGCGCTTTACCAAAAAGTCCAGGTATTCCTGATCGCCGACAGTGTATGGGCGATATTCTACCCCGCCCAGCCATAAATCCCAATCCAGCGTCTCTGGTACAGGAGTCGGCGGTGGGATCTTCGTCATGCCCTGAGGCCACAAAGCCTTTCCCGTCCAGGCGTGAACTTCCCGTACTTCTCCGATCTCCCCAGACCAGAAGATCTCGCAGGCCACTCGCGTTGCATCATGGGAGTATCCCTGGTTCCCCATCTGCGTGGCAACCTTGTACTTCGCCGCTGCTTGCGTCAATAGGCGCGCTTCCCACGCAGTCCGCGTCAGCGGCTTCTCGACGTAGACATGCTTCCCAGCCTGCATGCATGCGAGCGCGCACGTGGCATGCATGTGATCAGGAGGGCCAATAATAACGGCGTCGATGTCCTTTCCCGACTTGTCCAACATCTGCCTGAAGTCCTTGTACTTTGCGGCATTGGGATATGTGGCGAACCCCTGTTGGCCGCGATCCCAATCCACGTCCGCCAACGCTACGACGTTCTCCATTTCTGCTTCGGCGTTGACCAGGTCTCCAAAGGGTTGACTGCCTGCGCCGATCGATGCAAGGTTCAGTTTTTCGTTGGGTGACTTATACCCAAGAATTTTCAGCGAGGCCACGCTTCCAAAACCTCCTGTCGGAACTGCGCCGGCCAGAAGCGTGCCGTAGAAAAAGTGCCGCCTGGAAAGTTTAAAATCGGACATTCGTTGATCTTCCTCTTGTCAGAGATGGCGTCTAACAGGCGGTCTTCCAGTTTCAGGCGGGAGACCGTTGTGCATTATCACTCATGAACATCAAATACTTGGGCTCATATACGCCTTAATCATAAGTCCACAAATTCAATTGGGCAATGATTCAAAGCGTACCAGCCGATCGACAATGATGTCGATATTATTGCACTTTCTTTGGCCGATCAGGAACAACACAAACCCCTGCTAAAAACCAGGAAAACCAGAAAATTGATTGTATTTTGATATCATACCCCCTGGGTTTATTCTACTAACGCAATGCTGGTCACCCAAATTCATGCCGCCTGCCCGCAAAAGAATTCACGCCGGATTCGTTCCGTCATCCGGATCGTAAGTCTTCAATCCTGGGCGAAATCGGTTGGTCGTTTGGGGGTGACCATCGGGCACCATCATGACGACTTTTTGGCGGGTAATAATCAGGACTGGAGCCTTTCAAGGGCTCTGGCCTGAAAACCAACTACGACGCTTGTTAAGCACGGTTGGGATGGATATATGTTCAGCGAATATGAGGGGCCGCGTGACTTGTATCAAGCCTCCGACCAGCTTCGCAAAAACCACGTCTTGATGAGACAGGTGCTGGGAAAAACCTGGTTGGCGCATTTCTCGTCGGTCGCTCATATACGTGCGGTGGACTCATACGCATGAAAGTGTACGGACCATGCTCCCGCCGCAGGCCGGCGCCCACAAGCATAACGGAGACTATATTTTTGGAACACGGTCCTCATAGGGACATGAAAACACATTGAAGCCTTTACAACATGAGAGGTACTTTATGAAGCTCACAAAACGCGAATTCCTGCAGTCTGTTGCCGCCGGCGCGGCCCTTTCCGGCCTGGGCGCGGAATTGCGGGCCGCAGCTCGCAAGCGTGACTACCTGCGCATTTCCTGTGAAGAGGCATTTTCGACACCAGAGGTTGTAGCTGAACTGAGCCGTCTGGCGGGCAGTGTGCCGAGCATGAAATCCGGGCCGATCGCAGGACCTTTTATGCCCAACCTGCTCGACATTGGCGCTGGCCGAATCACCAACATGGACGCGGACGGCGTCGACATCCAGGTTCTTTTGTTAACCTCCCCTGGTGTGCAGATCTTCGCCCCCGATACGGCGATCTCGATGGCGCGCGATATCAACGACAGGCTCGCTGATGCGATCAAGGCCCACCCGACGCGTTTTGCCGGCCTTGCAACCGTGGCGCCGCAGAAACCCGAAGAGACAGCCAAGGAACTTGCACGCGCGGTAAGCTCACTCGGCCTGAAGGGCGGAATTATCAACTCGCACACCAACGGAGAGTATCTGGACGACAAGAAGTATTGGCCAATATTGGAGGCAGCCCAGGCGTTGGATGCGCCAATCTATATTCACCCGCGCGACCCTTCCCCAAGTCTAGAAGTGCCACTGACGGTTCCAGGTTTCGAGGTGAGTTGGGGTTATGCCGTCGAGACCGGCACCCACGCAATTCGCCTGATCGGCGGCGGAGTATTCGATCAATTTCCAAAACTGCGCATCGTTCTCGGTCATCTCGGCGAAACTCTGCCGTTCCTTCTCGGTCGACTCGACAACCGCTACCGTTGGCAAAAGGACCTCTTTGGCCTAAAAAGCCTGAAAAGGCTACCCAGTGAGTATGTTCGAGACAATTTTATCGTAACGACCAGCGGCATGAACTATAGCATACCAGTAAAGGCAGCGCTTGAGGCACTCGGACCCGATAAGGTGCTGTTCGCAGCGGACTATCCCATGGAGGTCCAGAAGGATGCTGTGGACGAAATGGAAGCAATTGATATCTCTGTCGATTTGAAAAAGCGCATCTTTGAAACCAATCCCAGACGGGTTTTCAAGATTTGACGGGGAGTTCGGTGCTGGTTGCTGTCAGCGTGTGAAGCGAGTTCCTGGGACGCGGTGCTTAGCTGCGCTGGTAGCCTTGCTTAAGATCTCTGCCCAAGTATTATGATTTGGACGGGTGGAAATTCCGCCCGGGATTGACTTGACAAAACTGTAGGTCTATTTTACCGATAGGTTCAAAATCAGTGTAAGAACGCCTTGATTTAAAAAGGCAACTCTTCTCAAGGAGAAACCATGGATATTTCACGCAAGCAGTTTCTGCAAGTTGCCGCTGGAGCTGCCACCGTTGCCGCCATTGGCTCATCGGGCGTTAAAGCGGCATCGACGGGCAAGCCCAAACGCGGTGTGTCTATTTACAGTTACGCAGGCGAGCTCAACGTCACAATGACGCTGGAAGACTGCATGGCGGACATGTACGCCATGGACGCCGAAGGAATAGAAATCCTCGCCAACGGGCATATCGAAGGCTACCCCAACCCGAGTGAGACATGGATCAAGAATTGGCATGAGATGTGCTCAAAGTACAAGATCAAACCTGTTGAATACGGTCACTGGGTGGATTCGAGATTGCATCAGGGCAGGGAGCTCACCACCAAGGAATCCTACGAGATGCTGATTCGGGACCTCAAGCTGGCAAACAGGCTCGGGTTCACGGTGGCGCGCACCAAGTTGGGCGTTATTGACGACACACTCACGCCGGTTAAGAACTGGCGGGAGTTCATAAAGATGGCGCTGCCGGACGCACAGAAATACAACGTACGGATGTGCCCGGAAATCCACAGCCCTACGCGGTTGAAATCGAAAATGCTCGATAACTATGTGGAGTTTATTGAAAAGGAAAAAACCACACCATGGTTCGGACTCAACATTGATTTTGGCGTATTTATGAACAAACCAACTGCTGAAATGCAGGCAAGGACGAAAAGTATGGGAGGAATGATGACTTCGGGGGATAAGGTTGAAGACATAGTGCCGCTCCTGCCTTATGTTCATGCCTGTCACGCGAAGTTCGTCAATATGTCGGAGGACTTTGTTGAAACCACAACGCCGTACGATGAAATCATTGCCACGCTGATCAAACATAAATGGGACGGATACATGCTCAGCGAATATGAGGGGGCCAATAAGGATGTCCCGGGATACTCCTCGGACCAGTTGCGCAAACAGCACGTTATGATGAAGCGGTTGTTAGGGGAGGCGTAGAAGGAAAGCGCCACTTTGTCTTGAAATCCACATTTGAAAAATTAAGGAGAAAAAATGCTTGAAAAAGAAATGATCCAGTCAAGAGGATTCAAGAACGTCTCCCAAGGCGGAAAGATCATAGGGTTCCAAGTGCCGATCCGCTCGCTTTATTATCGAGGGGTCTATCTTTCACAGCTGCGACCGGTCACGGTAAAGGTGGACGGGGAGAAGTTTGAAGGGGCTCAGATCACGTGGACAATCAGTGGCAAGACATATGCTCAAGCGGATCTGACGAAGTACAGCGACGTGAATTGGCCCCTTTATGAGCCGGCCATTCTGACAATAAGCAAGCCAGGCGGGCTGAAGCTCGGCGTCCATGAGATCGAAGCTTCCTATTCCTACAGCGCATCGTATATGCCGCCGGCAATGGACCTAGGTTTCCCTGCCAGTAGCAAAAGAAAAATGGTACTGGCCGGATGAACTGGGGAACCTGGGGACGCCACGCTGTATTTTGCTCGGCAGGTAGCCTTCCCCTAACATCTCAAGACTCGAGGCAAAATATAGGGTGGCGTTCCCAGGTTCTGCGTTTTTGATTAGACTATTCCCAAAATCGATCTCATCATCGCGTGATGCGCGCGAATCGCGGCCGAAGTGGTGTATTCCTCACGTGATCCCTCATACTCACTTGAGAGATACTGGTCATACCCGCCTTCATCCAGGACGCGGAGTACTTCTTCATATGGGATGCTGTATTCCTTGAGATCATCCGTGATTTCGTAGAATTTTGCATGAACGTGAAAGCAGTAAGGTACGAGCGGTGCCAAGTCCTTGGGGTCGTTGTTGCTGAAATGGTAGATCCCCGCTATGCCAGCGTACTCCACTTCCAAGCTATTGCCGCCCATCTTCTTGACTTCCGCCACCGTTTTTTCCGGTCCGACCTTGTTTTGATAGGCAGAAATAATATAGTCAACTATCTTCTGGCGAGCCCCCTGCTTTAGGATCTCCTCTATTCTGTTGCGTGGCGGGCGGCGCACGAATGAGCTGAAATCAGGAGTGAAGCCAAGACGTTTAGTTCCTGTCTTCTGTATGGTTTCCAAAATGCTGTCAATGAATTTTGACTTCAACTGAGTGGGAGAGTGCAGTTCAATGCCCATCCGAACATCGTATTTTTCAGCCAAAGGCAGGGCCTTCATTATCGTTTCTGTAGCCAGCTTGGACATGACATAAGGCGCGTTTATTTCATCGGCCGGATCGTCGGCTTTATTAGGTGGCCATTGCTGCCGCAAATTCCGGAATCCCAGCCTGTGGGCAAGCTTGAAATCCCCTTCCAGGAGCTCGGCCGCCTCGCTTGAGGTCAAATTCCGGTTATGATAGAACATCGTGTCCACGAAGGTATCGTAACCGCTCGGTTTTAGATTATATTGATCCAACAAGCTGAACCAGTGCGCAACCCATTCACTGGATGGATCCGGATAATCTGGCACATTTGATTCTCCGAGGAGCTCGACACCTTCAGCACCCATATCCGCAATGTCGGCGACGACGCTATCGAACGTCATCGAGCCTTCGCGAATCTCGGATCCATAACCATAGACACTGGCACTCAGTTTCATTTTCGTTTTTCGCGTTGCAGCGGCCGTGGATGCCTTCGGCAGCGAAGCAGTAACAGCAGCGCCTGCCAGAGTCTGCATGAAAGCTTTGTGTGTAATTTCCATAAATTTTCTACATTAATCTCGTTTGGTTCAGGTTTATGTTAACTCACTTCACAAGGGCCAGCCTTGCCTTGAAGGTTCTCCGGCTGGGGATCACCGGCATGTACGGAATCCTTTCGCTGACCACGATCTCGATATTATGAAAGCCGGGCCTGGACGATCTGGTCCTTCAATTTACGCTTCAAGATTTTGCCTGTGACGCTTTTGGGCAAAGCGTCCAGGATGATGAATTGTTTTGGCACTTTAAAGGGGGCGAGGTGTCCTTTTAGGAAAGATTTGACCTCCCCGGCATCCAAGGACTGATCTTGTTGTCTTAAGACAATACAGGCTGTTACTCTTTCACCATATTCGTCATCCGGGAGACCGATGACTGAACATTCACCCACCTCAGGTCTCTTATAAAGGACCTCTTCGATTTCTCTCGGATAAACAGTTTCCCCTCCGGTGATGATCATGTCCTTAATGCGGTCGATGATGTAGAGGTAGCCATCCTCATCGAACGCCCCGATATCGCCGCTCCGCAACCACCCTCCCCAGAATGCGGCCTTCGTCTCTTCAGGGTTATGCAAATATCCTTTCATCACATTGGGACCGCGGATGCAAATCTCTCCTTCCTCCCTGGGCCCCAGTATATTCCCCTCTAAATCTCTGATCTGAACTTCAACGATATTGACCGGAGTACCGATAGAACCAACCACATGGCGATTAAAATGGTTATAAGTCACCATGCTGGCGGTTTCGGTCATTCCATAGGATTCGTGGATATTGAGGCCGGTGTTTGACTTCCACGCCCGTACCAACTCAGCCGGCATGCTGGCTGCAGCAGAAAAGCAGTAGTTGACAGGCCCTAGCTTCTTCCTGGGATCTCCCATCTGTAAAAAACGAAAGTAAATCGTCGGCACCGCATAAAATTTTGTGATATTGAATCGGTTTAGGGCTTCCACCGCTCTGTCCATGTCGAAGGAAGGTTGAACCACAAGGGAGCCAGCCGCATAGACCATTGAATTCATGATGTGGATCTGGGCAAATACGTGATTTGGGGGGAGAAAACACAGGGCGCGATCCTCCTGGCCGGATCGCTCGAAGTGACACACATTGTGAGCGGAGAACCTGATATTTTCGTGCGTCAACATCACTCCCTTGGGGACACCGGTCGTACCGCCCGTGTATAGAATAGCGGCGGTGTCGTCACGATCCATATCAACCGCCTTGAAGGAGTCAGATCCTTTTTCGATCAGTCGATCGTAAGAGATATCTCCTGCGGGACTGACAACCTTGTTCAGATACGGCCGGTCCTTCCGGTCACCCAGATCCTCCAGTTTCTCGTCGATTGTGAAAAGGACCTTGGGCAGGGCGTCGTCCAACAATCGCCTCAGCTCACTTTTGGTAAACGTAATGGGCAAAGTAACAGCCGTTGCCCCAGCCTTGAGGATTCCAAAGTAAGAGACCAGCCACTCGATGGAATTAGGAGCACAAAGGCCCACGAAGTCACCTCTCTGGATCCCCAAACCGATTAAAGCAGTGGCTACCCGGTTTGAATTTTTGTTGAAATCCCAGTACGAAATCTTTCTTTCCTCCTGGAAGATTGCAGGACGATCCGGGAAACAATGAGCTGATCTCTCCAAATATTCTGCCAAATTCATTTCTTTCTCCTCAAACCAACAGGTTTCTCAGCCAGTAACGCAGGTCTTGTTCTTATATCTTAATAGAAGATTGATGATTGAATACCAGCGGATCCATAATCGAACTCAATGGGTTTTTGCCTGTTAGCCGCATTATATCACCTATTGGCTGCCGCAAATATAAACTGCATCTGTGTGCGCCGCCACTTCTCCGTGAGACGCGACAGCCTCTTTCCTCTTGCACCATTTGCATACCATCATGGCATCCATTTTCGCATTGTCTTTGGCCGGCTGCAGAATCATGATTTCAACAATAGGGCATCATTGCTATAATTCAAAGCACGTCTGTTCCAGGGAGAAAATCATGCGAAACAAATTGTTTATCAATTCGCTGTTGTTCGCAGCGTTGTATGTTGCACTGTCCGACAATGGATATTCATTTCAAAATGGAAAAGCGGTCGGGTATTTTGCTGATGGCCCGGTGCAGGGCCTGGCGTATAAAACCCTTACACAGACCGGCATTACCGATGCCGCGGGGAAATTTGAACACCTCACGGGAGAGACTGTCACCTTCTCAGTCGGCGATTTTGTGCTGGGCTCCACTCCTGGTGATGAGCGAATGACACCTGCTCATTTCATAACCGTTATGGCAAGCAGTTCATTCGGCACAACGAAAACTCCTATTCCAGCGGGCGATCCCCAAAAGGTAACCAATCGGATTATTACCAACCTGGCAAGGTTCATTCAAAGCTTGGACAATGATGGCAATATCGAAAATGGTGTCACAATCGATCCCACCGCCGGGAAAATTGTGAGCAAGTATCAGGGGAAAATTAGCTTCGATCAATCTGAGAATGACTTCACGGCAGATTCCAGCGTAGCATCACTCTTCACTGAGTTAGGCCTAACACTCCGGACGCCGGCGCAAGCTAGAAATCATCTGCGCCGAACCCTTTACGGCATCCGCAAAAGCTCCGATGTTAAAGTGCCCACACGGGATGGATCCTACCTGCTGGGTAACATATTTTTCCCCATAGATTTGGGAGGGCCACAAAGACATCCGGTAATCATGAGCACCGGCTCTTACGGAAAAAAGTTTGGCGGTCGTGGATGTACGTGCAACGCGCAAGATGCCTTAAAAGCCGAGGAAAACGAGGATTCGTATTTCGCCAATGTAACGCCGTATTCGCAGGAGCACTTTGAAACCTTGAACACCGTGGACTTCGTACCGCAAGGCTATATCGTGGCAAGGGTCGACGAACGCGGCATATGCAATACCCCGGGTAAGTTCGAACAGTTCAGCCTGCAGGAAGCCAAAGACTATTACGACGCCATTGAGTGGTTTGGCAAACAGCCGTGGTCGAATGGCAGGGTTGCAATTAACGGATCATCCTACTACGGCATGAATGCGTTTAATGTGGCCCAGTTGCAGCCGCCCAGCCTGAAGGCTATGCTCGCCATCGATGGCGATATAGATTCGTATCGTGACTACATATATTCCGGCGGAGGACTCTACAACACCTTTAATAACAATACATGCATATGCTGCATCGAAGGCAAACAGTACAGCTTCAGAGATGGCAACGGAAAATGTAGCACTGTGGATTGGGTCAGAATCGCCAAGGAGAACCCTTTTGATGACCCATTGATCTATGGCCCCCAGGGGTCGCTCACTATAAGCTCAGATCCGGGTAAAATCGTGGTGCCGTTCCTCTCCCATGCCGGGGTGCAAAGCAGCATCCATTTGCGTGGAACCAGTGAAGCGATCATCAACGCAGCCTCCAAAAACAAGAAATTTGCACTCCTCGACGAGACCGGGGGCATGCACGGAATGGGGCAATTCACCAAGCAGTACCTGGACTTTCTGGATTACTGGCTGAAGGGCATAGATAACGGAATCATGAAGCAGCCAGCCGTGCAGGTGCAAATACTTACCGGGCATTCGGGCTATTACTGGTTGAGCGAAAACGAGTGGCCTATCGCCCGTACGCAATATATCAAGTTTTATTTGGACGCGGCTCCCTCCGATTGGAGCGACGGACAGCGCTCCGATTTGATGAAGTTGAACAAAACTCCGCCAACAACTGAATTATCCAAGTCCTATTCGGGCGAGGTAAAGTCCGGCGGTCCGTGCTACGCTTCCGGCGTTTCTTTTGTAACAGAACCCATGGCGGACGATACTGTTGTAGCGGGTTACGGCAAACTGGTCGGGTACGTATCCTCTACTGCCCGGGATATGGCGCTTTATGCTTCGGTTCGCGCTATCGACGAAAACAATCAGGAAGTATCGTACCGGATTCTGCCTAAAACCGCCAGCCTTGGCCACTACCAGCCGTTTCAGAGAGGAAGCCTTAAAGTTTCCCATTGGAAACTCGATCCGGTTAAATCGACAATTTATCGCCCTTACCATACTCATCTAGCTGCGGATTACCAGCCGTTGACCCCGGGAGAAATTGTTGAAGCCCAAGTGGAGCTGTGGCCAGGCACGGCAATGATCAAGAAGGGGTGGCGGATCCGGCTGGATCTGCAGCCGGCAGTGGGTTGCAGCTGGAACGATCCCGCTATCATCGACATTGATACATCCTATCAAGCTGGGTCGTCCAATACCATCCATACGGGGCCTGAACATGCCTCGTATCTCCAGCTTGCGGTTATACCCGCAAGATAGCGATAGGCGTTGCTTATGTTTCAATCGTCCTTTGGGCCATTCTCCGATAGTGCTTTAGTCCACGCAGAAATACTACTATTGCGAACAGGGCGATGATAAAAGTGAAGATCGCCAGGGAATAACGCAAGGCCGACGGATCCTTGAAAACGTAATCAGTAATTAACGCAACAGCCGTGGGTCCAAAGCCCAAGCCTATTAAGTTCAAGAGAAACAGGTACAAAGATATGGCCTGTCCACGCAACTGGTTAGGCGTAATAAAATTTAATGAAGCAGGCGCCAGACCGACTGGGAAACCGAGCAAGCAAATCGCAGGGCACAGAAGAATCAATGCGAGAACGGGATTGGGCATGAGAGCCGCCAGGCAGCCAAATATTAGAATACCCAGCGCGGCGAAGATAGTTACTCTCAAATACGAGTCCAGTAAACCTCGCCTAAGCCACCTATCCGCGATAATAACTCCTAAAACAATCCCGGATGTGCCAATAATCAATACAATTAATCCAAAAACAAATCCGATTTCACCGGAGGTCCACTGAAAGGTACGTATAAAATAACTTGGTGTCCAGGCAAAAAAACCATAAGTCAGAGTTCCCATAAGTGAAAAACCCAGCAGATGAGAAAAGTACGCCTTCCTGTAAGCAAGTAAATATTTTATACTCTCTATGATAGATATCGCGTGTTTGGAGTCAGTGACATCCTTCACAAACAAATCACGGCGAAAAGGTTCCCGCACCGTAGTCATAAGGGTCACAAAAAGCAAGCCGGGAATTCCGACAATAAAAAAGGTCAATTGCCAGGAATGAATCTGTCCTATAACAGGTATAAGAATTTCGGGAGCATTTGACGTCATCTGCACAACTAAACCTCCCACCAGGAAGGATATACCGGCACCAAAGAATACCCCCATGGAATAAAGACTGATTGCTAGGCCCCTTTTTTCCTTAGGAAAGTAGTCCGAGATCATTGAGTAGGCCGCCGGCGAAAGACTGGCTTCCCCCACTCCCACTCCTATGCGAGCAAGAAAAAGCTGCAGAAAGCTTTTTGTCAGGCCGCAGGCTGCTGTCATAATACTCCACATAAAAATACCTGCCGAGATAATTAGACAACGGTTTCGTTTATCCGCCAGCCGGCCTAAGGGTATCCCCAAAATAGTATAAAAAATAGCAAACGCGAACCCGTGTAATAGACTTATCTGAGTGTCGCTGATTGCGAGATCCCTCTTAATCGGCTCAATCATCAGGGCCATGATTTGGCGGTCAACAAAAGACAATGTATATGCCATAAATAGAACAATTATGACATACCAGGAGTAAACGGCCTTGGGGTACGGTGGTTCATCGTGATTCTGTGTGTGCAAGGATTATCTCCTCCCTGGCAAAAAAGGATTTTCTCTATTTGCCGACGTACTGTGCGGCACTCTCGCCGGCAATGCGTCCGCTGTTGACGGCGAAGCCCATCGTGTTCCCCGGCAGGTAGAAAACATAACTGTCACCGTATAGGGAATTGGCGTCCACACCTGCAGCGTAGAGTCCGGGAATCGGCTCGAATTCGCTAGTCAAAACTTCGGTCTTCTCGTTTATCTTGATTCCCCCCAGACTGCCATATGCGCTGCAGAGAATCTTGGAGGCAAAAAACCTGGGCTGTTGCACGGGCATGAGATACTTGTGGCTCTTATGAAAGAGTCGATCTTCTCCTTCTCTGCAGAACTCGTTATATTGGGTTATCGTCTGTTTCAGTCCGGCCAGGTCGATTCCGGTTTTGGCGGATAGCTCCTCGATGGAATTGGCGATGTATAATCCTTTATCCCCTGTCCCGGCGGCACTGGTCATGGCCGCATCGACATTGCCAATCTTCCATTGGGGCGCACCCACCGCACGCACGGTATCCGCGCCGTTTTCTTCGTAATACCTGGCCACCGCGGCATCGATAATCAGGAAACCGACACGGTTTTTCTGTTTGGCGATTGCGTTCCCCGCGAAAGTGCCGTTACCTAACAACTCTTCGTTATAGAACCGCTTACCCTGGAGGTTGACCATGATGCAGCGGGGCTGACGCAATGCCGGGCTCCCCCCTGTGGGAGTATTGATGATTATTTCCATGTTCATGCTTTCCAGATCCTGATACGCCCCTGCTTCCCAGGCCATGCGAATGCCGTCTCCCGTCATCCCCGGAATCCTAATGGAGAAAATATCGACTCCCCACTCATAGGGAGTATATTTCTTTATCATCTCCGGGTTGTCGCCAAAACCACCAGTGGCAATGATCACCGCTTTGGCATTCACCTGCACGGCTTTCCCAGACTTATCTTCCCCGACAACGCCTGCAATGCGGCTCCCTTCTTTCAGGATCTGCTTTGCGGGCGTCTCGAATAGAATCTGGACACCTCTTTCCCTGGCCTTTTCAGCCACAATCTTGAGGGCAGCCGCCATGGCGCCGCCCGTAGGCGCGGTCTGATCCGGATTCTTGACGATATGCCACGTGAAATAGGATCCCGGGAAATAAGCAGCGGGGGCCACAAATTGAACCCCCATTTTCTCCAGCCAATCGATGGTGCTCGCCGATTTGAAAAGGTACGCCTGAACCACTCGGGCATCGACGCGCCAGTGCGTGTAGGTCATGAATAGATCAAAAGCCTGTTCCTTGGTGAGCGCCATCTGCTTTTCGTTCTGCATCCGGCTCTCGACCGCAAGCAGCCCCATACCCCTATTCCCCGTCCCGCCGGTAGTGCTCGATTTTTCAAGGACGATGACCTTCGCCCCCCTCTCGGCAGCGGTCAATGCAGCGGGCAACCCGGCCGTTCCGGCCCCGATAACAACAATGTCGGCATCCAGTGTTTGAGATGGGGAGTGAGCGGTGGTTTCTGAGATGACAAAAACCGCAGATAGTGCCAATATCCAAACGCGGCATTTCCCTCGCTTCATGGAATCCTCCTTTTGACGATAGGAAGAACAAGTCACAATCTTTCTACACGCTTTTTATCTTAGACCACCCTCAGCTTCCGATCAAAAGCAATGAACGAGACCGCTCCGCGGTAGTCCATAGAGTCTGCTTTAGCTTTTGATAAATTAGCGGGCTCCTATCCGAGGTTTTTCTTTCCCCCCCACGGATCAGGCACGAATGCTTCGAGTGATGGCAAAAGGGATCTCAACACCTTTTTTGACGGTACCTATGATAAAAACAACTTCAGTCTCTATACCAAGACCGCTCAGGATTCGCCGTTTCACTTCACCGGCAAAGTCGAGGAAGACAAAATGAAACTGACAATGCATGTGACTGACAAACAAACAGCCATCGAAGGCCAAAAAATGAGCAAAACAAATAAGGTGATTCTTGACCTGAGCGTCTGGAGATGGCGATGCCTTCGGCTTCAGGAAATGTCTTTCAGTTCCCAGCCTTTCCGCACAAACGGCTTCAGAAACTCGTTGGCTTCGGGACGGTTGATAAAGCGCATTTTCGCACCATCCCATTCGAGCTTACCCTCAAATCGCAGCGCTACGAGGCCCAATATAGCCCATTCGGTAAAGGGCCCAGACACCGAGAAATTGGAGCATGCGGGTTCTCCGCCTTTGCACGCCCGAATCCAATCGTTATAGTGTCCCGGAGATCGTGTAAGCACCTGGGGGGGAGGTTGATATTCCTGATGGCGGCTGTTTGGCAGCAATCGGACTCTCTCTCCATAACCGTCTGTGGTCATACAGCCCTTCTCGCCGACAAATACTGCCGCATTTCCAAAGACAGAATTGACGAATCCGGTGCTGCCTGCTCCACCCGTCGTCTTACTACTAGCCTGCGACTTAGTGCTTGATTGCTGTGTGCCTTGGGTCTGTTGGGCTTTTGGGGCAGTTACACGGCTGGGGCCGAACGCATCGCGCCCACCTATGAAGGGATCATCTTTCGGGAGCCCTTCAGGCCGATAGGGAGGCTCGGTCACTCCTTCGTACCAGAAAATCTTGACCGGAGGCATTGCTCCACGGGCAGGAAAATCGTAGCGCGTAACTGTTTTCTTGGGGTAGGAGTAGGGAGTAAATTCTTCCTTCCTGATCACCTCCACGCTCGTCGGGGCCCCCA
>Ga0208980_10000652_pt1 | contig 19990 bp, 13 predicted proteins | sample WetSurMetagenome_3_FD_187993 | JGI IMG/M metagenome (GOLD analysis project Ga0208980, IMG submission 187993) | Wetland microbial communities from Twitchell Island in the Sacramento Delta, sample from surface sediment Aug2011 Site A1 Bulk (version 2) | ecosystem: Environmental > Aquatic > Marine... | reverse complement strand
TTCAGAAATTATCTTATCAATGAACGCAGGCTTTCTGAGTTAACAATAGAGAAGTTTGAATTATTCTATATTGGTAATTACTCGCAGGTAAATAATCATCTAAAGAAAAATTTTTCTATTGGTGATTTACAGAGAGCTGGTCTATATAATGACAAAGGTAATTTAATGTTTTACAATCATAGAATCATCATCCCTTACAAATGGAAAAATGAGATAACCTACCTCAGGAGCAGGTATTTCGATGAAGATGCAAATTTTAATACTGATCAGAATAAGTATTTAGGATTAAAGAATGATGCATTGAATTTGAACACTCCGAAAAGGTTCTTCAATAGTGATGTGTTGTTTGGCTTAGTTGATGGAAGGCATCTATACATCACTGAGGGTGAGTTTGACTGTATGCTTTTCAATGAATTGGGTTACTTAGCAATCGCTATTCCCGGAGTTGGAAATATTCCTTCGGACAAATGGCTGAAAAAATTGCTTCGTTTTAAAGTTATTCTATGCCTGGATAACGATGAAGCTGGTAAGCAGCTTGAAGAAAAGTTGTTTAAAATATTCGAAGGCTTTGGAAAAGAGATTTATTCAAAAACGATTGATGCTAAAGATCCGACTGAGCTGGTTAACGCGAGAATAGAATGAGTAAAACGAAAAAAGATGTAAGAAATGAAATTGATGAAACTCCGGAACAGAGTTCGAAGGTTAAAAAAGATTCATCTCAAAGCATTAAGAATAAGCTTATCGATCTTGAAAACTATCTGCAGAGCAAATACAAGTTCCGATATAATGATATCATTAACCGGGTTGAGTTTAAGCATATCAATAACGGTAAATTTTCGTTAGTTGATGAGAAGGCTTTTAGCGATTTACTTATGGAAACAAAGATAGAAGCGGGAATAAATACATCTACTGAAAACTTCAAATCATTGGTTGAATCTTACCGACTTTGTAAGCGTTACAATCCTTTGAGGGAATATTTGAACGGCTTGCCTGTTTGGGATGGAAGAACGGACTGGATATCGGATTACTTAAAACAAATTACTCTATTGAATGAAACTGATCAGAGAGTTCATTTTAACAAATCATTTAAGAAGTGGTTTGTGAATCTGGTTGCAGGCCTGGTAAATGATTCAATCTATAATGAGAACTCTTTAATATTGGTTGGTGGTCAAGGTATTGGAAAAACAAGATTCTTTATGTCGCTGGTCCCGAAAGATTTACGGATGCAGTATTATTACATAGGAACGTTTCAACCTCACAATAAAGATCACGAGGAAATGTTAGGAACGAAAATAATAATTAATCTGGATGAGCTTGCAACATTGAACAGAACCGATATTGAATCATTAAAAAGCAGGATGAGTCAAGGTCAGATCAATCTAAGAAGAGCTTATGGAAGATTGCCGGTTGACTTGAATCGTATTGCTTCTTTTTGTGGATCGATCAACAAATCCGAGTTCTTATCTGATCAGACAGGATCCCGAAGATTTTTACCGTTCGGAGTTGAAAGCATAAATTTAAGTGATGATATACCTATTGAGAATTTATATTCTCAAGCTCTGGTATTGTTTGAGAAAGGCTTTGAATTGTTTTTTACTCAGGAAGAAATCAAAGCAATTGAGGTGCATAACCTGGACTATAAAGATTTTTCGATTGAGGAAGAACTTATACTTGATCATTATGCAGTCCCGGATAAGGATGATATCGCTGCAGGAAGAGTTACGTTTGTGACTACAACAAAAGTTGCGAATGACCTTGCAACTAAATACACAAAAATTAACGTGAACTCTACTTATAAAACAAAACTAGGAATGGCATTAAAGAGTTTGGGATTTACCAGGGCTTCAAAACGAATTGATGGTAATCCAATTAAGGTTTGGGTTGTGAGAGAACGATTCTCTACAGCTCTTCAGGATATGAATAAGGAAGAAGTGAATCAAGAAAGTTTTATTTGATGTAGTAAGCTGTAGTAAAGATGTAGTAAGTCTCGGTTACTACGCTTAACTCTTTTGTTTTTATATAATTACATAATATGTAGTAAGGTAGTAAGTAAATAATAATATAAATAGAATAAATAAAAGTGATAGTAATGAAGTATAAAAAGCTACTTTTAAGAACATACCATCTACGGTTACTACATTACTACATAACATTGAAAATGGAGTAAAGAATGAAGATTGATGTTGCTGGTCAAATGAGGCGAGCAGTTGAGGATACAAAGAATAAGTTAATCCAGGCTGAAGTTGCTGCGCTTAACAGAGCTGCAAAGACTGCACTGAGTAGAACTATCAGGTTCATCCGGGAGAAATATAACTTGAAGCTTAAAGATATTATGCCATACACTACATTAGTCAGGGCAAATAAGAATAAGCGATCAGTTCAAATAAAGATCAGTGATCAGTCTATTCCACTTTACAAGTTTGGAGCGAAGGTTAAGGGACGAATGAAACGTAAAGGTGTGCGTGGTGAGGTTGTAGTCTCGGAACAAATTGGAACTCAGAAAACTATTAAAGGAGGATTTATTGCAACTGGTAAGTATGGTAAGGGTGTGTTCGTTAGAAAGACAAAAGCGAGAGGACCGATAAAAGAATTGTTCGGCCCTAGTGCTATGCAACTATTTTCTAGCGAACAATCTCAAGTAGAACTTGAACAGGTTTTCTTTGAGCGATTGGAAATTGAAATGGATTATGCAATAAGTCACTTTGTTAAGTGAGCGGGTCCTTCCTGAGTGAAACCCCTGCGAGTCCGGTGACGCACAGGATTTGTTTTGTTGTTGGAAGTTTCTGAGGGGTGTCAGATGTCAGTAAGATTTATTACTGTAAAATTTTGCCGTTATTATTTGATGAAGGAATTTGCTTTTAAAAGCCTTTTATTTAATCAGAAAATTTTTTATTAAAGCCTTATCATTAACAAAAGAGATAACAAATTATGAATCAATTCGAATGGGATCAGTTTATGGGTACGAGTAAAAAAAACAGAATTACTTATTTGAAAACATCTAAGCCAAATCCTGCAGTTGAGACGGTATTAGTAGTAAGAAATTTTGGTTTGAATGGAGTAGTCTATCAAAAAGGTGATGAAATAGAAATGAGAGGTCATGATCTATTTCGTGCCAAGAAAAGAGGAAATGTAAAATCGATAGGTGAAGATCCATTTATTAAGACTGGAAAATGTGTTGTCTTAAAGAGGTTTTCTTGTAAGGGAAGTGTTGTTCTACCAGGTGATGTTGTAGAATTATCAGGAGCGGACCTTGCAGCTTGTTTGAATGCTGGTAAGGTGAGACTATTGAATCCAGAAATAGATGAGCAAGTTATTCTAGCTAGCTCAGATAACGTGTGAGCAAAATACAGCCTTAATGAAAAATGATAATTTCAAATTGGAAGATTTACCAGATCAGCTAGTGAGTGCTGAATTTTTAGCATCCTGTTTTGAGGTTAGTGAGAGAACTGTTTTTAGGTATGCTGAAAGTAAGGATTTACCTAGAACTTCTGAGGGTAAATTTTCACTTATGAAAAGTCTTCTCTGGTATATATCAAAATTGAAAAACGATATTGAGGAACTCTCTGAAGATAATCCGTTGGTGAAGGCTAAATTAGAAACTCAGAATCTGATTAACAGGGAGCGGCAAATTAAAATCCAAAAGGAAGTCGGAAAATTAGTTCCTTCGAAATTAGCTGAAGTATACCTGGGGACTCTCACAAACTCGGTTAATTCAGGAATCAATAATCTCGAAAATGATTTAAAAATGATTTTTGGAAATGATAGTCAAAAATGGAAAAGGATACATTCCGAAATCATCCGCTCGAAGCAAACAATTATACAGGGTTTAGATGTTGGTCTGAAAAAATATTTAAAAGATTTTGATCTTGGTAGTGATGTTTTTGATAGCTAAATAGTTATTGATATTAATCAATGGAAGGCGTATTTTTAGCCAGTTAAAAATCTTTAATGTGCAATTTGAAAAAAGTTTGTTAGAAAAAAGCTTGGTTAATTTTTAAGGGCAATGCACAGCCTGAGATTTTATAACTGAGCTTTTTTCGTTTAATTGTCTGCAAAGGATTGATTAAACTACATAGTGATTGACTACGAACTACGTAGTGAGTAAGAACGATATGATTATTGATAAGTCATATCATTCTTTTGAAAACGAATTGTAATCGAAACAAATTAGTATTGTCCCGTGGTGTAACTGGTTAACACGTCTGACTCTGGATCAGAAGAGTCTAGGTTCGAGTCCTAGCGGGACAGCCAATCTTATGGAAGATGGATTATGGTAGATGGTCGATACTAAGTAATTTAACTAAAATATCTTCCGTCTAAACTTAAATTTTAAACATTTTTATACTGGCGCGTTCGTCTAGTGGCTTAGGACGCCGCCCTCTCAAGGCGGAGATCGCGGGTTCGAATCCCGCACGCGCTACAATCCCATAAAAATCATTTCTGTGCAAACTGAATTTTGTATTATACTTATATATTAAAGAGCCTGCGGGATGGTTCATATTATTATGGTTCCACAGAAGATATCAATCACAGATTAGATGAACATAATTCAGGAAAGATGAGATATTCAAAAGGACACTTAACATACGCAATTCATTATTTTGAAACTTTCAGCTCAAGAAATGAAGCAATTAAAAGAGAAAGGTTTTTCAAGTCAATGGAAGGTTTCAAATGGTTGAAAGAAAAAGGAATTACTTAGGTTAGCGGAGATTGTGGGTTCTCCCATAGGGACTCCTTGGAGGAATCCTGCACGCGCTACAATTTCAGAATCCATTTCTCAAATACAATTCTAAATATTAAATGAAAAGATTTGAAAAACATATTTTTATCTGTGAGAATAAAAGACCGGATGGTCATCCGCGTGGATGTTGTTCAGAGAAAAATAGTCCTGAGATACGGGAGTTATTTAAAAGAAGGATAAAAGAATTAGGACTTAATTCATCAGTGAGAGCAAACTCAGCTGGCTGTCTTGATGCCTGCGAACACGGTGTTACCGTTGTTGTTTATCCGGAACAAATTTGGTATGGAAAGGTAACAGTTGATGATGTCGAAGAAATTATTCAGAAGCATATCATTAAAAATATTCCTGTTGAAAGATTGAAAATAACAGATGAAAAGTTTAACAGGTAATAAATTAAAATCTGAAGTGCTCAGAGCATCAAAGATTCTTAAGAGATTAAAAAAAGAATATCCTATCGTAAAAATTGCACTCGAGTTTGAATCACCTTTCCAATTATTAATATCAACTATACTCTCAGCACAATGCACCGATGCAAGAGTGAATCTCGTTACCAAAACCTTATTTAAGAAATACAAAAAGCCACAGGACTTTTTAAATGTATCGGACCAAGAACTTGAGAAAGATATTTTCTCAACCGGTTTTTATCGGCAGAAAGCAAAGAGTATAAAAAATTTCTGCAAAGTTCTCCTGGAAAAGTATCAAGGAAAAATTCCATCTGATTTTGATTTACTTACTTCTCTACCTGGTGTTGGAAGAAAAACTGCTTCAGTAGTTGCTGGTAATGCTTTTGGAATTCCAGCAATTGCGGTTGATACACACGTGAAGAGATTATCAAATCTTATGGGTTTTGTTGAATCTGAAAATCCTGAAATAATAGAAGAAAGATTGAAAGTAATTTTTCCGAGCAAAGAATGGATTAATCTTGGCCATTACTTAATGAATCACGGAAGAAAGGTTTGTGTTGCCAGGAAACCAAAGTGTTTAGAATGTGTTGTTGGGGATTTGTGTCCTGGATTCAATCCGAAGAATAAATAAATATTTTTATAGAGGATGACTGATGATAAATTCAGAAAGGGATAGAGATTACTGTTTTTCGATTCTTAATGAATACACAAAAAGTGAAAGTTTGATTAAACATGCACTTGCTGTGGAAACTTGTGTGAGAGCGTATGCAATAAAACTTAATGAAGATGAAAAAATTTGGGGTAATGTAGCCTTGCTGCATGATTTCGACTACGAGATGTATCCGACAGCTGAAGAGCATCCTTACAAAGGAAATGAGATATTAAAAGGAAAAGGATTCTCTGATGAATTCAGAAATGCAATAATGTCGCATGCGGATTATACTGGAGTAAAAAGATTATCAATGCTTGAAAAAGTTTTGTTTGCTTGTGATGAGCTTGCTGGATTTATCACAGCAGTAACTTACGTTCGTCCTTCAAAAACTGTAGATGAAGTGGAAGTTAAATCAGTATTGAAAAAAATGAAAGATAAAGCATTCGCTAGAACTGTGAACAGAGAAGATATTGTTAAAAGCGCTCAGGAACTTGGCGTTTCGCTTGAAGAGCACATTCAGTTCTGCATAAATGCAATGAAGGCTAATAAGGATTTACTGGGATTATGAAGGTTGGGGATGTTGTTCAAAATTTTATCTTAAAGGATGAAAAGGGTAATGATTTTGAACTCTATAAAAATCTTGATAAAAAAGTTTTATTAGCATTTTATCCGAAAGATGATACACTGGTATGTTCGAGTCAGTTGTCTGACTATAATGAAAGTATTGATGAGTTTATGAAAAATAATATTCAAGTTGTAGGTATCAGCATAGATTCGGTTAAATCTCACTCCAATTTTTGTAATAAATTAAAACTTAATTTTCCGTTGCTTGCTGATACTGATAAAACTGTTTGCAAACAATTTAATGCAATCAATCTCCTTGGAATAAGAAAACGGCTTTTGGTTCTGATCGGAACTGATAAAAAAGTATTATGGACAGACTCAACTTTGACAGTTACCTATATCAAAACAGGGGAAATTCTGGAAAAAGCTAAATTATTATCCATCAAAGAAATGACTTGACTGGTAATCTATTAGTTACCTATTTTTCGTCCAAAATAACGGAGTTTTAATAGGGTTTTGCTACATCATTGATATTCCGGGAAGAATATCAGAATTTAAAAAGTATCTTAAAGAAATATTTCTAAGCTGAGTAACTTTAAATTACCTTAAAATGATTAGCAAAATCTTAATTCCGCTTTTAGCATTCTCTCCACTTTTATTTCCCCAGCAGGATTTCAGAATAGTTACTTCAAATCAGTCTTTAATTATTATTGAGTACACTCCGCAGTATGTAGATACTTCCATCAGAAAAATTGATAATCAAGAATTCAGAAATATTGGACTAGCATTTGGTTATGTTGACGAATCACTTGAAAGTGGAATCCCTGAAATTCCTGAAAGACGATTGGTTATAGGTGTTCCATCTGAATTTGGTAATTCAATCAAGGTGTTAAGTTCTACTTACAAAGTATTAAATGGCAAAGTACTTCCTATTCCTTCATATGAAAAGGAAAATTTCCTTGATGCAGTTAAATATGAAATCGCACCTGAATACAATAACTACACTGATTTCCCAGAACTTGCTTCTTTTGGTGATTACGGAATTGCCAGAGGTCTTGGTGTGCAGGATATCAGAATATTTCCTGTTAAGTTTGATGTCAATACGAATACGATAAAATTATATTCAAAAATTGTTATTCAGATTGATTATGCCAATGCTCAAGTGACTGGAATAAAAACAGAAGATGATCTTCTGAAATATTCAGTAATCAATTTTGACGCAGCAAAATTTTGGGTGAGAGAAAATAATAAATTTTCTAAGGTTGGAAATAGTGTTTTGGCTAATGGTCAATGGGTAAAATTTGAAGCTCCGACTGAAGGCATTTATAAAATTGATAGAGAAAAGTTCGAATCATTTGGTTTCAATGTTTCATCAATTGATCCACGAACCATTAAGATTTATAATAATGGAGGCAAAGCGTTATCAGAAAAAGTAACAACTCCTCGTCCTGCAGACCTGGTTGAAAATGCAATATTTATCTCCGGTGAAAGCGATGGAACTTTTGATCAGGGAGATTATATTTTATTTTACGGAAGAGGCAGCCAGTTCCGGGATATTGATTCTACAGGTAAAACAATTAAAAGATTTAATCATCCATTCTCTGATAAAAATTATTTTTTCATTACATCGGGCGGTGAGAATGGCAAACGTATTCAGAGCAAATCAAGCTTGAATACAACCGAAGATTATGTCCAGACTTCAACAATTGCATTTGCAGATTACGAAGTTGAAAAAATTAATCTCGCTAAATCAGGCAGACAATATTTTGGTGATGACTATTCGCAATCTGTACCCACCAGAACATATATGACTAAACTCGATTATAGAATTACTTCTTTCCCAATCGATTATAAATTAAGATTTGTAAATGCTTCCCAGGGAGCTTTTACATTAACTCTTGCAGAAAATAATATTAACATTCTTTCAAAGTCTTTGGCAGGTTATGGAAATGCTTCGTATACAGTTGGAGTAGCATATTCAGAAAGTGCTTCATTCAACGGAACACTACCGGATAACCGAAGCGTATTAAAATTTACTCTAAGTTCTTCATCAGTAAATGCAGTTGGTTACCTGGATTATTTTGAAATTACTTATGAAAAAGAATTAAAACCTGTTGAAAACAAAATCATATTTTTCTCGAAAGACTCATCAGCTATTGTTGAGTATTACCTAAGCGGATTTCCATCTTCAGAGATTAAAGTTTTTGATGTAACTGACCATAGCAATATTCTTCTTATTAACCCAAAACCCGGTTGGCCAAGCGGAGGTGATTACAGATTCCAGTTTGCTGAAAATGAGGATTCAATTAGGAAATACATTGCTGTTGGTGATGAAAGTTTTCTCATCCCAACTAATCCAAGCACTGTAGAGAATTCTGACATTAGGGGAATAACGGACGGTGCCAAGTTCATCATTATCTCTCATAAAAATTTTCTTGATGCTTCGAATAGATTGAAAAGTTACAGAGAAAGCGAAACAAAGATCCCAATTTCTACAATAGTCATTGATATAGAAAAAATATTTAATGAGTTTTCTTGTGGAATACAGGATGTATCTGCTGTAAGAGATTTTATAAAATATGCTTACGATAACTGGCAGATAACACCCGAATATTTTATGTTCATGGGAAAAGGTACTTATGACTATAAAAATATTGAAGGATTTGGAGATAATTATATTCCAACTTGGGAAACAGAAGAATCTCTCAAGCTGATCTTTGGAGCGGATTCTTATTGCACTGATGATTTCTTTGCGAGAATAGATGGGGAAGATTTAAAACCGGATATTGCTTTTGGAAGATTAACAGTAAGAAGTTTAAATGAAGCCAATACTTACTATGATAAGATAGTTCATTATGAATATAACAGTGAGCGAGGTAACTGGCGAAATCTAATAACACTCATTGCAGACGATGGTTACACCTCTACACGTTATGAGGGAAGTGAGCATACTGCACCTTCAGAAGCGCTTGCGAAGAATATTATTCCTCCTTCATTTGATATTAAAAAAATATATCTAGCCGATTATCCGGTAGTCATTACCGGAAACGGAAGAAGAAAGCCAGCTGCTAATACTGATATATTAAAAATTATGAATCAAGGTACTCTTCTTGTAAACTATATCGGTCACGGAAATCCAGATGTTTGGGCACACGAATACGTTTTTGAAAGAACAGTGACAATTCCACAACTTACAAATGACAAATACTTCTTTCTCTGTGCAGCAACTTGTGATTTTGGATATTATGACATACCCAACTTCCAGAGCGGAGCAGAAGAAATATTGTTTTTGAAGGATGCTGGATCCATTGCTACTTTTAATTCCGGCAGGTTGGTCTTCTCAGGCCAGAATCACCTTTTAAATTTTACGCTGATGGAATATTTGCTTGATCTTCCAAGAGATACAATGAATCTGAATGTAACGCTGGGTTATTCTGTCTACAAAACAAAATTAGAATGGAATACGGTGAATGCTCAGAAGTTCCACCTCCTTGGCGATCCGACGATAAGATTAAATGTGCCCCAATATTTTGGTTCTATTGATTCAGTTAATGGCCAGCTTTTGAATGTTGACATTCAAATTAAAGCATTGAGCGATACTAAAATAGCCGGCACAATACTCAAACCTGACGGCACAAAATGGAATGAATACAATGGTGAAGGACTTCTAACTATTTTTGATTCGGAGAGGACCAAGTTGCTTGAGGAAATAGATAACTATCCAATGTTAATTCAGGGAGGTGTTATCTTTCGTGGAAGAGTGTCGGTTACTAACGGTGAGTTCGAAGCTGAATTTGTTGTTCCGAAAGATATTTCTTATGAAAACAAGAATGGTAAAATCATCTTTTATTTCTTTGACCTTTCCACAGATGGATTGGCTTTCACCAATAGGATTATTGTTGGTGGAACGGATACAACGGCAGTTAATGATGGTGCAGGTCCGGAAATTGAAATATTTTTTGACAACGTTGCATATGTAAGTTCTTACCTTGTAGGTCCCGAACCAAATTTAATCGTGAAGCTTTTTGATGAAACGGGACTGAATACAACTGGCACGGGAGTTGGGCATAAACTAGAAGGAATCTTAAATGAAAATGCAGCTAGTCCGATAGATTTCACTGATTACTTTGTTGGTGAACTTGATGCCGGCGGTAAAAGCGGTGAAATCAATTATAAGTTTAACAGAATGAATGATGGTGATTACACAATAGAAGTAAAAGCCTGGGATGTTTTTAATAATTTTTCTAATGAAGAATCTTTCTTTACTGTTGTTAGCACAAATGATCTGGTAGTAAGGGATGTTTACAACTATCCAAATCCTTTTACATCCAGCACGGCATTTACTTTTCAGCATAACCTTACACAGCCTGTTGATGTAAAGATAAATGTTTATACAATTGCCGGAAGATTGATAAAACAACTTGAAGAGAAGAATATCGATCAAAAATTTGTTAAGGTAAATTGGGACGGCAGGGACGAAGATGGAGATCAAATTGGGAATGGTACTTATCTCTATAAATTAATTGTGAAAACACCAGACGGAGAATTTACCCAAAGTGTCCTGGGGAAGATGGCGGTAGTTAAATAACTGAGTAATTTTATAGCATTTTTAATCAAAATAATTTTTATATATTTCTAACTTGAAGAGGAACGATAATGTTTAAAACAGATGAAAATAAAATATCCAGGAGGAAAACTAAAATGAAGGTTATAATATCCTTCTTTTTGATAGGACTGACTGTAATTGCTATTCCCAGCAAAAGTTTTGCACAAGGAGAAGCTGCAGTTCCATTCTTATTATTAGCACCAGATTCACGATTCGGTGCTTTAGGCGAATCAGGAACAGGTCTTGCTGATAACTCTGCGGCAATATTCTGGAATCCTGCAGGAATCGCATATCTCACAGGTACAGAAGTTACAATAACGCATAGTAATTGGCTACCGCAATTTAACTTAGATTTATTTTATGACTACTTGACTTTCAGAACTTACATTGAAGAGCTAAGTGGTAATGTGACAGCTAGTGTTACATACATGAATTTTGGTGAGTTTGTAAGAACTCTTGAAGGAGGACCTGAGCCGGTTGGAACTTTCAGTGCTTATGACGCTGCTCTGACTCTTGGTTATGCAACCAAGTTAGGAACTGATTGGGGTGTTGGTTTTAACTTCAGGATTATTCATAGCAGACTTTCTGATCAGCCAACAGGTGAAGAAGAGGGAACAGGTGTTGCTACTTCTGTAAGCTTTGACCTTGCTGGAATGTGGAGACCGGCGTATTTAAATATCTTTGGCTGGGAGCTTGAAAACAGATTCAGTGTTGGAGCTAATTTAAGCAATCTTGGTCCAAAAATTACTTATATCGATGCAAAGCAATCAGATCCTATCCCAACTAACTTTCGTGTAGGATTTGCATTCCAGATTCTTAGAGATGAATTCAATTCATTAGTCTATACTTTGGATTTTAGTAAACTCTTAGTCAGCAGAGATTCTACAAGTTCCGAAGAATTTTACACAGGGATAATTACTTCCTGGGGAGACGATGCCATCAGCGAAGAAATAAAAGATGTTATCACAACTATGGGTGTGGAATACTGGTATGGAACACCGGGTGATTTTCTTTTTGCATTAAGATCAGGCTTCTTCTACGAAGATCCAACAAAAGGTAATAGAAAATTTTTGACTTTCGGCGCGGGTTTGAGGTATGATATTTATGGATTCGATTTCAGTTATATAAGCTCAATTGAAGAGAACCATCCGCTTGATGAAACTTTAAGATTTACAATCTCGATTGGTTGGGGAGCAGTTCCGGAACCACAAAGGGGTTTTCCAAGGGGCATTTAAAAATTTAATATGAAATATTTCCTTCTCTCTTTTCTTCTACTATTTGAATTGGGCAGATTATCTGCCCAATCTTTTGTCGGTAAGCTTAATCCTTATCCATCCACTATTGAAAAATCGGTAATCGCTGATGATACGCTGAAAATTCTTGCTATAATGGTCAGCTTCCAGCAGGATGCAGATGGAACGACTTCTGGTAACGGTAAGTTTGGAACAATCTATTCACAGAATTATGGAAATGATATTTTAGATCCGTTACCTCACGATAAAAACTATTTTGAATCTCATCTGCACTTTGTACAAAATTATTTTGCTAAAGTATCAAAAGGTAACTTGAACATTGAGTATAGTGTTCTTCCCGATACTTTTTCTGTCACAGATAGAATGAGAAATTATTCACCTGATCCTGGTTCAGATGATTTCACTCCTATTGCAGATTTTTCTGTTGAAGCTTGGACAAAAGCAGATGAATTTTATCCTGGTTTTAATTTCAGTGAGTACGATGTCTTTCTGATTTTCCACGCTGGTGTTGGAAGAGATATTTCACTTCCTGGAAGTATCGGCAATGAACGAGATATACCATCTGTGTATCTGAGTGATAATGCATTAAAAGAAATTTACGGAAATGATTATGAAGGAATCCCCGTATCGGGTGGATCATTCAAGATTACTAACAGTATGATTATCCCTGAAACAGAGAGCAGGGAAGTTGAAACTATCAGCGGAACATTCCTATTTGAAATTACGATCAATGGATTAATTTGTGCAAGCATTGGCAGTCATCTTGGTTTACCGGATTTGTTTGATACTGAAACCGGGTTAAGTGCAATTGGAAGATTTGGCTTGATGGATGGGCAAAGCATTTTTGCTTATCTGGGAACTTATCCTCCCGAACCATCTCCCTGGGAAAAAATAAAACTTGGCTGGGCTGAACCAGTAACAATGGAAATACAAAATGCTAATGTAAGTCTCGTTACAAATCTTGCAGCTACAATTAGCGATACAGTTATTCTCAAAGTTCCTCTCAATTCTTCTGAATATTATCTGGTTGAAAACAGAATTCGAGATGCTTATACCAATGGTTCTACTATTACTTACGCAATAGGTGATATTTTTATCACAAAAACTTTTCCTAATGATACAACCGGTTACCGCAGCTTTGATGTTGATTCTCTCTCAGGAGTTGTTATAGATGTTGATGAATTTGACTGGGCTGTTCCCGGCAACGGAATTGTTATCTGGCATATTGATGAAAATGTTATCAACGAAAAAATTGCTAACAACAAAGTCAACACAGAGAAAAATAGAAGAGGTGTTGATATTGAAGAAGCAGACGGTGTTCAGGATATCGGTGAAAGGTTCTTCACAATTTTTGGAGATGAAGTTATTGGTGAAGGAACAGACTATGACTTTTGGTATGCTTCTAATCCCTCTGAGTTATTTCAAAACCGTTTTTCAAAAGACACACGACCAAACACTCTCACTAACACAGGTGCAAATAGTTTAATTACAATTAAAGATTTCTCTGAAATTGATAACCGGATGAGCTTTAGAGTTGAGTTTGGTGATTCTGTTGTGAAGCCGTTGTTTACATTTAAAATGGATTCCGTTGGTATAGGTAATTCTCTTTCTTCACTTACTGGTCCCTTTGATAGCTCATTTCCACAAGAATACACAACATATTACGGAATATTAGATTCAAATCTGATCATTTCGAGTCAAGCGGGTACATTAATTGAATACAATAAGTTCTCCAAGTTTAAAACTAGTGGACATGTTTTAAACGCGTTTCACTATGTGTACGGAGTGTTTGATTCAACAATCAATATTGCTGCTACATATTCAGATATAGTAGCAAGTAATCTTATAAATATTGGCGAGCAAATAACTGCACCTCCGATTATTATTCAAAACGAAGTGAATCAGCCAGAATTATTGGTAGCTACTTACGAACGGGAAGTCAATCCTGTAGGCATCGGGAGATTGATTTACTTTAATATTTCTACTGATCCTTCTAATCCATTTGTTGAGAGAATAACTGAAACTGGTTTAATAGCAAAACAGATTGTTGCGAATGAAGAATACCGAGCAGTTTTCGGAAAGCAAATTACAATGGAAATGATGGATTATTGGTTCCTAATCGATAATTCAGGCAGTTATGAATTCGAAAGCGAGGTACCAGTATTTTTAATGCTAAGTAAAGATGTGAACGGAGAATATTTTTCCGTTATGCTGGTTAATTCCTTATTAAATCCTAATATCGATTATGTATATGGAATTAGAGGGAATGAAGTTTTATTCAAGTTTAGTATAAACAAAAAAACTGAGCTTGAAAAATTTGCGCTTACAGATTTAAGGCAAGATGGCACAAACTACATAGCCATCAACAACGGAAACAACATTGAAGTATACAATTTAACTGGTGCAATGACAGATAATTTCCCATTTACTGATCCTGAAGAAATTGGATTTGTTGGGACACCACTTACTGCAGACTTTGAGGGCGATAGCAAATCAGAAATTATTTCTGTGACAAAAGATGGAAGAATTTTTGCAATTGATGGAGGAACGGGAAAGGTTGTTCCGGGCTTTCCTATTTCCTGCGGTGGAAATGTATCTGTTACTCCTGTTTTATATAATGCAAATGGAAAAACAAATCTTGCTGTTTTAAATGATCAAAATGTTCTTTCAGCGTGGTCAATCAGTTCAGTTGAAGGAAAACTTTATTGGTCTGAAGAATTTGGCAATCCGCAGAATACTTCATTTATAGAAGCTGCAGAAAACACAAACAGGATAAATGAATTCTTCCCGGCAAACAGAGCGTACAATTATCCAAATCCGGTTTACGAAGGATCGACAAATATTCGTTACTATGCAGATAAAGATGCTCATATTAACATTAAGATTTTCGATCTTGCAGGAGATTTTGTTGCAGAGTTAAATGATGAAGCTCAGGGTGGAATGGATAATGAAACTGTCTGGAATGTTGGGGATATTCAAAGTGGAGTTTATCTTGCAAGAATAGAAGCCGTCTGTGATTGTGGAAATACAGAACAAGCGGTTATAAAGATAGCGGTGGTTAAGTAAAGAATTGCTGGTGTCATTCCCGTGAAAACGGGAATCCACAGGCTTTGAAAGTGAATGGATTCCCACTTTCGTGGGAATGACAAATACTCTAGTTTAAGTCTGATCTACACGAATAAAATATTAATAATAAAATCAATTAGCTCCTATCAATAATTCTACAATCTAATTATAAATACTTTTCTTAATGAAGAAACTATTTTTTGTTTTAATCTTATTACTTATTTCAGGAAAATCATACCCCCAGTTTACTGAGTTTCATCCTGAGTTGGATTGGTTTACGATAAAAGGCAAGCACGTTGAAGTTCATTATCACAACGGTGCCGAACGAACCGCAAAAGTTATAGCTAAAATTGCGGATGAAGTCTGGGAACCAATTTGTTCTCTTTATGATTACGAGCCAACCAAAGTTCACTACGTAGTAAAAGACATTGATGACTATTCGAACGGTGCTACTTACTTCTTCGATAATAAAATTGAAATATGGACAAGTGCACTCGATTTTGATTTGAGAGGAACTCATAACTGGCTTCGTAATGTAATCTCACACGAGTTTACCCATATGGTACAGATTCAAGCGGCGATGAAACTTTCCCGTTCGGTACCAGCTGTTTTCCTGCAGTTAATTAATTACCAGGAAGAGAGAAGACCTGACCTGCTTTACGGCTATCCTAACTATGTAATTTCTTATCCGATTGCATCTGTAAACGTTCCAGCCTGGTTTGCGGAAGGAACTGCGCAATATATGCGACAGGAATTTGATTATGATAACTGGGATGCTCACCGCGATATGATTTTAAGAAGCTACGTTCTTGATGGTAATATGTTAACCTGGAATGAAATGGGTGTGTTTGGAAAAACAAGTCTTGGTAATGAATCGGTTTACAACTCAGGATTTGCATTAACAAGATATATAGCTCAGCAATATGGAGAAGATAAATTAAGAGAATTAACAAAAAAACTAGGTAAGCTTGGAAACTTTACCATCGATGCGGCTTTTGAAGATGTGCTGGGAAAAGATGGAAACGAAATTTACAACGAGTGGCAAAATTATCTTATTGAAGATTATACTGAGCGTACGGAAAAAATAAATTCCAACTTAGTTACAGGAGAAAAGATAGCTGATAAAGGTTTCGGAAATTTTTATCCTACATTCAGCAAAGACGGCAAAAAGATTTATTACATCTCTAATAAATCTTCAGACTACTTTAGCCCATCTTCTATTTATGAATACGATGTAGAATCAAAAACAGAAAAAATGTTAGTAAGTGGAGTTCGCTCAACATACAGCTGGATTCCAGGACAAAACAAAATACTCTACTCAAAGATTACAGAGGACAATCCTGATTGGTATAACGTTCACGATCTTTTTATTTATGATATTGATGAGGATGAAGAAGTAAGACTAACGAATAACCTTCGTGCAAACCAGCCTGATATTTCAAATGACGGAAAGAAAATTGTATTTCTTTTTCAAAAGGATGGAACAACAAATCTCGGTCTGGTAGATATCGACGGAAATAACTTCAAAGCATTAACTTCTTTTGAAAATGGTGAACAGGTTTACAATCCAAAATTCTCAAATGCTGATTCGTTTATCATCTTTGATTATTCTTATCATCAAACCAGGGATATCGCAAAAGTAAATCTTGATGGAACAGGATATGAATATGTAATTAAGACTGACAAGGATGAAAGAAACCCGGTCTTCGATAAGAACGGAAATATTATTTATTCTTCAGATGAAACTGGCATTTACAATATTTACTCTTTGAATCCATCAACAAAAGAAAAGAAACAGCTAACTAATGTTCTTGGTGGTGCATTTATGCCGGATGTATGTGAGACCGGTGAACTCACCTATTCCGGTTATACTTCAACTGGTTATAAAATCTTCTACTTAAATAATGAAGAACAGAATGAAGTAAGTTCATCTGCAAGTTATGTGTGGAGAAAAAATCCACCGCTTGATATGACCAAACCAAACGGCGACATCGAAGAGTTCGATATTGCATCTCTGAAAAACTTTAATGATTACGAAACTCCTGAGTACACTGAATCAAAATACAGCGGTGCGTTCTCAAGCCTAAGCTTTTTCCCATTTATCAGATTTGATAACTACAATACATCAAACAGTTTCTGGCAGAGAATTAAGCCCGGATTGTATGTTGCCTCAAATGATATGCTAAACCGATATTCAATTTTTGCCGGTGCAGCTATAAATGCAAAATGGGAGCGAGATTTGTTTTTTATTTTTGAATTTAAAAATAAGCTTCCTCTATTAAGCCTGATAGGATTAAAGCCAGAACTCTCAGCAGAGTTATACAGCGTAAGTCGAAAAGCAGATATTGATGTATTGTTTGGTCCTGATACTGTGAATGGTAATGTATCATACGATCAGGTTATTCCAACAGAAGTTACTTATAATCTGCTGGAATTTGATTTAGCAGCAAGGCATCAAATTATCAACCGTTACAATGATCTTGAACTGAGATTTATTTTCAGTCGGTACACTGCAACAATTGGCAGTTTTATTATTGAAACTGATGGAGATCCAATTCTTTATCCAACCTCGGATGACACTTACTTTATTGGCAGAGATTTCAGATTGAGTTACAATTTTGAAGCGCTTAAACCGACACGTGACACAGATATCAATCCGATTGGAATGTCAGTTGATTTTGTTTACGATTATGAGTGGAATGAATTTAACGATGAAGGGGAATATGTGATTGAAGATGGATTGCTCAAACCAAAATACAACGATTACAATTTTCACCGGCTACTGTTGGATGGCAGTTTTTATATTCCGCTTTGGGGAGATCATACTTTAACAACAAGGCTTGCTGCTGGTACGATTCTCGGTCCTGCCGTTCCTGACTTCTTCGATTTTTATATTGGCGGATTGATTGGCTTTAAAGCATATCCGTTTTACTCTTTAAGTGGTAATGAAATGGCCTGGATAAACCTCACTTACCGATTTCCATTGTGGCGTGATATTGATTACAAAATGAGCTTCCTTTACTTCGATAAAATATTTTTATCATTTCATTTTGATTATGGAAATGCGTGGACGGGTGATATTCCAGCAATCGATGATTTCAAAAAAGGAGCAGGAGCAGAAATCAGGCTTGATATGAACTCTTATTATCTTTTTCCCACGGCATTATTCTTTAATGCTTCTTATGGCTTTGACCAATTCGATAAGGTCGTTGATCAGGGTGTTGCAACTTATGGCAAAGAATGGAGATTTTACGGTGGAATTCTTTTCGGATTTGACATAGTCAATAATAAAACTGGTTTTACAAATCCAAATCGCATAAGGTAATGATATGAAGATATTAAAAATATTTTTAGTAATAATTATTCTTTCTTTTGTTTCCTTCAGTCAGGTGAATGAAAGCAACAAGCTTCAGCTAACCGGCAATCTCTACGCGGATTCAAAAATAATATCTAACACTTATTCCGAGATGAATCGTAATCCAATGGCGGATGATTTACCAGGTAAAAAATCTGCTGTTCTTTCAGGTGTTCTCTCCGCAATTATTCCCGGTGCCGGACAGGTTTATAATGAAGATTACTGGATTGCTGGAATTTTTGTTGCAGTTGAAGCGGCTTTAATTACAACTGCAGTTGTTTATGATAATAAAGGTGATGATCAGACAGAATATTTTGAAAATTATGCTGATGATTTTACAAATCCGGATCACAACTGGAGTGTCGTTAGGTATGCTGAATGGCTGGTAGAATATCAATATAATAATGATCAAGAACTGTTGAATAGAATTGTAATTAGCGATGATGAATCTTTACCGCCTTGGGAAAGAGTAAACTGGGCTGAATTAAATGCAGCGGAGACTGGTTCACATAATCTTCCCCCTCACGGTGAACAGCAGTATTACGAGTTGATAGGGAAATATCATCAATACAGCGGTGGGTGGAATGACTACACTGGAGGAGCGAATAACTCACAAATATCTCCAAACTACGAATACTACTCTGGTCAACGTGGACTGGCAAACGATTACTACAATACATCATCTACTGCAATTATGGGTGTATACATCAATCACGTACTCAGTGCTGCAGAAGCTGTCTGGGGTGCTACGAGGTTCAACAAATATCTTGCAGTAAATTTCAGAGTAGAGCCTTATAATACTGCAACTGGAACTGAGTTAGTACCAACATTGAAGGTGAAGTTTAGTTTTTAAAAAAATATGAAGTATCATTGTTAGTATCTATTTTCTTTTAAATGAAAATGTGATACTCTAGTGTTTAAACCCTGCCTATTTTTCAAGATGTTTCAAGGAGGAATTTAGTCAGCTTCCAAGTAAGCTTCTGAATTAAAGCCTTTCCCAACTCATTTTCAATTCTGAATCTAAAGAATTTATTTATAGCTATTGATTTGGCTTTAGCATATCAGATATTTTCTTCTTATCTTTTTTGGAGTCTATATGTACTATCTAAAATATTTTCATTTAATAGAATTGAAAAAAATAATAATATAAAGTAATAACTGCTTGAAAAATTATGTTAACGATGATCGATCACTCTCCGCATACGAATGCAAAAATGTAATTCGTTCAATCCTTTTGGTTATTTATTTCTTTTTATCATTTCACAATATCTATCCACAAAATTCAAATTTAACTTTCGAGCATTTTGGAGTAGAACAAGGTGCACTACCAACGATTCCTTGCATGTTTC
>Ga0208980_10000651_pt1 | contig 20000 bp, 21 predicted proteins | sample WetSurMetagenome_3_FD_187993 | JGI IMG/M metagenome (GOLD analysis project Ga0208980, IMG submission 187993) | Wetland microbial communities from Twitchell Island in the Sacramento Delta, sample from surface sediment Aug2011 Site A1 Bulk (version 2) | ecosystem: Environmental > Aquatic > Marine... | reverse complement strand
AGAGACACCCGACCTCACCCTATATGAGCCGCAGGACGTGGCTATCAAAGATTATTCTAGCCTGACTTACACAGAGGCTTTCCAGAAGATGTTCGATCAGGTGAAAAAGGAATATGCCTTCAACGGCATTGCTGGCAAGGCGCCGGATTGGAATGCAGTTTATGAGAAGGTATTACCGATGGTGGCGAAAGCTGAGACCGATAAGGACGCGACCGCTTATTACAACGCGCTGCGGGAATTCATTGTCGCCTTCAAAGATGGACACGTGGGCTTGGATGGGGGCGATATTGCCAGCCAGGTGTTCAGCGAATCCGTGTCGGGGGGCTATGGCATCTCCATCCGCGAACTGGAGGATGGAAAGGTAATCGCCGCCAGTATTGTGACAGACGGACCGGCTGGACAAGCGGGCATCAAGGTTGGGGATGAGATCACCCAATTCGACGGAATATCGATCAAGGATGCCCTCCGCGCAGTTCAGCCATTTTCCGCGCCACATTCCACTGATTTTTCGTTGTATTACCAGCAGGATCGCTATCTGACCCGCGCGCCACTGGGAACGAAGGCATCGATCACTTTTATCGATCAGATCAGCAAAAAGGAAAAAACAGCGGACCTCATCGCAAATGATGAGACCCAGAGCTGGTCGGACACATCCGTTTATAAAGGATATGACCCCAATGCCTTGCCGGTGGTCTTTCACATTGAAGAAGATGACCTTGGAAAAGTTGGTGTTGTGAAGATCAACTCGAATTACGATGACCTGAACCTCATCGTTCGTCTGTTTGAGCGGGCACTTAAAACCTTCCGTGATAATGAGGTGGCGGGCATCATCATCGACATGCGCCAGAACAGCGGGGGAGCGAATTTGGGGCTGGCAGGTTTTCTAATGGATAAAGAAATTCAAATGGGTCAACTGGAGTACTTCAGCGAAAAAACGGGAAAATTCGAGCCAGAAGGTCCGCGCGAGCGGGTACTCCCCAACCAGGAACAATACACCTTCCCCAAAATGGCTTTGCTGGTGGGACAGGGTTGCGCCAGCGCGTGTGAGCTGGAGGCATACGGATTCAGCCAGGTGCCAGGGATGCAGGTGATCGGAATGTACCCTAGCGCAGGGGTGGAAGCCGAGGTTGCGCGCGGGCAATTCAAGCTCCCCGAAAACTTCTCGGGTCAATTCCCCACTGGCAGGTTCACTTATGAAGATGGAAGCCTGTTCTTGGAAGGTCAGGGAGTGATTCCAAGTATAAAAGTCCCAATTGATGAAGCAAATGTCACTTCCCAAGAGGATGTGGAAATGAACCGCGCGATGCAGTACATCCTCCAGCCGAAAGGAGCAAGCGTAACACCTGTAAGCGACCCAATCTTTTCCGACCTACCCACCGTGGAAAAAATATTTAACGAGGGCAAGGTTGGATATCTTGAGCAATATGCCAAGGAGAAATACCCCAACAGCCTGGAGGTAGGTAAGGTGTTCCCCTACACAATAGTGCTCAAAGAATCTACACCGATGGTCTGGGGATTTGGCTGGTGTTCAACCTCTCAGGATATATTGGAGCAGAACCTCAGTCAGATACTTATCAAATTCATGTTGAACGGGAATGTTGTGCCGGCAGATAAGATCGCAGTTGTAAACCAAACCGGGAAGGATGCGAATGGAAAGGATGTCTGGTGCCGTTCGGCTGCGTTGGTTCCGGATCAATGGCCAAGTGGTGAGCACCACCTGGAAACCGAGATCACATTTAAATCAAAGATCAATGATGGGATGACAGATTATCCCGCTGGAGCCATCAAGAACGAGTACACTGTTTACGTCCCCTAATTATGTGGAATAAAAAACAAACCGGGTGGAAATTTCTCCACCCGGTTTGTTTATTTTTGAGCTGTGGCTTCTGCCTGTACGGCATCCCGTCTTTGGAATTTGGCTGTAAAAATTCGATAAAAGGTGAGAAAAAGCGCCGCGGTTCCTGTGAAGTAATAGACGAAGAACATACCCGGGGTCATGGTGTCCGAACCGGCAGCCAGACCATGCACCAAAACGGCAAAGAAGGTGAAGAAGCTAACATAATGGATCAGCCGCCAAAGTTTCTGGCCAATGCCCTGGCGCAGGTAAAAACTGATCACGATCAAAGCCAGCAGGTAGAGTGAGATCTGACCCAATCCAACCCATCCCGGGCGATATGATTGCACTGAGAAGGGGATGAAGAACTGGGAAAGAGACATATTGATATATTTATCTCCCATCAGGATCAACCCGTGCAGCGTTGCCATTCCGAGCGCGAGCAGCGAGATGAACTTATGCAGATCAGCAGTAATGGCATGCCCGGGCCAAATTCGTGAAAGACGGGTGGTCATAAGCAGACCCCACACAACTGAGAACCAGAGCATCAAATATCCCATGATCGCCAGACCCCGCGAAAAATACCAAAAAGCTTTGATATCCGTGCCCGCCAGGGATTGAACCAAACCAGGCAGGATCCACGGAAGCGCAACAGCCGAAAGCGCCAACCCGAGAGCACCACCTATCAAATAAAGTGCGAAAGAGTTCTTCTTCTGAACCGGTTCGAAAGAAAATGACGATGATTTCATGAAACCCTCCAAAGATGATCATTAAAATTATTCAACATTAAGGAATCTCCATTTTCGAGGACGATCAACCCGGCATAGCGGGGGTGTGAATTCAACCAGGATTCGCCACCCCGGCTACCCTTGATGAAAACGGTCTTGGCGGCCAGCTCAGCTTCCATCACCGTGGGTGCCAGGATTGTGGCCGTGAGGATATCTGTGATTGCCGAGCGGCCCGTGCGTGGGTCGATGATATGGTGCTGCCACGCTCCTCCTGCCATCCAGCGGCGGTGATCGCGACCAGATGTTGCCACACCATTGCGTTGGATGGCTAACACTCTGGTGGCTACGCCCCGCTCGAACGGAGCTTCCACACCCACTGGCCAGGCAGTCAGGTCGCTCAGGGGACCGCTCCCCGCCACATCCCCGCCGGCATTGACCAGCGCGGGTCCATATTTTTTAAGGCGACGCATGGTCTTATCGGCAGCCCAACCTTTACCGAATCCGCCAAAATCCAATCGAAGACCAGCAGGGAGTGTGACGGTGCGGGTGGCTGCGTCCAGCTGGATCTCATCCAACCGGGATACTATCGGTTCGAAATCGCCCAGTGTACTTGGAGCGGATGAGATCAGGTCAAAACTGCGGTCATATCCGATCGCTTCCATCGAGTCCAGAATTTCGGGTGTTACGATCGCCTCCGATTCTGCCGCCCCCCGTAGACTTAGCAGCAGCACTTCCCAGAAAGTTTTAGAGACCTGCACAGGTCTTCCGGAGGCTGCATTCACGCGGTTAAGCTCGCTGCCCGGCCTAAAGCGGCTTAGCGAATCCTCCCAGCCATCGAACCAGCCGGGCACACGCCCCAGGATACGGGCATCCGCTTCGCTGCTATCCAGCGCTGCCATTACCTCGGAACCCATCGCATGAAATTCGATCTTAAAGACCATCAGGAGGTCCTTGAGTTTGTGAATGGCGCTGCGGAACCGGAATTGCCGTTGTTGATGACGACTGATTGCACCTGGGGTTTGCTGACCGATGAACTTTGTGGGACAGCCATATTGACCACCCGCAACGAAGATGAACTGCTGGTGGAGGCGGACGCAGAAGCGTTTGCCGATTGTGCGCTGTTTGTTTGGCTATCAGCCTGAATGGATTTGTAGGAAAGGTCGCTCCAGAGCGCGATCGAACCTGTCACTGCCACTGCTGTCAGCCCGATTTTGATCCCATTTACTAATTTTGATTGCTGCTTTGTTTCCATGACGAATTTCCTTTGGGGAATATTATTGAACCAATTGGGTGGCCACCACGTTGCCGGATCGATCCACCAGGACGAGAGCGCCATCGGAAAAACCGACTGCGTAAACGATCTGGTTTTGGTAACGGGCCCATTGGATGGCAACAGGTTGGTTATTATTGATGTATGTCTCTGCAACACTCACTGCTTGATCGGGGCTGGCGGTAGCGGCATCCGTCCCGGTGATGGAGTTGTATCTGACGGAACCATCCTGGGCGCTCAAATAGAGCAGGCTCCCATCCTGCATTTTGACTTCATAAGCCAGTTCACCGTTGAAGATCAACAACTCTGGATCAGACGCGAGTTTCTCGCCAGGTCCAGCCGATGTGACGGCTAAATTAGAAGCCTGCTGAACCGAGAGGGCAGGCTGGAGGGAGGCGCCAGAGGTAGCGGATGAAGTGGATTGCGCAGCCGTATTGGCCAATGCAATGTTGGCAGAAGCTCTCTGGGTGACAAACAAAGAGGTTATTGATGCGATGCCGGTTACCACCACGACGATCATAGTGGTCCAGATCAAGGAATAGATGGCTGCTCTTTTATTCATGCTTAAACGAATTCCTGGTTATGGTTACTTTCGTGCCTAAGAATACTCGGTGGAGATTGGTATAGAATTAAAAATGGGTCAAAAAATTCCAAGAAATTTCCAATCAAATACGATCTGTTTTCAACACCCCATTCTTTGATAGGAAATCAAACGGGATATCCTGTTTAGCTGACTCAGGATATCCCGTGATTTAATAATTCTTGATTGCGGGTGTTTTACGAAGTTTTCGTATTGGTTACCGGGGCAGGGGCAGCAGCGCTGGAGGAATTTGCCGAGGATCCGCTTCCGCCAGTATTGACAACGATATGGGAGATGGCTGGCTGCGAGGCGGTTGGCATCCCGCTGAAGTTGATATTGACAGCCCGCAGTAAAGGAGCCTGGGTGGGGGTGGCGGTGGGCTGAGGTTGAAAGGGCGTGTTCATCACCGGCTGGGCAGAAGCGGGTGCAACACCCCCGGAAGCCTGACCAGCAGCCAGTTTCTGGTTAACAACCTCAATGGACTTAGTTGAAAACATGCTCCACAGGCTGAGTGACCCAGCCAACGCGCCGGCAGCCACGATGATCTTGACGGCGTCTGTTGAATAGGATTTCTTTTTTGAATTCATTATTCTTTTTCCTCAATGCTTTCGTTAGTCATTATCACTTTCATGTTCATCTTCCGACCCGGAGCCGCCACCCGAGGATGAGCCTGAATTCGATCCAGTTGCTGCTGCGCCTGAGCTGTTGCTTGAGGTGTACTGGACATATTGAATTGCCAAAATGTTGCCAGCCCGATCGACATATACATTCGCACCGTTCCAGAAGCGGATGAAGTATGCAAGCTTTCCGTTGTAATCCTGAAGAGCGATGGAGACCGGTTGATAGTAGTTGATGTAATCCGCCGCGATGATCAATGCCTGCTCGGAGGTCACCGCTGGTTTATCGCTGCTGGTGATCGAGTTGTACATCAGCTTGCCATCGAAGGCTCCGATATAGAGGGTGTTTCCATCCTGTAATTTCACCTCGTAGGCTTCTGCGCCATTGAACATTACCAATTCAGGTACGGCTGCCATTGTTTCCCCATCCCCGGCTGCCTGCAAGGCTGCCTGTAAGGCTTGTTCAACAGGTATTGGTGCCTGCGTGGGCGCCGGCTGGGTGGGGGGCACGTCCGTCGGTTGGACGGCTGTTGGAACCTGGTAATCCACCTGCACCACTTGCGCCGCCTGAGTGCTGGCCGGGTTCGCAGTCTGTTTGAAATTCATGGCAGCCTTGGCAACCCCGCCGATCAATCCAAGGGTGAAAACGGTCAAAAAAATGGCAAAGAATCCAGCTTTTGCGTTCATATTTTCTCCTTCAAAAATGATTACGGTCTAAATCATATCTAAAAAAGTTTGGAATTTTATTAAAACCGCACCGTTTTTTTCCAAGGGAATTCCAATCATTTTCCTTTACGATATTGAGTGAGATCTGTTCTTTTACCTTTCCGAAATATTCAAAAAAGGAATTGGGATAAAATCATTTATGGATCAATACCATTCGAAGGAATAAGCATGCGGGTACTGGTAATCGAGGACGACAAACGGTTGGCGGATATGATCCGGAAGATGCTGGAAACGGAGCGATATACCGTGGACCTCATCCACGACGGCGCCGCAGGGATGGAACTGGCACTGCGCGGGATGCACGAGCTTGCGGTGATCGATTGGATGCTGCCCGGCAGGGATGGACCTTCCATCGTGCGGGCCATCCGAAATAACCAGGTTCCGATGGGCATCCTCATGCTCACTGCCCGAGGTCAAGTGGAAGACCGGGTTAAAGGGCTGGAGAGCGGCGCGGATGATTACCTGGTGAAGCCTTTTTCCATGGAGGAGCTCCTTGCCAGGCTGCATGCCATCACCCGCCGCTTCAATCCGGATGGCGCGGATGTGATGGAATTACGCGTGGGCAACATGGTGATGGACCTGCGCATGCACACCCTCAGGCGGGGCGAAAAATCGATCGAACTGAGCCGCACGGAATGGGACCTTCTGGAATACCTCATGCTGCATCCCCGGCAGACCTTCACCCGGGCGAATATCCTGGATCACGTCTGGTCCTATGAGGGCAATGTCAAAGAAGACCTGGTCGATGTGTATATCTCCTATCTCCGGCAGAAGCTCAACGTACCAGGACTGGCGGATCCCATCTTTACCGTTCGAGGGGTGGGGTACCGCCTGGATATCGACCATGCTTAAGAATTTGCGGGTCAGGCTCACACTGCTCTATTCAGGTTTTTCCTTTCTTTTCGTTCTGATCATTGGCGCAGGGCTTTACTTCTTCCTGGTGCAGTATTTTCAGACAACTACCGACCGGGCACTCGAGTACCGCCTGGTGCAGCAATTGGAATTCCTGGGGCTGCCAGTTCCCAGGGATCTGGCTGAGGTTCGTTTCGTCTGGCTGGGGGATACGGGAGATCAACACGAATCCTTCCAGATTTTCACCCCGCTGCCTGCCATAAAGCCAAATCCTGAGCGCACCCCATTCCCACAAGGTGAAGAGAATGACGAACAAGGATCTGACGATGATGAAAACAACGAGATCCAAAGCACACCCGCCCCTACCTTGACAGGCGAGGAGGGTTACGGATCAACCGGCTACCAGGGAGAATCCGGCGAGGTGCTGCACGATTACGATGGGGAACTGTCTTCCATCTTTTTCATGCAGGTGGACCCCCAGGGAAAGTTGATCGAGAGCGGCCAGAATGTGAAACCCCCGATCAGTCCAGTGATCGGTGAGGATAAGCCCAAAACGCCCGGATCGTATTCCCTGGGTACCGTGCGGGATGACTCCGGGAGAGAGTACCGATTGCTGACCTTCGTGCTTCCCGCCGGCGCACCCGCCGGGTATTTCCAATTCGGCCGTCCTGTGGCCGATCAGAGCCGTTTGATGCGGGAATTTCTGATGGGCTTATTGATCCTGGGAGGAATAAGTTTGGTCCTGATGGCCTGGGGGAGCTGGGTGGTGGCGGGCAGGTCGATCCGCCCGGTGCAATTGGCTGTGGAACGCCAGCAGGAGTTTGTGGCCAATGCCAGCCACGAGCTGCGCACCCCGCTGACCTTGATCCGCGGGACAGCGGAACTGGCTTCGCTGGGTACCCGCGAAAAGGAGGCGAAAACCGCGCTGAAGGAGATCATCCAGGATACCGATTATATGAGCGGTATGGTGGACGACTTGCTGATGCTTTCGCGGATCGACAGCGGGGTGTTGAAATTCAACCGGGAAGGCATCGCCCTTGACACGTTATTGGATGAGATGCGGGAAAAAGCCTCCCGTATGCTGACTCAAAAGCAGATCCAGGTGGATGCCCGGTCGGAGGCAGTCCAGGCAATGGCGGATGGTCAGCGCCTTAGGCAGGTTCTGTGGATCTTGATCGATAACGCTGCCCGGCACACACCCGAAAGCGGGTTAATTCGGCTGATGGCGAGGGTCGATGGGGATCATGCGGCGATAACGGTTCAAGATAACGGCAGCGGAATTGAAGCCGAGCATCTCGAGCGTGTGTTCGATCGTTTCTACCAGGCACCTGGCAGCAGTTCCGGACAGAATGGCGCCGGGTTGGGACTTTCGCTGGCGAAAGCGCTGGTGGAGGGTATGGGAGGAAAGATCGGCATAAAGAGCGCGACGGGAGAGGGAACCACGGTGGAGATCCGCCTGGAAAGAGCATGATATAATTTTTGCGCCCTCAGGGCCCATTACTCGGTGGCTGCGGAGAGTGCGAGCGGCTTTTACAAATTCAGGAATGGGGGCTCGTAGCTCAGTGGTCGCATTGCACTCCCGCAGGGAGTCGCGAAGCACCCCCGAAGGGTGTAGAGTGAGCGGGTCGATTTACAATTGGACAGGGGGCCCGTAGCTCAGTGGTTAGAGCGAGCGGCTCATAACCGCCAGGTCGCTGGTTCGATCCCAGCCGGGCCCACCAACCCTATCCTTAACTTTCCCTTCCGAATTGAAGAAACTTTGTTAGAATTCGTGGGTTCGCCAATTTCCGGACTTCCGAATGATTGGGGGATTTGCATTTTCCCAATGCGAAATTCTTTGATGTGAGTATGGATGGAACTTTCTGATCTAAAACATTTCTTTATCGGTGACCCTTTCCCTTCGAGCCGGGAATCTCACGAGCGCCTGGATAAGATCCGCGGGCTGGCGATCTTTGCCTCCGATACGATCTCTTCCAACGCCTATGCCACCGAAGCGATCATGACAGTGCTGATCGTCCTGGGCAGCGGTGCCCTGGTGGCCACGCTGCCGATCGCGCTGGCAGTCGCCGGGCTGGTGGTCCTCGTGGCGGTGAGCTACGTCCAGACCATCCTGCACTACCCGGAGGGCGGTGGTTCGTATACGGTTGCCAAGGATAACCTGGGTGAGCTGCCGGCGTTACTGGCAGCTGCGGCATTGCTGGTGGATTACATCATGACCGTTTCAGTCTCCACCGCGGCTGGCGTTCGCGCGGTCACATCCGCATTCCCGGAAGCGTATCCTTATCGTGTGATCATCGCGCTTATAGCGGTGAGTTTGATAGCCTGGATGAATTTACGCGGCGTCCGGGAGAGCGGGGCGATATTTGCCATCCCAACGTATGGCTTTGTGGTTGGCGTGTTCCTGATGCTTGTCATCGGAATGGCGCGCTATTTCGGCCTTTTCGGGCTTCCGCCGCTGCCGGTCAACACCCAAACAGTACCCCCCATGGTCAACCTGGCTGGTTTTGCCTTCATCTGGCTTATCCTGCGGGCATTTTCCGGCGGGTGCACCGCCCTGACAGGGATCGAAGCGATCAGTAACGGGGTCAAGGCTTTTAAAAAACCGGAATCACGAAACGCGGCCACGGTTATGATCGCGATGGCCATGATCGCGATCGTTCTCCTGATCGGGATCGCGTACCTCTCCACCAAGATCGACCTGATCCCCGAAGCGAGCGAATCCATCCTCTCGCAGTTGACCCGGGCAGTGACCGGGAGCGGGTTCCTCTATTTCTGGGTGCAGATCTTCACTGCCGGGATCCTTTTTATGGCTGCCAACACAGGCTTTCAGGATTTTCCGAGGTTATCATTTTTCCTTGCCCGGGATAATTATCTACCGCGCTGGTTCCAGAACCGGGGAGATAGATTGGTTTTCAGTTCGGGGATCGCCGCCCTCACCCTACTTTCCGCGTTGATGCTGATCCTCTTTCAGGCGGACGAGATCAAGATGCTGCCCCTTTACGCATTGGGCGTAATGATGGCCTTCAGTCTTTCGCAGAGTGGAATGTTTCGACTGATGGGAAGAATCGCCCACCTCAAGCCGGGCGAGACCATCAAAACCCACGTGACAACCATCCATTATGAAAAGGGGGTGCGATGGAAACGGGTGATCAATGCCGTCGGGGCTGTCGTCACCTTCCTGGTTTTCCTGGTATTTCTGTTTACCAAATTCCTGGAAGGCGCCTGGATCATCGTAATCCTCATCCCTCTGGTGGTCTACTTCTTTTACACGGTCAACAAACATTACGAGCGCGTTTCAAACGCTCTCAGCACCCACGACCTGGACCCGAAGAAATTCTCGGATGTGGCGGATGTGGCGATCGTACCGATCGCAGATATCCATCGCGGATCTTTGCTGGCGTTGGAATATGCGAAGAAGATATCCAATGATGTGCGGGTGCTTTCCATCGTGACCGATGAAACATCGCGGGAACACATCATGGATCGCTGGGATCGGTTTTCAGACTGTACTTCCTGCACGAAGCTGGAATTGATCGAGTATGACTACCGGGATGTGCTCACCCCCATTGTGGATTACATCATCCATGTCAACACGGTCGAATTTCCCCACAAATTGATCACGGTGGTGATCCCCGAATTCATTCCGGAACGCTGGATCGCGCGGTTTTTCCATAATCAGACGGCCTCCCAACTTCGCTGGCGGCTGCGTCAATTCAAGGATATCGTCATCATCGAAGTGCCATTTAAGATCGATATGGATATTAAAAACGGAGAAAGGAACGGGGGTTAGGGCAAGTATTTTCGAGAAGGATTTCAAACCGGGGCAACCCGGTTTTTCTTCTTCACCTGCAAGACTACAATTTTTGTTGGATGGTTGAAGGGTGAGGGATCGACAGGTGGTCTGCGTACAATGGTCTGTGGATATCCTGTTACGTCCTCAGGCACAGGGATGATTTCTTCTATATGCACGCAGCCATCCCTACCCAATTCTGTAAGTTTGTCCAGATATTCTTTCCCGGAGAGAAAGAGGGAATTGTTGATCGCGATCAGGTATCCGCCATCGCGTACCAGCGGGCGGACCTTATTGATCAACCGGGCAGTATCCTGCTGGGTGTGGATCGCCGTACCACCGCCGGTAGAAAAGTAAGGTGCATCCAGGATGACACAATCGAACTGGGCACCTTCCCGGCGCAGCCGCCCTGTCTGGCGAAAGAAATCCCCAACCAAATAACCAATTTCAGCCCCCGGCATGTCATTCGGGGGGTAATTTATGATGATGGACTTCTGTGCGATGGCGAGAAATTTCCGAGAACGATCCAATTGAATGACCCTTCTTGCACCGCCAAAATGCGCGGCGACACCAAAGCTGCCGGTATAAGCAAAACAATTGAGTACGTCCCAGTCAGATGCCCGTGCTTTCAGCCAACTTCGCAAACCGCGGGTATCGATGTAAAAGGATGCGTCCTGGTTCAACGTAAGGTCGATTGCGTAGCCTGGTCCCTCTTCGACAACAAATTCTGCCAATCCGGCTCCATCCACGATCACACCCCGCCGTTCCGCGGGATCGGCAGCGCGGCGATTTTTCATCAACGCACAAAAGATTGGGAACGCATTTATGTTACAAAACTCCTGAATTTCCAGCACAAAATCGCGGGTCACCTCATAAGATCTGTCATGATTGGACACTACGAGAGTTCTGCGGTATTTATCGATGACCAGGTCGACCCCTGACTCGTAGAAGCCATTAAATAACCGTACTGCACCTTCAGGCTCCGTACGAAGAAGATCCTTTCGATACGGAAACGCATTTACAACTTGCTGGAAAATATCTGTCTGCATCAGGTCGGTTATATCAGATTAATGGATGATCCTGAAAATTACCGGGTAGAATGTATCGGATTATTCGGCAAAGAAAGAAATTATTTTTGACAGAACCCCTGTTGCTGGAATTCTTTCACCGCGGGACCCAGATCCGCTACCGTTGGCGTGTATCCAACCGCGCGCGGCGTTTCCGGGTTTCGGTCGGACCTGACGGCGTGGAGGTGGTCACACCGGCCAACGCCAGCCGCGGGGATGCAGAGCGATTCCTACGGCTGCACGCCGATTGGGTGGTGGCGCAACAGGAACGGTTCCAGAAACTCGAGTCCAGGCGGCGCCCGCCCGGGGCTGCCATGGCCAACCTGCCCTCCGGCACGATTTTAATCGAAGGTCACCAGGTCCCCCTGCAGTTGCGCGAGGATCCGGGCAGGCAATCCCGGGCTAAGGTTGAAGAAGCTGCTGGGGTTTTGCTGGTGAGCGTACCAGAAGGGGGACTAGGCGGAGCAGAACTTGCCCTGACTTCCTACCTTAAAAAGAAAGCGAGCCGATTGATCGCGGCGCGGGTTGAGCTGCTTGGTGCCAGGTTGGGGAAAACTCCGAAAACAATCTCCATCCGCAGCCAGAAATCCCGTTGGGGGAGCTGCTCCAGCCGGGGGACGCTTTCCTTCAACTGGCGTTTGGTGATGGTTCCACCCGAGGTGCTGGATTATGTTATTCTGCACGAGCTTACGCATTTGACCGAACCCAATCACTCGCAGAGGTTTTGGCAGAAACTGGCAATTCTGGACAGCGAATACCAGCGGCACAGGCGCTGGCTGCGGGAAAACCAATCCTATTTGTATGATCCGTTGATCCGCTGAGGGTCAGGGGGTGTAGGTGATCACAAAAGGCGCGGACTGGGGCAATTCGACTTCGGTCGAGACGCTGGAGAATGTGCCTGTATATTTACAATCTGTATCCACGATGGGGCTTTCGCAGGAAACACCCACGATATCCGCGATCCAGGTGCCGCCTGACCCTGGCGGCAGGAACGCGTAATAGATTCCCAGCGCATCTGTCTTTGCATCCACCCTGCGGCCAAGGTTCTCTGCCCCCTGATGGATAGCAAAGACGACCCCGGGGATGGGGGCATCATCCGGACCGACCACCTTGCCGGTGACAAGATAACCCTGATCGGTGTTGAAGACCGGCAGACTTTCTGTCTTCGATTCAGATTGCATGAACTCCGCAGCCACCCAGCCGGAGAGGTCATCGTCGGTGCGAACCAGCAGCCACTCTCCACCGGGCGCCTGTCCAAAGGCATACATGGGAGTGTCTTTTTTATAGGTCTCGACCTTATCGAAAAGCCGCCCGGGTCCCTTGCGCAGGTTGATCTGATCCACGCTGACGACCAGGGTAACTGGCGAAATTGGCGCTGGAGTGCCGGTGACAGTCGGGATGGCGGTTTCGGTGGGAGTGGGCTTGGGCGGGATGGGAGTCTCGGTAGGCACCGGTTGGGTGGAGGTGGGGGGGATGGCGATGGTGGGGGTTGGCTCCGGTGTCGCCAGCGACATGCATCCGCCGAGCGTCAACGCGAGGATGAGCAGACAGGGGAGGGTGATGTGGATAGTTTTCATCTTTTCGCGAAATTCCTGGATTGACTGGCCAGCCGCCAGCGGTTGACCAATCCGTTGAATTCGATGGTGAAATGGGAGAGATCCACTGCGTCAGGTTTCTTGTTTTTAGGTCCGGCGATTTTTTTATGGATTGTATCCGCCAGCTCCACCGAAAAACCGGTTGCGCGGATTTGCTCGGACCAGGCTTTTTTATCCTTTTCAGAAAAAGGAACCGTATCGATGAATTTCAGGATCTGTTTTTCTTCGGGCAGATTATGAGCTGTCATCTCCAACCTCCTTTTTCCTTTACGCCGGATTCTTGCCTGTAAATGTTACCATACCTTTTCAAACGGACGGTTGATCAATCTCATAGATTAATATGTGAAAGGTTGGATGTTGCCAGGCATCTGCTGGAGAACCGGGGCTAAGGCGGTAAACACAAACGCGAAAAGAATGACAATGAGGATGATAAGGATCGCTACTGGAATAATAACAACCAAGGCGGATTTCCAGCCGCCGATGCCATGCACAGCATTAATAGCGATCGCGAATAGCACCAGCATGTAAATGGAGACAGGGATCGATAGAAATGGTCCTGCCACCGGCAGGCTGCCGAGGACTGCCATGATGACGGTGAGCGGAACATAAAAAGTGGATGCTGCAAAGGCGACCTGGCTGAAGGTGCCCGTGCCGCCGAAAATCTTTGCGAGCAGGTGATACACACCACAGGAGATGATGTATCCAAGCACCCCTAAGACTGCAGCAAACGGGGCGCAGCAAATCAAAGACATCAGCGAGGCGGTGCCAAGAAAGGATCCGAACGGACCCAATTGGCTCTCCATTTGAGATGCGATTGAGCTAAAGGAAGAAACTCCAAAAAGTGCCTGCAGTCCTACCTGGATTATGTAAGAGAGCAGTAACGCCATTCCCACCCACAGGTAAGGGGTCCGCTGGGATTTCGGGTCCGCGAGCAATTCCCGGTATGTGGATACAGCAGGCTTGGAGATGGCATATCCCCAAATATCCAACCAGCCGAGCGATTCAACCGGTTCTGGTTCCGGGGTTACGGGTGGGGGAGAAGCGTTGTAGGGGGATTCGTTCATGAAATCGTACCTTTCAAAGGTGGCTGGATCATGATTAATTATATAAATCTGGGCGGAAATTTCAACCGGGTTGACCCCTTATCCCACTTGACATGCGCGATTGAGTTTGCTACATTATTACTTGGCAGTCAACGTATGTATGAGTTGGGTATCACCAAGGAACAGCAACGCTCTGCCGAATATCAGGAGAAGAGGAGAAGGAGAAGAAATGGCAGAGCGTGAGACCGGCACGGTCAAATGGTTTAATGCCACCAAGGGGTACGGATTCATCGAACGGGATAAAGGCGGCGATGTATTCGTCCACTATAGCGAGATCCAGACCCAGGGGTATCGGACGCTGACCGAAGGGCAGAAAGTGGAATTCGCCGTCGTCGAAGGTCCCAAAGGACCCCAGGCGCAGGGCGTCACCGTGGCATAAAATCAGTACAAAAAAACAGCGCCGCGAGGCGCTGTTTTTATTTTAATTAACTTGCGGGCTTTTCTTTGGAGAAGGCATCCCCAGCCTGCCAGGGAGTGCCCAGCTTTGGCAATAACCAGCGATCCACACCATAATACCCGGCAACTTTCCAGGCGAGGATTAGAAGAACGGTGATCAGGAACATCATCGGGTTGACGCTTGCCTGACCGGCCATCATGAAGTTCCAGTTCATGAACGCACCCAATGTTGCTGCAATTCCAGTGAACATACCGATCAGTAATAGAATCCCGATGGTAAATTCGCCGATCGCGACCAACTTCGCGAACCAGACGTAGGACTGGCTATCCAGCAAGAGCTGAAGGAATGACCGATACCACCCGAAGGCGATCGCCGGGTGGGGACTTTTATCTGGGGTCAGGACGAATCCCCAGAACCCTTTGAGAGCTTGGCCACCCGCCATCCAGCCCGGGTCGTTAAGTTTTTCCCAGCCGGGTAGGATCCACATAGCCGCGATATAGATCCTGGCAATCAACCACAGCCAGGATAACTTGGTGGTGTTGAATAACACCTTGGCGAATTTTGGATCTTCAACAACATAAAACGACGACTTCTTCTCTGCCATAATATCTCCTAATTAGATAGTATTTATCATATTATAGCGCGATTAGAAAATAATTCAAGAGGGTAACTTGACGGATACATGAGGAACGTTTATAATTCAGCCGTTGAATATTGGATTCCTGATGGAACTATATTCCGAGCGAAACCCTGACCTTCCCATACTAGAAATCATCGAAAATGACCCGGATGCCACCCAGGCCACCCTGGCCAATAGGCTGGACGTTGCCATTGGGACGGTCAACTGGCATTTAAAGCGGTTGATCGAAAAAGGTTATGTCAAGGTCAAGCGGGCGGAACGCAAGAAGCTGAAATATATCATTACCCCGGAAGGAATCGCGTTACGCGCGCGGCTGACAATGGACTACATTCAGAATTCCTTCCATCTCTACCGGCTGATGCGCAAGCGAATGATCGACACGCTGGAACAGGTGCGTGCTTCGGGCTGCAATCACGTGCGGATCGAGGGGGAAGGCGATCTGGCTGAAGTCTGCCGGTTGACTTGCCTGGAGCAGGGTATTGAGATCACTGAAGATCCCCAGGCGCCCATGCTCGTGATCCAGGGACTCAAAATCTTTGTTGACGGGAAGGAACCGCATCATGCCTGAACAAAATGGTTTCTGGGAGTCCCGTCGGGTGTGCGTGACGGGTGGGGCAGGGTTTCTCGGCTCATACATCATCGCCAAATTGAAGCAGCGCCGCGCTGGAGATATTTTCATCCCGCACATTGAAGATTATGACCTGACGGATCCAGCGTCCATCAGCCGCATGCTGGATGATTCACAACCGGATATCATCCTGCACCTGGCAGCCCAGGTAGGCGGCATCGGCGCGAACCGCGAGCACCCGGCAGAATTCTTTTTCAACAACCTGATGATGGGCGTGCAATTGATACACCAGGCCTGGCAACGGAAGGTGGAAAAATTTGTGGCTCTTGGCACCGTTTGTGCCTACCCGAAATTCACGCCAGTGCCTTTTAAAGAAGATGATCTCTGGAATGGCTACCCGGAAGAGACCAATGCCCCTTACGGACTGGCCAAGAAAATGCTGCTGGTGCAGGCCCAGTCCTATCGCCAGCAATACGGCTTCAATGCTATTTTCCTTCTGCCAGTCAACCTCTATGGACCCCGGGATAATTTCGACCTGAATTCCTCACACGTGATCCCTGCCTTGATCCGCAAGTGTCTTGAAGCCCGGGATGCTGGTTTTTCGGAAGTGATCGTGTGGGGGGATGGCAGCCCATCGCGCGAATTTGTTTACGCGGAGGACGCCGCGGAGGGGATCCTTCTGGCCTCTGAAAGATACAACGGCTCTGAGCCGGTAAACATCGGCTCAGGTTCTGAGATCCGCATTCACGACCTGGCGGAAATGATCGCAAGGCTGTGCGGATTTGAAGGAAAGATCGTCTTTGACCCTACCAAACCCAACGGGCAGCCACGCCGCGCACTTGATGTGAGCCGGGCGGAGCGTGAATTTGGGTTCAAAGCCCAGGTTGGGTTTGAGGAAGGCCTGCGCCGGACCATCAAATGGTACGAGCAGGTCCGAAAGGAAAACAGCAGGTGAGCATTACGACGCCTGAACCCAATCAGATGGCGGTTCCTGCGCACGAGGTGCGCACGGTCGTCATCAAGCCCTCAAAGGGGATGGGTTCTCTTAATTTGGGCGACCTGTGGACTTACCGCGAGCTGATCGGGTTCATGACCTGGCGGGATGTGATCGTCCGTTACAAACAAACCTTCCTGGGTGTAGCCTGGGCGATTCTGCGCCCATTCCTCTCCATGGTGGTTTTTACCATTTTCTTTGGGAACCTTGCCCAGGTGCCCTCAGATGGCATCCCTTACCCTATCTTTTCCTACACAGCGCTGCTGCCCTGGGAGCTGTTCTCCAAGGCGCTTTCGGATGCAAGCCGTTCGCTTGTTCAAAACAGCAACATGATCACCAAGATCTTTTTCCCGCGCATGATCCTGCCCCTGGCTTCGGTGATCGCCGGGTTGGTGGATTTTGCCATTGCGTTCGTTGTACTGATCGGGATGATGATGTATTACCACATCGCACCCACATCCAACACCATATATCTCCCGCTGTTCATTCTGCTGGCTTTAATAACATCATTTGGGACCGGCTTGTGGCTTTCGGCTGCAAATGTCGCCTATCGGGATGTGAACTATGTGCTGCCATTTTTAACCCAGATGTGGATGTTCATCACCCCCATCGTGTACCCCACCAGCATGGTACCTGAACAATGGCAGGTGATCTATTCGCTTAATCCGATGGCTGGCGTGGTGAATGGTTTCCGCTGGGCACTTCTGGGAACCGAGCCCCCGGCGCAGACCTTGTGGATTTCCGTCGGGGTAGCGATCATCCTATTTATTAGCGGGTTGTTTTACTTCAAGAAAATGGAACGGCAATTCGCCGATCTGGTGTAGAGACGAATGATGGCAGATTTTGCGATTCGCGTGGAAAACATTGGCAAGCGCTACCAGATCGGTGGTACAGCGGTAAAGTATCGCACCCTGCGGGATTCGATGTCAGAATCGTTTAAAAAACCCTTCCAGCACACCGAGAGGAAAGACCGTGAAAGCGACTTCTGGGCGTTACGTGGTGTCTCCTTTGATGTAAAACAAGGATCGGTGTTGGGTGTTATCGGGCGTAACGGAGCTGGAAAGAGCACGCTGCTCAAGATCCTGGCGCGGGTGACCGAGCCGACGGAGGGCAGCGCTCATATCAAAGGCAGGGTGGGGTCATTGCTCGAGGTGGGCACCGGTTTTCACCCGGAGCTGACCGGCAGGGAGAATATCTATCTGAATGGCGCGATCCTGGGAATGCACCGCGGAGAGATAACGCAGAAATTTGACGAGATCGTCGCATTTGCCGAGGTGGAGCAATTTATCGATACGCCTGTCAAACGTTATTCCAGTGGGATGTATTTGCGCCTGGCGTTTGCCGTGGCTGCCCACCTGGAGCCGGAGATTCTGGTTGTGGATGAAGTGCTGGCGGTGGGCGATGCCGAATTCCAGCGCAAATGCCTGGGCAAGATGGGCGACGTTGCCCGCCAGGGCCGCACGGTGATGTTCGTCAGCCACAACATGTCCGCCATCCTCCGCCTCACAGAGGAATCGCTGGTCATCCAGAAGGGCGCCCTGGTGATGCGGGCACCCTCTGCCGAGGCAGTTAGTTATTATCTGACCAGCGGGTTTTCGCAGGAAGGTCAAAAATACTGGTTGGAGGAAGATGTGCCTGCGGACGCAGCGCCTTTCAAGCCGATCGCCATCCGCATCCTGAACAGCGCTTGCACGGTCAACGAGACGATGCGCTCGACGGAAAAGAATTTCGTGGAGATCGAGTATGACCTCGCTCAGCCCATCGCCGGGCTGCGCGTGGGGCTCTACCTCAACACCAGTCTTGGTGAGGTGGTTTTCACCTCCTTCGATACTGATGAACCACAAAAATTTGAGCAGCTTGCTACCCGCCCTGCAGGGCACTATATCAGCCGCTGCACCATCCCCGGAGATATTCTTAATGAGGGCCGCTATATCCTGGGGGTCAATGCCAGCTCGTACCGGGTGAAACGCTATTTTCAAGACGAGCAAGCCCTCACCTTTTCGGTGGATTCGACTGGCGCTCCAGGGAAGCAATGGCCGGAGCCACGCCTCGGACCCGTCCGACCCCGCCTTGATTGGAGTATAGAAACGGTATAACCATGGCACCCAACGGCAAAGAAACCATTAAAAATATCCTGGGAGAGATCCCCTACACCGCCGAGCTTTATTGGATCCTGCGGCAACGCGGAGAAGCGCCGAAAACGCGTTTCACTTTAAAAAATCTGCATGTCATCCTCCCGGAGATTTCCGAGCAGGCGCGGGCGTTGCGTGCCAACGCGAAACCCGGGAAGAAGATCTTCCTATTTGCCTCGCTGCATTACTGGATCGACAGCATGGCCATGTTGGGAATGGCATTTTCGGCCATGGGGCATGATGTAACCCTGGGGTATTTACCATTCGCCGATTACCGCATTCCGATCAATCGTTTCGACCTGCGCAGACAGAACATTTATGCCCAGAGGGTGCTGCAGAGTACTGACGGCTTGCTGAACTCATTCTCCTTTTTGAACTGCAAGCGTTGCGAAGAAGCCTTGCCTCCCGAGTTGAAAAAGGCTGTGGAGGAAGTTACGGTATTTGATGTTCAGTACACCACCGAGGTGGAGGAAGTGGATACCGCGAGCCCGCTTTACCAAATGCGCTTGCGCCGCAACGAGGACGCCGCCAGGGTGGCTTGGAACTATTTCCACATGAGCCGCCCTAACTTGGTGGTGGTGCCGAACGGAACGATCCAGGAGTTTGGGATCGTTTACCGCGTGGCACAACTTCTCAAGATCCCACGGGTGACCTACGAGTTTAGCGACCGGAAAGACAATATCTGGATGGCGCAGAACTCCGAGGTGATGCTGCAGGATACAGATAACCTGTGGAAGGCGCGGGGAAGCATGAAGCTGACCCCCGAGCAGTTCAAGCGGGTCCATGATCTCTATGCAGCTCGCAAGAGCGCGCGGGTGGTGGAAAACTTCTCCCGCCAATGGCAGGGCGAATCCAGCCAGGGCGGAGAAAAAGTGCGCCGGGAACTAAAGCTGGATGACCGGCCGGTGGTACTGTTGCCAACCAACGTGCTGGGGGATAGCCTGGCGTTGGGGCGCCAGGTCTACACCAAGACGATGACCGAATGGTTGAACCGCACCGTGCAGTATTTTTCCGGGCGGCCGGATGTGCAGCTGGTGATCCGCATTCACCCGGGGGAGAGCCTGCTGAAGGGCAGCATTGGCGTGGCGGATGGGATTCACCGCGAGC
>Ga0208980_10000650_pt1 | contig 20013 bp, 15 predicted proteins | sample WetSurMetagenome_3_FD_187993 | JGI IMG/M metagenome (GOLD analysis project Ga0208980, IMG submission 187993) | Wetland microbial communities from Twitchell Island in the Sacramento Delta, sample from surface sediment Aug2011 Site A1 Bulk (version 2) | ecosystem: Environmental > Aquatic > Marine... | reverse complement strand
GGCTTCTCCGATACTCTGACCGGCCTACAGGCCCGCAGCGTCTGGACCGACGCCCAGGGTGAGCGGGTGTTCAGCGAGCTGCGGGGCGAAGAGGTTGGTCCGGGTAAGCTCGTCGAGGGCAGGTTTCTCGGGGGGACGGGTCGCTACGCGGGGGTGTCCGGGGAATACACGTTCACCTGGCGCTACCTGGTGGATAGCGACGGCGGGGAAGTGAGCGGGCGGGTGGTCGGTCTGCAGGGCTGGGCGCGCCTGGGCGCGCCTGGCGCTGTCGCGCCCGCTGCGGGAGGTCAACCATGAATGCGCCCGATTCCAGATACCAGATAACCGCCCGGCAAATGGTGCCGGTGATCCTGGCAATCGGCATCTGGTTCTCGCCGATTCCGGAAGGGTTGACGGCCGATGCCTGGCACCTCTTTGCCATTTTCGTCGCCGCGATCCTCGCCGTCATCATCAATGCCTTCCCGCTTCTGACCTCGGCCCTGTTAGCAGGCTCCGCGGCCGTGCTCACCGATACGCTCGATCCGGCCAAGGCCTTCGCCGGCTTTGCCAACCCCAGCGTGCTCCTGGTGGTGGTCGCCTTTCTCGTCGCTCAGGCGGTGGTCCAGTGCGGGCTCGGGAGGCGGATCAGCCTGCACGTGGTCGAACGGTTCGGGAAATCGACACTCGGGCTGGGCTACAGCATCTTCATCACCGATGCCTTGATTGCGCCCGGTTTCCCGAGCAACACCTCGCGCGGCGGCGTGCTCTATCCGATCATCCTCGCCCTCGCCCAGGGCAGCGGCTCGGTGCCCGACGACGAGGGCCGACGCCGCCTGGGCGGCTTCCTGATGTTCTGCGGCATGGCCAGCCTCAGCGTCTCCTCCGCCCTGTGGCTCACCGCCACCTCGGCGAATCCGATCGGCGTGTCGCTGGTGGCGGAGCAGGGTCTGCGGGTCAACTTCGGCTCCTGGCTGCTCGTCGCATCCGTGCCCGCGCTGGTGGTGATCGGACTGCTTCCGCTGATGCTCTATCGGCTGTTCCCGCCTGGGGTAACCGATACGCCGGATGCGCCGCAGGCCGCGCGCGAGGCGCTCCGCTCGATGGGATCCCTATCGCGCGACGAATGGATCACCGCCGTGGTGTTTGGATCCATGGTGTGCGCCTGGATCTTGGGTGGGGCCTTTAATCTCAGCCTCACGGCGGTGGCCATCGCCGGACTCGGGACCCTGCTCGCCACGCGAGTGCTGACGCTGCAGGATATCCACGAACAGGGCGGCACGCTGGCCACCTTTCTCTGGCTGGCGGTACTGTTTGCGCTGAGCGGACAGCTCAACGAGATGGGTTTCATGAGCTACGTCGGCGAAAGGCTGGCCTTGCTGCTCGGCGACCTCTCCTGGCCGGTCGCCTATGTCGTCCTGCTCCTGCTCTATGTGCTGCTCCATTACCTGTTCGTCAGCCAGTCGGCACAGGTGCTCGCTCTCCTCGGGGTGTTTCTCGATGTTGGTGTCCAGGCCGGCGTACCCGTGCACCTGATGGGCTTTGCACTGCTGTTCGCCAGCAGCTACTTCTCGACCCTCACCCCGCAGGGCGGCAGCCAGAACATCATCTTCGCCGCCAGTGGCTACCTGACGCAGCGCGAGCTCTACCGCCTGGGGCTGCTGGCCACGGTCTTCTGCACATTGGTCTTTCTTGGCATCGGAACCCCCTGGATACTCTGGGTCGGGGGATAGTCCGGCGCATCGAGAGGCATCCCAGCGCGTCGGGGTAGGAACCGGGAGAATCGGTTGAGCCTCGTGCGCGATGCCCCTGGGCCCAACCCCACCAGTATCAGCACCACGGCCAGATCCGGGGCGGGGCAGCCACCGAACGGGAGTTGCTGGCCGGGATGGGTTGGGTGGGTAGGGCGCACGGGGTCGCAATTGCGTATACTCCATTGCTTTTTATCGGATCGGCGGCGGGCTTTCCCCCATGCAGGTCGTTCGTGGGCTGCACAACCTCCGCATCTCGCACCGGGGATGCGTGGCCACCATCGGCAACTTCGACGGGGTGCACCTGGGGCATCAGGCCGTATTCCGCAATCTGCTCGAGCATGGACGCGATCTCGGGCTACCGGCCACCGTGATCACCTTCGAGCCGCAGTCGCTTGAATACTTCGCCCCCGACGGGGCCCCGCCGCGGCTCACGCGCTTGCGGGAGAAGCTGCAAGCGCTGAGGGATTCGGGCATCGGGCGCGTGGTCGTGCTCGAATTTGGGCCCAAGCTCGCAGCCATGGAGGCACATGAGTTCGTGCGGGAACTGCTGGTGGAGGGCCTCGCCGCCCGGCTGCTGTTCGTGGGCGACGATTTTCGCTTCGGCTACCGCCGGATGGGGGATTACGCCCTGCTCGAGGAGATGGGGCGGGCGCACGGCTTCGCGGTTTCCAATCTCAATACCGTGACCCAGGGTAATCTCCGGGTGAGCAGCACGCGCATCCGCGAGGCACTTACCCAGGGGGACCTCGAGACGGCTGAAGGTCTGCTGGGGCGGCCTTATCGGATCTGCGGGCGGGTGGCGCATGGGGCGGAGCGCGGCCGCCTGATCGGCTTTCCCACCGCGAACCTCGACCTGCACCGCCGGTTCAGCCCGTTGCGGGGCGTGTTCGCGGTCCTGATGTATGGTTTGGAAGATGCCCCGCTCCCCGGCGTGGCCAATATCGGCACCCGGCCGACCGTGAGCGGTGATGCCCGCTACCTGCTTGAGGTGCACCTATTTGATTTCGCGCGCCGGATCTACGGGGCTCACGTACAGGTGGAGTTTCGGCGCAAACTTCGTGACGAGCGGCGGTTTCCTTCGTTCGAGGCCCTGCGCCGCCAGATCGCACTCGATGTCGGGCTGGCGCGGGAGGTCCTTGGGCTCGTCCCGGCGACCGTCCCTTGAGGCCGTTTTCTGAATCGATTTTGATGAGTAAAGGCAAGTGGCCGTGAGCAACTACAAAGACACCCTCAATCTGCCCAACACGGCTTTCCCAATGAAGGCCAACCTGGCGGAGCGCGAGCCCGACATGCTGCGGCACTGGGAGAGGCTCGGCCTCTACGCCCGCCTGCGCGAGGTGGCTGCGGGACGCCCCCTGTTCATCCTGCACGACGGCCCGCCCTACGCGAACGGCGAGATCCACATCGGGCATGCGGTTAACAAGGTGCTGAAGGACATCATCGTCAAGAGCCGCACCCTCGACGGTTTCGATGCCCCCTTTGTGCCGGGTTGGGACTGCCATGGCCTGCCCATCGAGCTGCAGGTTGAGAAGAAGGTGGGCAAGCCCGGCGGCAAGGTCACCGCCACCCAGTTCCGCGCGGCATGCCGCCAGTACGCCACCGAGCAGGTGGAGCGGCAGCGGGCCGACTTCAAGCGCCTCGGCGTCGTCGGTGATTGGGACCATCCCTATCTGACCATGGATTTTCGCTTCGAGGCAGACATCATCCGGGCGCTGGGGCAAATCGTGGCCAACGGCCACGTGCAGAAGGGCTTCAAGCCGGTGCACTGGTGCACCGATTGCCGCTCCGCGCTGGCGGAGGCCGAGGTGGAGTACAAGGACAAGGAGTCCTACGCCATCGACGTGCGCTTTGCCGTGCTGAGCGAGGACGGCTTGATGGCCCGCTGTCATGCCATCCCCAATGGCCACGGCGATGGCCCTCTGTCGGTGGTGATCTGGACGACCACCCCCTGGACCCTGCCCGCGAACCATGCGGTTGCCCTGAATGCAGACCTCGAATACGTGGTGGTGCAAACCGAAGGCGAGCACGGCCGGGAACGTCTTCTGGTGGCGGAGGGGCTACTCAAGGACACCATGGACCGCTGGGGCATCGACCGTTATCACGTGATCGCCTACGGCAAGGGGTCCGCGTTCGAGGGCCTGCACCTGCAGCATCCTTTCTACGCGCGCGAGGTTCCCATCATCCTGGGCGAGCACGTGACCCTGGAGGCGGGCACCGGGGCGGTACACACGGCGCCCGGGCACGGCCTGGAGGATTACATCGTCGGGTTGCGCTACGACCTGCCGGTGGATAACCCGGTGGGTGCCGATGGCTGTTTCCTCGAAGGCACGCCCCTGTTCGCCGGTGAGCACGTCCTCGCTGCCAACGCCCATGTGGTCACGGTCCTGCGCGCCAAGGGGCGGTTGTTGCGCGAGGAGCGCGTTGCCCACAGCTACCCCCATTGCTGGCGCCACAAGACCCCGATCATTTTCCGCGCCACCCCCCAGTGGTTCATCAACATGGACCGCAAGGGCCTGCGCGGCGCGGCGCTCGAGGCCATCGGCGAGGTGAGCTGGCTGCCGGACTGGGGTCGGGCGCGGATCGAGGGTATGGTGCAAAACCGCCCCGACTGGTGCATCTCGCGCCAGCGGGCCTGGGGGGTGCCGATCGCACTCCTGGTCCACAAAAAGACCGGCGCCCTGCATCCGGACAGCGCACGCTTGCTCGAGGAGGTGGCCCAGCGGGTGGAACGCGAAGGGGTCGATGCCTGGTTCAATCTCCACCCGGCAGACCTGCTCGATCGCGAACAGGCGGCGGACTATGAGAAGGTGCCTGACGTGCTCGACGTCTGGTTCGACTCCGGTGTCACCCACGCTTGCGTGCTCGAGCACCGGGCGGGTCTGCGCTCGCCGGCGGATCTGTATCTGGAGGGGTCCGATCAGCACCGGGGCTGGTTCCAGTCCTCGCTGTTGGCGGCGGTGGCCATGTACGGTCGGGCGCCCTATCGGGAGGTGCTCACCCACGGTTTCACCGTGGATGCCGAGGGGCGCAAGATGTCCAAGTCCCTGGGCAACGTGGTGGCCCCCCAGCAGGTCATGCGTACACTGGGGGCCGATATCATCCGGCTGTGGGTGGCGGCCACCGATTACCGCGCCGAGATGGGCGTCTCCGATGAGATCCTCAAGCGGACCGCCGATGCCTATCGCCGCATCCGCAACACCGCCCGCTTCCTCCTGGCCAACCTCAACGGTTTCGATCCTGCTCACCATCAGGTGGCGCCCTCCGCCATGATCGAGCTCGATCGCTGGGCGGTGGATCGGGCGTTCCGGCTGCAGGAGGAGATCCTCAAGGCCTATCGCGACTACCAGTTCCACCTGATCTACCAAAAGATCCACAACTTCTGTGTGGTGGATCTGGGCGGCTTCTACCTCGACGTGATCAAGGACCGCCAGTACACCACCCAGGCCGATAGCCTACCGCGTCGCTCCTGCCAGACCGCCATGTACCACATCGTGGAGGCCCTGGCGCGCTGGTTGGCGCCGATCCTGAGCTTCACCGCGGACGAAATCTGGCGGTACATCCCCGGTGAGCGTCCGCCTTCGGTGCTCCTCACCGGCTGGTATCAGGGGCTCTCTGCCCTGGATGCCGGGGATCCCTTCGACCGCGCCTTCTGGGAGCAGGTGAGCGCGCTGCGGGCGGTGGTCGGCAAGGGCCTCGAGCAGCTCCGTGGCGAGGGGCGCATCGGCTCATCGCTCGATGCGGAGGTCGATCTCTATTGCGACGCCCCGCTGCTCGGGCGCCTGGCTGGGTTGGGGGATGAGCTGCGGTTTGTCCTCATCACCTCCGCTGCCCGTATCCATGCGGAGGCGCAGGCCCCCGCGGAGGCCACCGAAGGCGAGATTCCGGGGCTTCGGCTCAGTGTGCGTCCTTCCGGGCACCCCAAATGCGTGCGCTGCTGGCACCACCGCGAGGATGTGGGTCAGCACCCTGGCCATCCGGAGCTCTGCGGTCGCTGTGTGGAGAACCTGGAGGGAGCGGGGGAGGCGCGCCGGTTCGCATGATGGGGTCGCGGCGGGGGATGTTGCGCTGGCTTTGGTTGTCGGTGGTGGTGGTGGGGCTCGATCAGCTGACCAAGGCGCTGGCGGAGGAGTGGTTGCCGCCCTATGAGCCCTTGGAACTGCTGCCGTTTCTCAACCTCAGGCTCATGTATAACGAAGGGGCAGCCTTCAGCTTTCTCAGCCAGGCGGGGGGGTGGCAACGCTGGTTCTTCGTGGCAGTGGGTGGGGTGGTGACAGGAATTTTGGTCGCCTGGCTGCGGGGCCTCAAGTCCGGGGAACGCTGGCAGGCGCTGGGGCTTTCCCTGATCGTGGGCGGAGCGGTGGGGAACCTGATCGACCGGATCCTCTACGGGCGGGTAGCGGATTTCATCGACGTCTACGTCGAGCGCTGGCACTGGCCGGCCTTCAATCTGGCGGATTCCGCCATCACGGTGGGAGTGGTGCTGCTCCTGATCGACGCCCTGCGGGAAGCGCGAGTGCCACGGACGGCGGACTGAGAAGCGGGGCTCCTCGGTTCCGACCATCTGCCCGCCATGCCAGTAGTGAAGGTTACATTTTAGGGCGGTCGAGCAGGAGGTATCGCCATGCACCGCATCACCGTTGTCGGCTCCGGCTTCGCCGGGCTCACCGCCGTGCGCAGGCTCCGGGCCTCCGGGCAGGATCTCGCAATCACCCTGGTCAGCCCGCGGCCGGAGCTCATCTACTATCCTGGGCTGATCTGGGTTCCCTGCGGGCTGCGCACCGGGGAAGATCTGCGCATCCCATTGCAGGGATTCTTCCACCGCCAGCGGGTGACCCACCTCGCCGCCGAGGCGGTCGGCCTCGCGGATGAGGGGCGAACACTCCTGACCACCGCTGGCCCGCTGCCAAACGACGGGCTGATCATCGGTTCCGGCGGGCGCTTCCTCAAGAAGCTGCCGGGTATCGAGCATGCCATCACCCCCTGCGAAGGGATCCCCGCGGCGATTCAGATCCGCGATCGCCTGCGGGAGATGAGGGGCGGGAGCATCGCGCTCGGGTTCGCCGGCAATCCCAATGAGCCGAGCGCCATGCGCGGCGGACCCATGTTCGAGTTCCTCTTCGGCATCGACAACCAGCTTCGCCAGGAGAACCGGCGCGAGCGCTTCCGCCTGGTGTTCTTCTCGCCCGCCGAGCAGCCCGGCAATCGCCTAGGGCCCAAGGCGGTCAAGGGGCTGCTCCGGGAGATGCAGCGGCGGGGCATCGAGACCCACCTGGGCCACAAGCTCAAGGGATTCACCGCCACCGAGGTAATGACCGAGGGTGGAACCTTTGCGGCCGACCTCATCCTGTTCATGCCCGGGATGACCGGGAATCTCTGGTTCGACAATACCCCACTGCCACGCTCCCCGGGGGGGTTGATCCAGGCCGATGCCCACTGCCGCGTGCCGGGGTTCGAGCGGGTGTACGTGGCGGGAGACTCTGGCAGCTTCCCCGGTCCCGAGTGGATGCCCAAGCAGGCCCACATGGCGGACCTCCAGGCCACCGCGGCGGCGGTGAATCTGCTCGCCGAGCTGGACGGTCGGGCACCCACCAAGACCTACCGGGTGGAGCTCGTGTGCATCGTCGACAGCAATCAATCGGGCATGCTGGTGGCCCGCAACCAGCGGTACAGCCTGATCCTGCCTTCGCTCCGGCTGTTGCACTGGATCAAGCGGGGTTTCGAGTGGTGGTATCTGCGACCCTATCGCTGATGGCCCGATTCGCTAACAGGGGCTAGCCGAACAGGAGCTTGACCGCGATCGCTAAGCTGATGACCACCAGCGAGGGGCGCACTACCCGACCCCCGTGGCGTAGCACCAGATGTGAGCCGGTCCAGGCGCCGATCAACTGCCCCAACGCCATGACCAAACCGGTCTTCCAGGCGACATAACCGCCCAGCACAAACCAACCGAGTGAGGCGATGTTGCTGGTGAAGTTGAGGAGCTTGGTGTGGGCGGTGGCCCGCCGCAGGTTATAACCCAGGAGCAGGATGAAGGCCGCCGCGAAGAAGGTGCCGGTACCAGGGCCGAAAAAGCCGTCGTAGAACCCCACCGTGGTGCCGATGGTGAGGGCGAAGGCGCCGTCACCGATACGCCGATGGCTGTCGACGTCCGCCACCCGCGGGGAGAACAGGAAATAGACGGCGGAGCCGGCCAAGAGGACCGGAATCACCCGCTGCAACAGCTCCGGGTGCAGGTGCTGCACCAAGAGCGCCCCCGCGCTGGCCCCGAGGAAGGTGCAAGCGACGGCGAGGCCGCTGCGACGCAGATCGAGCGCCCCCTGGCGCAGGAAGGCGAAGGTGGCCGTGGAGCTCCCGAAGCTGGCCTGGAGCTTGTTGGTAGCCAGTGCCTCGACCGGTCCAAGTCCGGACCATAGCAGCGCTGGCACCGTCAGCAGACCTCCGCCGCCGGCGATGGCGTCGATCAGGCCAGCGAGGAGGGCAATAGCGAAGAGGATCGCGTCGAGCTCGGTCACGGAGTGCTGGGCGGGCCGACTTGAATTAACCCCGCGGGGTGCCTAGTTTAGCGCCATCCCGCAATCCCGTAAGCAGGTTTCCCGCCACCATGCATGCCCTTTCGGTTCGAGCGCTGCGAAAAACCTATCGCAATGGGCTCGAGGCCCTCCGCGGGGTGGACCTGGCGGTGGAGGAGGGGGATTTTTTTGCCCTGCTCGGGCCGAACGGGGCGGGAAAGTCCACCCTGATCGGTATCATCTGCTCGCTCATCAACAAGACCCATGGCCAGGTGCGGGTGTTTGGCCAGGATCTCGATCGCGCGCCCGAGGCGGTGAAGGCCACCATTGGCCTGGTGCCCCAGGAGTTCAATTTCAACCTGTTCCTGCCGCCGATGGAGATCCTGATCAATCAGGCGGGGTATTACGGGATTGCGCGCCGGGCGGTGCAACCCTGGGCGGAGGAGCTCCTGCACCGCCTGGAGCTCTGGTCCAAGCGCGACGAAGAGGCACGCAAGCTCTCGGGCGGGATGAAGCGCAGGCTGATGATCGCCCGGTCCCTGGTGCATCGTCCCAGGCTCCTGATTCTGGACGAGCCCACGGCCGGGGTGGACATCGAGATCCGCCGGGCGGTGTGGTCTTTTCTGCGCGACCTCAACCGTCAGGGCACCACCATCATCCTCACCACCCATTATTTGGAGGAGGCGGAGAGCCTTTGTCGCCACATCGCCATCATCCATCAGGGGCGGATCGTGGAGCAGGCGGCCACCCGCACCCTGATCGATCGGCTAGCCATCGAGACCTTCGTGCTGAACCTTCGTGGCGACCTCGCCGAGGTGCCGGAGCTTGGCGGGTTCGTGCTCGAGCACCTCGACAGCTCCACCCTCGAGGTATCGGTGACCCGGGAGCAGACCATCAATGGGCTGTTCGATGCCCTGTCGCGTAACGGTGTGGAGGTCTTGAGCCTGCGCAACAAGCAGAACCGCCTCGAGCAGCTCTTCCTCAGCCTGGTAGACCGGGATGGCCTGGCCGAGGGGCTCCGTCGGTGACCCGCTGGCAGCGCAATGTGGTGGCCTTTCGCACCATATTTACCAAGGAGGTGCTGCGCTTTCTGCGCATCTGGGTACAGACCATCCTGCCCTCCGCGGTGACCACCGCGCTCTACTTCATCATCTTCGGCCACCTGATCGGCGAGCGCATCGGCCCCATGGATGGTTTTGCCTATCGCGATTTCATCGTGCCGGGACTGCTCCTGATGTCGGTGATCACCAATGCCTACGCGAATGTGGTCTCGTCGTTCTACAGCAGCAAGTTCTCGCACTATGTGGAGGAGTTGTTGATCGCCCCCCTGCCCAACTGGGTGATCCTGGCGGGCTACGTAGCCGGCGGAGTGGCGCGAGGCACGGTGGTTGGGGTGGTGGTGACCGCTGTGGCGATGGTCTTCAGCGACTTGCAGGTGCAGAGCTACGGGGTGACGTTGCTGGTGTTTGTGCTCACCGCGGTGCTGTTCGCCCTGGGAGGGTTCATCAACGCGGTCTATGCCAACAGCTTCGATGACATCTCCATCGTTCCCACCTTCGTGCTGACCCCGCTGACCTACCTGGGTGGGGTATTCTATTCGATTCACCTTTTGCCCCCGATCTGGCAGCAGGTATCATTGGCGAACCCGATCCTCTACATGGTAAATGCCTTTCGCTTCGGCATCCTCGGTGTGTCCGACATCCCTGTGGCGATCGCCTTTGGCATCATCCTGTTGTTGATTCTGGCCTTAACCTTGTTCAGTCTGCGGTTGCTCCGGCGTGGCGTTGGCATCAAGACCTGATCGGGCTTGTCTTGAGTCCGACAAGGTGGGAGTATTCCCCAGTTCCGTGGAATAGGTGATGTAGATCACAAAACTTTGTGGTTGCCCCCTGCCTTGGGGTCACCAGACCGCTGCGTGTCCGCGGTTTATCCCTCTATGTTCATAACCTTAGCCCCGATCGCCGAGAGCCCCGCACCGTGCCAGCCTCCAGTTCTTCCCGACCCACCACCCGCGACACCGAAGGTAGCCCGCCCAAGCGCCCGAATCGTCCCTTTCGACGCCTGTTCTGGGGGCTGTTCACCGCGTCCCTGGTGGTGCTGATCGCGCTCGGGCTAGCGGGCATTCTCTATGTCGTACACCTTGACGGGGTAGTACGGCAGAAATTTGAGGGCAAACGTTGGGCGTTGCCCGCGCGGGTCTATGCCCGTCCCCTCGAGCTCTGGGTTGGCCGGCCGTTGCTGGCCGACGAGCTGGAGCGCGAGCTGCAGCGTCTGGCCTACACCAAGGTCACGCAGCCCGACCGACCCGCGAGCTATGCGCGGGACAAGGGCACTTTTCTGGTCAAGACCCGCTCCTTCGAGTTCTGGGATGGGCGGGAGCCGGCCCGCTACCTGGATATCGCGATCCAGGGCGATGCCATCACCCGGCTGCGCGAGGTCAAGGGGGATGAGCTGGCCCTGGCGCGTCTGGATGCGCCCCTGATCGCGAGCATCTATCCCGCCCATCATGAGGATCGGATTCTGGTTCAGCGCGGGGACTTGCCCGATCTGCTGGTCCGCACCCTGTTGGCGGTGGAGGACAAGAACTTCTTCGACCATCATGGTGTCGATCCCAAGGCGATCCTCCGCGCCTCCTGGCGCAACTTCCGGGCTGGGGCGGTGGTCGAGGGGGGCAGCACCCTGACCCAGCAACTGGTCAAGAATTTCTACCTCACCCAGGAGCGCTCCCTGCAGCGCAAGCTCAACGAGGCGGCCATGGCCCTGGCGCTGGACTGGCGCTTTGAAAAGGACGACATCCTCACCGCCTATATCAACGAGATATACCTGGCCCAGGACGGCCAGCGGGCGATTCACGGTTTCGGTCTTGCCAGCCAGTTCTTCTTCAACCGCCCACTGCAGGATTTGGGCGTGGCCGAGATTGCCACCCTGGTGGGGCTGATCAAGGGTCCGTCGCTCTACAATCCCCGGCGCAGTCCAGAGCGAGCGTTGCAGCGGCGCAACCTGGTGATTGATGTGCTGGCGGAGAACGCGGTCATTAGCCCGGAGCAGGCCGCGGAGGCGAAGGCACGCCCCCTGGGGGTGAGTGAACGGGGAGGGCGACCCACCGGGGACTATCCCGCCTTCATGGATCTGGTCCGGCGCCAGCTCAATCGGGACTACCGCGAAGAAGATCTGCGCTCCGAGGGGCTGAGGGTTTTTACCACCCTTGATCCGATGCTGCAGGATCAAACCGAAGGGGTGGTCGAGCGCGGGCTCGAGCGCGTGGAGAAGCGTAACGGCTTGGCCAAGGGCAAGCTCGAGGCCGCTGTCGTGATCTCCTCCGCCACCGATGGGGAGGTGCTGACCCTGGTCGGTGGACGCCGAAGCGAATACGCAGGCTTCAATCGGGCGCTGGACGCGCGCCGATCCATCGGTTCCCTGGTCAAGCCGGCGGTCTATCTGGCCGCTTTGGCGGACCCCACACAATACAGCCTGGTCAGCCGATTGCGCGACGAGCCGGTCAGTCTCGATATTCCCGGCTCCAAGCGTTGGGAGCCAAAGAACTACGACGGTAAAACCCATGGCCGCGTGCCACTCTACGAGGCCCTGGCGCGTTCCTACAACCTGGCCACGGTGAATCTAGGCCTCAGTGTGGGTGTCGCGCGGGTGGCCAAGCTGCTTGAGGACCTGGGGGCAGGCGGTCCGGTGAAGCCGGTACCGGCACTGTTGCTGGGGGCCACCTCGCTGGCGCCGGTCGATGTGGCCCAGATCTACCAGACCATCGCCAGCAGCGGGTTTCGTACCCCCCTGCGGGCGATTCGTGATGTGCTCGACGCGCAAGGGCGGCCGCTCGCCCGCTATCCGCTCACCGTGCAGCCGGTCGTCTCCCCGGAGGCGACCTACATCCTGCAGTGGGCGATGCAGCAGGTGGTGGAGCAGGGAACGGGTAAGCCGCTCAAGGCGATCCTGCCAAAGGACCTCAAGGTTGCGGGCAAAACCGGTACCACCGATGAGCTGCGCGACAGTTGGTTTGCCGGCTTCAGCGCCGACAAGGTGGCGGTGGTCTGGGTCGGGCGTGATGACAACCAGTCTGCACACCTCAGTGGGGCAGCCGGTGCGCTGCCGCTGTGGGGTGATATCATGGTCCAGAGCCGCAGTCAGTCATTGGCGCTACTGCCCATTGAGGAGGTCGAGGAGGTTCGCGTCGACGTGGCCTCAGGACTGCGGGCGGAGGGCGCTTGCCAGAGGGCGCGCCTGGTGCCGTTCGTCAAGGGCAACGCTCCGACTCGGCGCTCGAATTGCGGGGCCGAGCCGATCGTCGACCGCTCGGATTGGCCACCCTCGGCGCCGCAAGCGGTGGAGAAGGCCAAGGCTGAAGAGCCACCGGCCCAAGCGGCGGATGCGGCCCCCGCGCAGGACGAGTCAGGCAACCCTGTTACCAAGTTCTTTCGGAGTATTTTCAAGCGGTGACACCTAAATTTCTGCTGACGGCCGTTGCGGTCCTGTACCTGGCCGGGTGCTCGCTGGTCCCCCAGCGCGAGAATCCGGCGCCGGTGGTGAAAGCGGGGGATGCTCCCGCGGCAGGGCAACAGCGGCCATCGGCCCAGCCTGGCGGTCCGGCGGTCGTGGTACAGGAGGCGCCGCCTGCCCGCGGCGTAGAGATCCATCCCTATACCCCCCCGCCACCGGGTCCGGTATTGCCCCCAAGTCTGCCCTCGGGGGGGGAAACCCAGCCCCCGGCCGCACCACCCCCGGCGGCGGTCCTCCCGCCACCGCCGGCCTCCGCTGCGGTGCCGCCTCCGCCGCCAGCCCCGGCCTCGGTACCTCCGCCGCCCCCGCCACCCCCTGCACCGGTGCCTGGCCCCGCGGTGGAACGCCCGGTCCCTGCGGGATCGTCGAACGGCTCCGAGACGCAAACCGCCTATGTGTCGCCAGCCCCGGCGAAGCCTGGTGTGAGTGTCCCCGCGGAAACCCTGCTTAAGGATGCGGAACGCCAGAACCAGGAGCGGGACTATAGCGCCGCGGCTGCCACCTTGGAGCGGGCACTGCGGATCGAGCCGCGCAATGCCTACCTGTGGAATCGGCTCGCCCACGTCCGCCTCAATCAGGGCCAGCACAACCTTGCCGGCAATCTAGCAGACCGCTCCAATGCCCTCTCCAAGGAGGCGTCGCTCAAGCAGGATAACTGGGGTGTCATTGCCGCTGCCCGCCGCCAGAGCGGCGACGCGGCCGGTGCCGCCGAGGCCGAGCGCAAGGCCCGCGGCGGGAGCTGAGCGGGTAGCCGGTCCGCGGTGGGTTGCCGCGAATGCACGACCTCGGTGCGATCTTTGACCGCGACGGACTCCTTGCCCGAAAGATTCCCGGCTTCAACTATCGGCCCCAGCAGCAGGCAATGGCCTGCTCAGTGGCCGAGGCGATCGAGAATCGCGGCTCGTTAATCTGCGAGGCCGGCACCGGCACCGGCAAGACCTTCGCCTATCTGGTCCCCGCCCTGATCTCGGGGCGCAAAGTGATCATCTCCACCGGGACGCGAAATCTCCAGGACCAGCTCTACCACCGCGACCTTCCCCGGGTGCGTCAGGTCCTGAGAAGCCCGGTGAAGACCGCGCTACTCAAGGGACGCGGCAACTACCTCTGTCGGTTCCGCCTGGACCAGGCCGTCGCCGAAGGGCGCCGACTGCCCCCCTCACTCCAGGCCGAGCTCGAGACGATCCGCCGCTGGTCGGTCGAGACCCGCCGCGGCGACGTGGCCGAGGTGGACGTCGCGGAGGATTCACCCCTGTGGCCGCGGGTGACTTCAACCACGGACAACTGCCTTGGTCAGGACTGTCCCGATTGGGACGGGTGCTTCCTGGTCGAGGCCCGCCGCCGTGCCCAGGAGGCGGATTTGGTGGTGATCAACCATCATCTACTCTGCGCCGACCTCGCGCTCAAGGAGGAGGGGTTCGGTGAGGTGCTCCCGGGGGCCGACTGCTTCGTGGTGGACGAGGCCCATCAACTGCCCGAGGTGGCGAGCAGCTTTTTCGGCGAGTCGGTGGGCAGTCGGCAGCTCTTCGATCTGGTGCGGGATACCGAGACCGAGTACCACCGCGAAGCCGGCGATCTGCCGGAGGTCCCCGAGAGCGCCCGAGCACTGCGCAAGGCGGTGCAGGATCTCCGCCTCTGCTTTGGCGAAGAGGGCCGGCGGGGACCCTGGCGGGAGCTCAAGGGCTCACCCTCGCTGATGCGCGCGATCGGGGGGCTGCGCTCGGCATTGGAGGACCTCGGGCTTGGGTTGGAGGCCCTGGCAGGACGCGGTCGCGGTCTGGCTGGCTGCCGGGAGCGCTGCGTCCTGGCCCTGGAGCGTCTCGCGATGCTGTGCGAGGGTGGCGACGACAACGCCATTCGCTGGTACGAGACCCAACCTCAGGGCTTCCGCCTGCACAGCACCCCGCTCGAGATCGCCGGCATCTTCAGCGCCCACATGAAACGGCATCCGGCGGCCTGGATCTTCACCTCCGCCACCCTCGCCGTGGGTGAGCACTTCGAGCACTTTGCCCGGCAGATAGGGGTGGAGGAGGCGGAGACCCGATGCTGGGACAGCCCCTTCGACTATCGCCACCAGGCCCTGTGCCTGTTGCCCGAGGGGCTGCCAGACCCCTCCGACCCGACCTACAATCGGGCGGTCAGCGAGCTGGCGGTGAAGCTGGTCGGCTATAGCCGCGGCCGGGCCTTTCTCCTTTACACCAGTCACCGAGCCCTGCAGGAGGCCGCAGGTACCCTGCGCCAGCGAATCCCTTATCCCTTGCTGGTGCAGGGGGATGCGCCCCGCGGAGAGCTGGTCGAGCGTTTCCGCCGGCTGGGAAACGCCGTCCTGCTCGGCACCTCGAGCTTCTGGGAAGGGGTCGATGTGGTGGGCGAGGCCCTCTCTTGTGTGGTGATCGACCGGCTTCCCTTCGCTTCGCCTGGCGACCCCGTGCTCCAGGCGCGCATCGATGCACTGCGTCAGCGGGGTGGCAATCCGTTTCGGGACCTCCAGCTTCCGCAGGCGGTGATCGCCCTCAAGCAAGGGGCGGGACGGCTGATCCGGGATATCGGTGATCGCGGCGTTCTTGTGGTGTGCGACCCGCGACTGCTCGGACGCAGCTATGCGGCGGCGTTTCTCGAGAGCCTGCCACCCATGCCGCGCACCCGTGAGCTCGAGGCGGTGCGCCGGTTCTTCGCTGAGGATGGGGAGGGGGGGGGTGACTCCGAAGCCGAGGGCTCTGTGGGGTCTGATGGTGGTGATTTTCGGTCGGAGTCGCAGGAGGATCGCAAACGATGAGGCTCCTCGCCATCGACACGGCCGCCGAGGCCTGCTCGGCCGCGCTCTTGGTCGATGGCGAGGTGCAGTCCCGTTATCTGTATGCCCCCCGGCAACATGGGGAGCTGATCCTATCGCTGATGGATCAGTTGCTGGTCGAGGCCGGGCTGGCTCTCAGGGATCTGGACGCCCTGGCATTCGGCCGCGGTCCGGGGGCGTTCACCGGTGTGCGCATCGCCACGGGGGTGGTGCAGGGCGCCGCCTTCGGTGCCGATCTGCCGGTGGTGGCGGTATCGAATCTCGCAGCGCTGGCGCAGCGTCACTTCCGGGAGCAAGGGCGCCGGCGGGTTCTGGCCGCATTCGATGCGCGTATGGGTGAGGTCTACTGGGGTGCCTTCGCCATCGACCCGGCCGGCCTCGCCCGGCCCCAGGGGGAGGAGCAGGTGGCGCTCCCGGCGGCCGTAGTGGTGCCCGAGGGTGGTGATTGGCATGGTGCGGGTAGTGGTTGGGGCACCCATGTGGAGGCCCTTCGGTTACGGGTGGGCACGGCCCTCGCAAGCGTCACCGCCGATTTGCTGTGTCACGCCCAGGATGTGGCCCTGCTCGGGGCTGCCTATCTGGAGGAGGGAGGGGCCAGGGTGGCGGAGCAGGCGCTACCGGTCTACCTGAGGGACCAGGTGGCGTGGAAGAAATCGACCTAACCCGCTAGGACTTCTGGGCTTGGTGTTGGTGTCCCCACTCCTGGCAGTGCCGGCGCAGGCAGGAGACCACGTAATGAAGCAGGGTGGCCCCCACGGTCAGGGACACGATCACAGAGATCAAGAGCCCCTGCTGGTCTGCGACACCCGACAGCGACAGGGTCATCCAGGTCAGGAAGCCGGCGACGCCGGCTATCACCAGAATCATCAGGTAGGGCCAAAAGGCCTTCTTGCAGTTCTTACAGAGCTTCATGCGCGGGTTGCTCGCGGTAATGACCAGAGTTTCGACCCCGTCGGCGGAATAAGCAACCGCCTGGGGGGAAGACGGGCGCCAAATCCCCCTCCTTGGGCCGTTCGACCAGCAGGCCCCAATGCCTCGGATGCACAGGGCTTGCCCCTGTTCCTTGATCGGCGTTCACGGACGCGATGAGAACAGCAACGGGGTCACGGCTTCATTGCGGGATGTCATTGAACCGCGAATATCGCATAAAGCGACCCCCAGCCCTCTGGCGGTCATCCAGAGGGCGGATCAGCCTGTATGCAGGCGCGAGGCCACCGCCCTGGTGAATCCAAGTGGGACTCCGGGCGGAGCTGCCTCGGTGGGAAGGAAGTTACACCCGAGCCCGAGTCGGCACCACCCGGCTCCCCACCGCCCCCTTCGATGCGCTGCAAGGCCAGCGCTCAGCAGGCTGGACTAATGCCTCTGGTCGAAACCCCCGTTCCCTTCCCATCCTTGGTGCTTACTGCGCTGGGGGAGTCGAGACGAACCCTCTTGGATCTATTCGGCGCGGCGTTGGAGGCGGTGAGCGGGCAGGGGGCGGTGGCCCGCCGGCTCGCCGGTTGGGAGGTCGGTGCGCCCGTCGTCCTGCTCGCCGTGGGGAAGGCCGCCCAGGCGATGACCGCCGGTGCCCGAACGGTATTGGGCGAGCGACTGGCGCGGGGCTTGGTGGTGTCCAAGGTGGGTCATCTGGACTCAAGCCTTCTCACCGCCTGGGGACTCGAGGGGCTGGAGGCGGGGCATCCGCTGCCCACCGCGGGGAGCCTGCTCGCGGGTCGCCGAGCGCTCGGGGTACTTGATGGCCTGAAATCCGACGAGGGGCTGCTGGTGTTGATCTCGGGCGGGGCATCGAGTCTGCTGGAGGTTCCCGCAGCAGATCTGGGACTCGCCGATCTGGTGCGGGTCAACGAGTGGCTGCTCGGCAGCGGCCTGCCCATTGCCGAGGTGAATGGGGTGCGGAAGTCCCTTTCGGCAATCAAGGGCGGGGGGTTGCTACGCTGGCTGCAGGGAAGGGCGGCGAGGGTGTTGGCCATCTCGGACGTGCCGGGGGACAATCCTTCCGCCATCGGCTCTGGCCTGCTGGTCCCCGAGCCGGATCTGGGCGCGCGGCTGGCGCCATTGCGGCTCCCGGCCTGGCTCCGGGGAAAGGTGGCGGTCGGCTTACAGGAACGGGGAGCGCTCCCGCCGGTGGGGCCTCGCATCGAGATCGTCGCCAATCTCGACCTGGCTAAGCAGGCCGTGGCCGAGGCGGCCCAAGCCCGCGGCCTTCCGGTTTATCTGCATCGGGGGTTGCTTGAAGGCGAAGCGGCGGATCGTGGCCGGGAGCTGGCACGGGCGCTACTGGCGGGGAATGCGGGCCTTCACGTTTGGGGCGGGGAGACCACGGTGCGACTGCCGCCCCACCCAGGGCGCGGGGGTCGCAACCAGCAGCTTGCCCTGGCCGCGGCGATGGTGCTCGCCGGGCACGAAGGCGTCTGTCTCCTGAGTGCGGGAACCGACGGCTCGGATGGTCCCACCGACGACGCAGGGGCACTCATTGATGGGGGGACCCTGGCACGCGCCAGGGCAGCCGGGCTTGATGCGCAGGCGGCGCTCAGGGCAGCGGATGCGGGAACCCTGCTCGCGGCAACCGCTGACCTGGTCCGCACGGGTCCCACGGGGACGAACGTGATGGATCTCGTGCTGGGGTACTGCTTCGCCCCGCGCCGATAGTCGAAGTGCCCGCCGGTGGCAAACCCGTTGCTCACTGGCTCAGCCGAGCAGAGCTTCGCCAACCCCGCAGACGACAAGCAGAAATCGCAATGTACGATTGGTCGATGGTGTTATTCCGCTCCCGCTGCGGGGAGTGGCAGTAGAGCCGCACCTCGCCCCTGGGGGGTATCGATGCGCGTAATCGGAACCGCAGCCCCCGCCGCGATCTGAAGGGCGATCGTGGCGCGGATTCCGGCGACAGGCGGGCCACCGATAGTGGACGGGAGATCATTGCGTTCATTCGTGCCGCAGGGCCTCGATGGGGTCGAGGCGGGCGGCCTTGCGCGCGGGGACGAAGCCGAACAGCACCCCCACCGCGGCGGAGAATAGAAAGGCCAGGGCTACGGTGCCGGGGTCGAGGATGAAGGGCACCCCGAGCAGGGACGACAGGGACAAGGAGGTGCCCACGGCGAGGCCGATGCCGAGGATGCCACCGAAGGAGGATAGCACCACGGCCTCCACCAGAAACTGGAGCAGCACCTCGCTCTCGAGCGCACCCACGGCGAGGCGGATGCCGATCTCGCGGGTGCGCTCGGTGACCGATACCAGCATGATGTTCATGATGCCGATGCCGCCCACCAGCAGACTCACCGCGGCCACGGCGCCCAGGAGTGCGGTGAGGATCTGGGTGGTGCCGGTGAGGGTGCGGGCGATCTCCTTCATGTCGGCCACATGGAAGTCGTCTTCCTGGCCCTTGGCGATGTGTCGCCGTTCGCGCATCAACCGTTCGAGGTCGCCCTGAACGGCCTCGGTTTCGGCGCCGTCACGGGCGGACACCTGGATCAGCCCCACATCCTGGTTCCCCGCCACGCGCCGCCAGAAGGTACGCAGTGGCACCAGCACCAGGTCGTCCTGATCGGAGCCCATGGCCGACTGGCCCTTGGCTTGGAGCACCCCGATCACCTGGCAGGAGAGCTTCTTGAATCGCATCCGGCTGTCGAGCGGGTCTTGGGTGCCGTAGAGCTCCCGGCGAACCGTCTCTCCGAGGATGCATACCGAGGCCCCCGCGCGCAGCTCTCCAGGGGTGAAGGGCCGGCCCGAGGCCAGGGGCCAGTTCTTCACCTCCAGGTAGTTCTCCTCCACGCCGGTAATGCTGGTGCTCCAGTTGCGGTTGCCGAATACGGCTGTTGCCCCCTGGGCACCCGAGGGTGCCACCGCAACCACCGAGCCCACCTCCCGGCCGATGGCCTTGGCGTCGTCGAGCGCGAACTGCTTGGCCTGGCTACGCTGGCCATGTCCAAAGCGCTGGCCGGGCCGAACCATCAGCAGGTTGCTGCCGAGGCTCGCAATCTGCTCGGAAACCTGGAGGGTCGCACCGGCGCCCAACGTCATCATGACGATCACCGAGGCCACGCCGATGACGATGCCGAGGATGGTCAGGCTCGAGCGCAGTAGATTGCGGCGAATGGCGCGCAGCGCCATCACCAGCGCATTGCCGAGCATCAGGTGGCCCCTCCATCGGCTGCCTCGCCATCGACCAGACCATCGCGGAAGCGCAGGGTTCGCTCGGCGTAGGCGGCAATCTCCACCTCGTGGGTCACTATCACCACGGTCAGGCCCTGCTCGCGGTTGAAACGCCGGATGAGGTCCATGATCTCGCGGCTGCGGGCGGAGTCGAGGTTGCCGGTGGGCTCATCCGCCAGCAGCACCGCGGGCTGGGTCACGATGGCACGGGCGATGGCTACCCGCTGCTGCTGTCCACCGGAAAGCTCCGCCGAGGTATGGGACGCCCAGTCGCCAAGCCCTACGGCGCCGAGTGCCGCCCGCGCCTGGGCCCGCCGCTCAC
>Ga0208980_10000649_pt1 | contig 20033 bp, 16 predicted proteins | sample WetSurMetagenome_3_FD_187993 | JGI IMG/M metagenome (GOLD analysis project Ga0208980, IMG submission 187993) | Wetland microbial communities from Twitchell Island in the Sacramento Delta, sample from surface sediment Aug2011 Site A1 Bulk (version 2) | ecosystem: Environmental > Aquatic > Marine... | reverse complement strand
AGTGTGGCGCGGGGGTCGGGTAGATGCTCGAGCACATCACCCATGAATATCACATCGAAAGAAGCGGAAGGAAACCCTACGCCTTCCAGATTACCGGTGGTAACATCTAGATTGAATCGCTTGCGGGCAAAGTCGGCTGCCTCTGTAGAATACTCGACGCCTTTCACGTTGAACCCGACCTCACGGGCGGCATTCAAGAACGCTCCACCGGCACAACCAACTTCTAGAAAATCTCCAGATGGTTTGTGCTGCCTGATTCGATTAAGCAGCGCGCGGTCACCTAGATTGGATAGAGTTGCTTCATCAAAGTAGCTGCCGGCGTGTCCGCACCGAAAGTCTCCTTCAAAATATTCCTTCGAATACATCTGCGTGATCTCTTCAGAAGTCGGTTGAGGGTGGATGAAGATGATGCCACACCCCATACACTCGAACGCTCCCAGCCACCTGTCGTTGAAGTGGTAGCCAAATGGTCTCGCACGAACGTTCGTTGATCCGCAAATGCGGCATTGCACACAGGTTTCATTCATTGCGATGCCAGGTCTTCAATCGCGTTTACCATGGCCTCCCACGTGTACTTCTTCTTTTCGAGTTGCACATTGAATGTAAACGATGTCTCGCACCCGTCCTCGTAGAATTGCTTGATAGCGCGAGCGAGTGCATGAGCATCGCCAGGAGGAACAAGAAGTCCTGTTTCCCCATCAACAACGACTTCTGCAAGGCCTCCAACTCGCGTGGCAATAACGGGCTTGTCGAAGTTGTACGCAATCTGAGCGATGCCACTTTGCGTTGCGGATAGGTATGGGAGAACAACAGCATCAGCGGCAGAGAAGTAAAGTCCGACCCGATCGTTCGGAATGTAGTCAGTCTGGAGTGTTACGTGCTTTTCCAGTTCCAGGGCCTTGATTTGCTCGCGGTAGCGCTCCTCATCATCGTAACACTCTCCAACAGCGAGCAGATGAACGTTGCCGGACTCCTTCAGTTCGGTCATCGCGTCTAACAACACATGGAGACCTTTGTACTTGCGGATATACCCAAAGAAGAGAATAACTCGCTCGGCAGTGATGGCAAGCCGTCTCCTTGCTTCGGTCTTGTCAATCGGGTTTCCGAAGATTTTGTACACCGGGTGTGCCGCCTTTCGGTATCGCGCCTGTGGCCAGAATCCCAGAAGGTCTTGCTCAACGGCATTGGATTGGACAATGAAGTAGTCTGCAGAGCTGAAGGCATAGCGTGTGAAAGCCCTGTCCCCCGGACGTTTCTCGTGCGGTATGATGTTGTCGCAGATGAAGAGGACGCGAGTCTGTGTGCCGTGCTTTGCCACGCGAGCAATCGTTCCGAAGCACGGGCCAAAGAACGGCAGCCAGTATTTGAATATGATGAGATCCGGTCTGCGCTTCCTGATCTCACGACCGACTGCGATCCAATTCAGCGGATTAACGGAGTCGACCAGAGACCGGCTGGGAACGCGAAGCAATTCACCCGACGTCTCTGATTGTGTCTTTCCCGGAAAAAGAATCGAGGGATACTGTCGCTTGAAGGTGATAATCTGGACGGAATGACGCTTGCTCAATTCCCGATAGAGCAGCGCGTTGTAATGAGCAATTCCGCCCCGCAAAGGAAATGCCGTGCCGACCATGATGATATTCATAGACGGGGTTTGGTTGCCCAACAAAGGAGAGACAATCCAAAGGGTAGAGTGGCAAAAGGAACAGCGTACCGCTCTGACTGAAAGATGCCGCGCAACAACGCATTCACCGGTCTGGAAGGTATCAGAAAATCGTCCGCTTGTTGGGCATGGGTGGCCTGTGCGAGCAGACGTCGCAGCAAAGCGATGGGGAACAACAATGTGTTGAAATATGTGCAATGATCGATCTGGAAGCCGGCGTTAGCCACCAGCCTGCGAAGCTGTGATCGCGTGTAGCGTCGCTTGTGGTGGTTCACTTCGTCGTGGGAACTCCAGAGCCATTGGTAGGCAGGCACAGTCACAAGCATGTGGCCCGAGCTGTTCAGTCGCGAGTATGCTAGTTTCAACACCCCCAAATCGTCATCAATATGCTCAATGACATCAAAGAGGGTAATGATATCAAACAGATCGCCGCTGGGATACCCGTCGAGATTCCCGACGAAAAGCTTTGTGAGTCCGCGTTTGCGACAGAATTCGATTGCACGAGGCGAGGCATCCATCCCATACGCATCGAAGAGCTGCGAGGCTCCCGCAAGGATCGCTCCCGTACCGCAGCCCACGTCAAGGAGCTTCCAGCGTTGTGTTGTGTCCACGCGATGCCGGAGATAGGTTGTTATGATCGATTGCCGGGCGGTAAACCACCAATGTGTGTTCTCTATTTCATAGAACTGCTGGTAGAGAGGCTCTTCCATTACAATCCCAGCCTCTCCTTCACAACATAGAGGGGCCGGTTCTTCACCTCTTCATAGATCCTACTGACGTATTCACCGATGATTCCCAGCGTAGAGAGAATTACTCCTCCAAGGAACGTAATGACAACGATTGTGGAAGACCACCCCACGAGGGCAATACCGTAGACAAGCTTGTCATAGACCACGAGCAATCCACCCAGAAATGCGAGAGCTGCAAGACTGAAGCCAATGTAGACTGCCACGCGGAGTGGCGTTGTTGAGATGGAGAAAATACCGTCGTACGCCAAGCCAAGAAGCCTTGTGAATGTGTACTTCGGTTCACCGGCGAACCTCTTGTCGCGTTCGTACGCGAGCCCGATTTGTCGGAACCCTACCCATGTGCGGAGGCCTCGGACAAAGCGCTTGCGCTCGGGGAGCTTGCACAATGCCTCCACTGCACGCTTGTCCATCAAACAGAAATCGCCGGAGTCGAGTGGAATATCGAGATACGAGAGTTGATTCAGAATACGGTAGAAAACTGCGTACGCGGCCCGCTTGAAAATGTTTTCCTTGCGCTTGGTGCGGATGGCATACACCACGTCAAAACCTTCCTTCCACTTCGCGACAAACTGTGGCAGCACCTCGGGCGGGTCCTGCAAGTCACCATCAATAATCATCACGGCGTCTCCCGAAGCGTGCTCCAGTCCAGCGGAAATTGCCACCTGATGGCCGAAGTTTCGTGAGAAGCTCAGCACTTTGAAACGGGGATCTCTCTTGTGAATTTCCTTCAGAAGCTCAAACGACCCGTCAGTTCCACCATCCTCGATAATCACAACTTCTGCTGGGGCGTCAAAGCTGTCGATGACGTTCTTCACCCGTTCGTAGAGTGCCGGGATCGTGTCCCGCTCGTTGTATACTGGTATGACGATGGAGTACATACTCATGCTGCCTGTTGTTCTGAATTACGAGGCCTCTTCACCAGGGGAACAACAATTCCTCCGATACACAGAGCAAGAGTTGCAAGACTAATCCACGTTCCACGTTCGAATGGCGTTGATTGAAACCGCATATCCACCTTATGTGTCCCGGTGCGCATGTGGATGACGCGTTGGTTCCAATTTGCACGGTACACGGTCTGTGGCTCACCATCAATGTACGCATTCCATCCGGGATAGTAAATTTCGCTGAGGACCAGGAAGCCGTCCTTGGGCGTCGAGACAGTAAGTGACATTGAATTCAGTTTGTACGACGTGAAATGTGCTGACCACTGTGCCGTGTATGAGGTGTCCGAAATCTTGAGGGCCGGGTCGGAGTCAATAACAACCACACGGGAAGGCTCAAAACCCTTGCTCTGCATGAACTGGAAGATGGACGCAGAGTCTGTCAGGATACGAGCATCGTAGACCATGTAGGCGCGGGGAAGGTAGGAGGTTGCGCGCGTGATGGTGAGTGCCTGTCGTTGTTCGTCGGCTGCTACGCGATATTTTGCGTTCATCATATCGCAAGTATGTGACCAGTCACGGGAAGGGGGCAGGTACCGCTGCAATACGAGCGGTGTATATCCTTCCATCAGCATGACGCGATCCATCAGACCCTGGTTCCGATCCATCAACATGCCCTGCTGGTTGCGCATGTTCACTCGAACTAGTTCACCATTGCTATCCTGTTTGATGAAGTTTGTCAGTGGACGCGACCGATTGAAGTACTCATCGGGATTGGTTTTGGAATTGTTCTGTTCTCCTCCGAAGATGCTCATATCAATCAGCAGCACGGCAACAGATGCAAGCCCTGCCCAGCGGAGCAGAGGGGTTCCTTTGATGATACCATAGAGGAAAAGAGCAGAGAGTATTGTTACAAACAATGAAGCCAAGGCATCCTTCTTCACCGCCAAGAAGGTGGCGTTTTCCTTGAGGAACTCAAACGATCCCGACAGCAGGCCGGAGATCAAGAGCAGGTACAGCACGAGGCTGAGTCCGAGAATAGCAAGAACTATGTTGCGAAAGTGAGGTGACTCGTACAGCGGTCGCTTTTCGTAAAGCAAATTTTGAAGTGAAAATCCGGAGAGCAAGGCTGCACCGAACGTCAAGAACACTCCCATGCGAGCCGCATTCCGGAATTTTGCAAATCCGGGTACAAAATCGAAGAACAGCTTGTGAAGAACAAAATTCCCACCCAGGGCAAAGAGTACGGCGAAAATGGAGAAACCCCAGAAGAAGCCGACGTATTTGTTTTTCTTGATGATGAGGAGTGACGTTACCATCAACATCAGTGGCAAGACACCGAAGTACATACCGGTTTCCCAGTAGTACCAGTACGTCCCCGGTCCATGGTAGTTGTATCCTCCTGCTCCCGCGGTACCGAAGAATTTTGGGTAGAGGAATGTGATGATCTGTTGCCAGCTAAACTGTCCTTCGGTTGCCTTCTGGTATGTGATCTGAGCTCTGAACGTCAGGTCGGCGAACTCCACTGTCGGGAGTAGCTGTATCATTGCGATGGCCACCGAAAGCATCACGATTGTTGCGGCCTTCGCCGTGGCGATCATGGCCGGTCGGGCAACAAGTTCTCTGCCTTTGTAGGTTGTCAGCAACTCAAAGACAAAGTAGACAAACAGGAAGAAGTAGAGGTAGAGTGAGAGTTGCGGAAATCCTGCGAGAGTTGAATGACCCAGCACCAATCCCGCAACAAATACCCAGTTCCATCCTCCGGCAAGAGCCTTTCTGAAGAGCAATAGTATGAGTGGATACCAGGCGACAAGAGAGACAATGTACTGGTGAATCGCATGTGTGATCATGAATCCCGAGAGCATGTAGACGGTGCCGGCAAACAGCGCAGGCGCCCTGTGTAATTCGAAAGAGCGCGCGAGATAGAACATTGTCACGCCGGCAAGCACATAGTGGAGAATGATCATGATCTCCAGCCAGTAGAAGCTCAGATGACCATTACTCACAAATAGGGTGAGCGCTGTGCACGGGAGATAGAACACCGTCTTTTGGATATCGGCAAGGAACGGCATGCCATTAAACGTAAACGGATTCCAGAGCGGAATTTCACCCATTGACATCGATACAGCGGCAAAATTTCTTGATGGATAATCGTGGTAGAGAAAATCTTCCCAGAGGAATGCGTTACCAAGCAGGATGTCGCGAAAGAAAATCAAGACGAGGATTGATAGCAGTGCAACGCATTGCCAATCCTTGAGCTCAAATGGCGTGGGGACTGCCAGCGAGGAATTCTGCGACGAAGAAGTTCGTGGGGTTCCCTTCTTATGTTTGTGCGACGGCACTGGTCAAGAAAATTTGATTCAGGTTGAGAGAAGTCGCTTGACGCTCTTGAACACCCGGTCAACGTAAATGTACTGCATACAGTCGTTGGGGCAGACGGGAGAGAAATAGCACGGACAATCGAATTCCGGCTCAAGGATTTCACCTCGGCCATACAGTTCGAATTCGTCTCTGTTGAAGATGTTGTTGAAGAGGACAATCTTCTTGTGCAAGCCGATAGTTATGTGCATGGCCATCGTGACTGCGGTGACCACAAGGTCGCACTGGTCGACCTCATTGATAAACTTCTGAAGCGAAAAGTGACCAAAGTACAACGCACCGCTTGTTCTTGCAATGCGCTTGTTCTTCTCGTGTTCCTGTTCACCGCCAAGCAGTAATGGAACATAGCCGGCGTTCTTCAACTTCTTTGCCAGTGCGATCCAGTTCTTTTCAGCCCAAAGTCGTGAGACCCACCGGCCACCACATCCAGTGTTTAGGCCGACGACCCTTTTCTTCTTTGGCAGTTTCCATGAGTAGCCCTTGTCGGCCTGTGGATCCAGAAAGTACTCCTCGCCAGCAAACGTGAAGCCGCAGATTTCAAAGATCTCCTCTAGATAGCTTTTCGTATTCTCTTTATTGAGGTCATCGAAGACGCCCGTCATGTACTTCGCGACTGCGTCGTTGTCGGAGGGGGCGGCTTTGCCGTTCCAGAGCGTGAAGCCTTTCTTGATCGTTGATTGCAGAGACGAAGCAAGTGCGCAGGCCTCTTTGTCCTTGTCGAGATTGTAGAGAATGTCGAACTTTGTGGCGCTAAGTGTGGCAAGGCTTTGCGGCGTGAACGGGAGGATGACGTCAACGCTGCGTGGGACGACATCGGGAGTGAGGGTCAGCCACCAGATTTGTGCTTGCGGATGCGTTGCCTTGAGTTTGTGTAACAGTGGCGTGGTTCTGATGACGTCGCCAATTGCACCAAGCTTGATGATCAGGATCTTTGAAGTCAGTTGCTCATAGTATGTGCATGCGTGGCCTTGCTCATCAATGCAGTGAATCCCGTGCTGCTTGTGTGGCTTGCAAGGGACGTCGCCGCGGAAAAATCGGCAATCAACCTTGAGAGCATCCAGCGAATTCCAGGGTTTCGACATTCAGAAAAATGCTTGTGCAAGAGTTGAACAAACGGAGCAAGCTAACGGATGATGTCTCGTATGGCGTATTCCTCCTCGGTTTGCTTTGACTTGCTGATCATCTCGCCCAGCAATCCGATCGAGACAAACTGGATGCCGACGATAATCAGAAGAATGCCACCGAGAAACAATGGACGGTTGCTGAGGGGTTGGCCCATAAACCATTCCACTACTAGCCATCCGTCAACGAGGAGCCCGGCCAGAGAGAAGATCATTCCCCAGAATCCGAAAAGGTGAAGCGGCCTGCGGAAATATCGGGTTGTGAACAGTGCCGTCAGTAAATCCAGGAAACCTTTCCAGAATCGACCCAAGCCGAACTTTGTCTTGCCGTATTTCCTTGGCCTATGGTTCACAACCATCTCGCCGATCCTGAATCCTTCCCAGTGTGCAAGCACGGGCACATAACGATGAAGCTCACCGTATACCTTCACAGTTTTCACCACCTCCTTCTTGTACGCTTTCAATCCGCAATTGAAGTCGTGGATCTTGATTCCGGTCAGAACGGAGGTGACAAAATTGAAAAACCGAGATGGGATGGTCTTCGTAATTGGGTCACGGCGCTTTTTCTTCCATCCCGATACAAGGTCAAAGCCTTCATTGATGCGTTTGACGAGGCTCGGAATTTCGGCGGGGTCATCCTGGAGATCCGCATCCATTGTGATAACGACGTTCCCTTGAGCCTGCTGGAACCCAATCGACAGGGCAGCGGATTTTCCGTAGTTGCGGCGGAAACGGATGATCTTGACCCTATTGTCGAATCGCTTCAATGAGCGCAGGACCTCGAATGACCTGTCCGTGCTACCGTCGTCGATAAAAATAATCTCATGGCGATGTGTTGCCCGGCTGAGTGCTGTGCGTAGCTGTTGATGTAGCTCCTTGAGCGACTCCTCCTCGTTGTAGAGAGGGATAATGACGCTGATATCCAGCTTATGTTGCTGTTGTTGCCCACGCTGCGACTCGGATGCCGGGGGCTGGGGTCTCTGTTGGTTTTGTTGTACCGGTCGTGGAGGTTCTGCCTGTTTCTCTTGAGCCTCCCCCTCAGCGCCATTTGCCTGTCTGTTCCTTTGTCCCGGAGGTCTTTGCCGGTACTGGTGCCTGGGTCGGAACCGATCCCTGCCCCGACGGTCTTGCGATGGTTGTTGCTGCCCGCTCTTCGGTTGTTCAGCGTTCGTCTGAGATTGGGGAGCATCATCAGTTGGCCTTGCCTCTGAGCTTCCGGGTTGCTGTGCATTCGTCTCGGGCGGAGGAGGTTGTGCCGGTTGCCCGACTGGTTGAGATTGTTCGGGAGATTGGGACTGCTCTGGCGTTTCGTCGGGCATGAGGGTGGTCGATCTGCTGGTGACGTAAGTAGAATTTGCAAAGCAACCTAACCATTTTCACCTTGAAAATCAACGGGTTTCGTTGACATTCGGAGCACTCTTCTCTATATTGAAAGCAACTTCCAAAGAGAAATACCATGGATCCATGATTACGGAAGGAAGGCAACGGTTGTTGTCTTGGATCCGAACTAAGTTGTCGCAAAAGCTCCCATGAGGCATACATGGCACTCACACGCAAGGCAAAGACCTGGCTGATAGTCCTCAGCATTCCGGTTGTTTTTGTCATCGGCGCCGCCGTTGCACTGAAAATGCTTTTCACCAGCGACCGGTTGAAGGCGTTCATTATCCCAAAGATTGAAGAGGCGACCCACCGCACCGTTGCAGTTCAATCAATCGGCCTCTCTCTTTTGCCGACGCTCGCTGTCGAAGTGGACGAGCTTACCGTTTCCAACAAGGAGGGGGAAGGTTTCACAGACAAGCCGATGCTTCAGCTGGACAAGCTGGTGCTTGATGTCCGTCTCCTTCCGTTACTGAAAGGGAACATCGAAGTATCACATGTGACGTTGGAGCGTCCATACATCTTCCTTGAGGTGAACGGGAAGGGAGAGGCGAATTATTCTGATAAGCAGCCTATCAATTCATCCGGTGAAGACACGAAGAATGAATCGCCGGTTGCTGGTCTCGCGCAGCCTCCGACTACTGTGAGCGTTGAAACCAAAGCTGGCGGCTATGGACTTCTTCTTTCAAATCTTCAGATTGTCAACGGCACATTGGAATACTTTGATCGGAAGGGGAACTCTGTCACGACGATGGAGGGAATGGAGTACAAAGTCCGCGTGGAGGCGCCAAAGGGCACGAATGAAATCTCCGTTGACGTGCAGGGTAGCATTGAGAAGTTCAGCTACGGTTCTCTCTCGACCCCTCTTGTTGCCGACCTAAGACTCGGGTTGACCCAGAAGTTTGTATACGACATGAAGACGGATGTCTTGAAGCTGCAGCCCGGCACCGCCAATGTTCAAGAGATTCCTCTAACTGTCACGGGGGATGTCACGGGGGTCACGAAGGTTCCGGTGATGAATCTGGTCATCTCATCTGACAAAGTGAGCATTCCCGAACTTCTCTCTCTTGTGCCGAAAGAGTATATGAAAAAGGCCGAGGGTGTGAAAGGGAAGGGCACTGCAAAAGTCAAAATAGAAGTCAAAGGTAGTGTGACCGACTCATCCAATCCCGACATTACAGGGATGATTTCTGCGACAGACGCCAGTATCCAGTATGCGCAACTGCCAAAACCGATTACAAATGTGAATATTGTAACTGACTTTGCCCGTTCGAAGGTGAAGCAGGAATTCAGGGTGACGAAGTTCTCCGCGACGCTCGGGAACAATCCGCTAGCGGCCACCATGACCGTTGTGAACTTCGATGATCCTTTACTGGCTATGACCCTGAATGCAACCATGAATCTTGCTGAAGTGAAAGACTACTATCCTCTTGAATCTGGGACGGAACTGAGTGGTACGTTGAAAACGAGTGTCAACATCGCCGGCAAGGTTAGCAACCCGTCTGCAATGAAAGCTGCAGGAACGATGGAGTTCCGGGGCGTGACGATCAAGACTGCGACCAGCAAGAATCCCATACAGAACTTGAATGGAACAATCGCCTTCAACAACCAACTCGTTGAGGCCAAGAAGATTTCGATGAATCTTGGCAGGTCTGATCTTTCACTGGCATTCTCGATGAGAAACTACCTGTCGATGATGTCCAATGACACGAAGGTGCCTAAAGCAAGCGCGGGTCTCACACTCAACTCGAATCATCTCTACACCGTAGATGTCATGGGAGAAGAAAAGTCACCGCCCGCGACGGCAGGACATCCATCTTCTACGGCGCCTGCTGTGGAGCCAAAGGGAGAAACACCAGATGGCGGCGGCGGACAGAAAGCCTCGCAAGGGAAACCAGTTGAAGCCAAGAAAGCCGGGGTGCCGCTTCCCAACGTGGATATGGATATTGTAGCGACAATTGGCACACTGACGATGGAGAAGTTCGAGCTGAAGAATGTCCGAGGGACGATGAAGATAGCGAACGGCATCATCAATCTGCAAAGCTTCACATGTAACGTCTTTGATGGTTCCGTTTCCACAAAGGGTTCGCTGAATATGCAGAAGCCCGAGCGGCCGACATTCGATCTTGCCTTCGACATGAACGGAGTGGATGCCCACACGATGCTTCCGAAGTTCACATCTTTCGGCGAACGGATGTTCGGCAGACTCTCGATGAACACGACGATGAAAGGGATGCTGAACGATACGCTTGGCTTAGTGAACCAGGGACTGAACGGGCAGGGGAAAGTGAATATCCGGGAAGGCAAGCTGACCGGTGTGAAGGTCAACAAGGTGGTTGCATCGATGCTGAAGTTGCCTGACCTCGAAGAGATCACCTTCAAGGACTGGGCAAACACATTCACCATTGTGGACGGACGGGTTATTATCAAGGATCTTAAGATTGCTGCGCTTGGAGCTGACTACCTTGTAAACGGCTCACAGGGTCTTGATGGTTCACTGGACTATTCCATGTCGATGGTGCTTTCGGATCAGACTTCGGCGAAAGTATCGATTCCGGGTTTTGCAGGGGAAGCGGTGAAGCTGTTCAAGGAGCCGGGCGGGAGAGTGAAGCTTGACTTCGTGGTGGGTGGATCATACGAGGATCCCAAAGTGAGTCTGGATACGAAGCCAGCACAGAAAAACGCGGAAGAACTAGCGAAGCAGAAAGTGGCAGAGGAAACAAAGAAGCTCGGTGAAGATGTAAAAAAGAAGGCGGGCGATCTGCTCAAAGACCTGTTCAAGAAAAAGAAATGACATTTCCTTCTGTGAATATCGACCACTCTCCCGGACGTCGTTTGAACACCCGACCTGTGACAAAGGAATCTGGCTTGGGGAGAAGGAACCCAACGCTTCTCCATGCGCAACATCTGCGACCCAAGAAGTCGCTCGGTCAGAATTTCTTGCGAGATGAAAACATCTGTCGGAAAATTGTGCGAGCGATTCAGCCGCAGCCCTCTGACATTATGCTGGAGATAGGCCCCGGAGAAGGCGCGCTCACCAAGTACCTTGCCCACGCGGTGAAGCATCTCGTTACCGTCGACGTGGATGAGAGAGTGGTATTCAGGATGCGCGAGTTGTTTCCGGATGTTGAAGTTGTTCACGGAGACGTTCTTGAGCTTGAGCTGGACAAGATCTCCCGAAAGTATGGTGTACCCATTCGTGTTGTGGGAAATATTCCCTACAATATCACGAGTCCGATACTCTTCTATCTGCTTGACCGGCGCTCATCGGTTCGGGATGTGATTCTCATGGTTCAGAAAGAAGTTGCACAACGACTGGTGGCCAAGCCGGGATCCAAGGATTATGGCATCCTCTCGGTTTCCTTCCAGCTCTTTGCTGACGTAGAGGTGTTGTTTGATGTGTCGCCCAATGCCTTTTTTCCGAAGCCGGATGTCATCTCTTCGATCATTCATCTTTATATACTGGGAACGCCACGCTATCCCGTTGCCGACGAGGAGATCTTCCGCTCGATGGTGCGCGCCATCTTCGGCAAACGGCGAAAGATGCTGCGCGGCTCATTGAAGTACTTCTGTGACGAATACGGTTTCACGCTTCCGAAGAAAGTTGATCTCACAAGGCGGCCAGAGGAACTCTCCATTGAACAACTGGTCCGCATGAGCAATTCGCTCGTCGAAACTGCTCCAGCCCAATGAGTATTATGCCACCCACTAATTCCCTTCCTTCACAATAGTCGCCGCATGACAGTCCGAAAACTCACAGTGTATCTTCACTCTGGCGATGTTCTGGTGATTGGGTTTTTCGCCGTCCTCTCTCTTATCAACATCATCTTTGCGGTTCGGATCCCGTACTGGTGGCAAATCGTGTTGATCAATTGTGGAGTGAGTGCGCTTATTTGCTGGCTCGGATATGCCCGGGCCAAAACGGGCTGGCGTTTCCTGAGGGATATCCACGAATGGTATGTTGCCCCGCTTGTGTTCTTCTCTTTCAAAGAGTTGTATTACATGATCTATCCAATCCACAATGGGAGAGATTATGATGATGTGCTGATCGCAATCGATAAGTGGATCTTCGGCGTCAACCCGACCCAATGGATCGCACAATTTGCACATCCCGTCCTCACCGAAGTCCTTCAGATTGCATACACCTCATTCTATCTCTTGTTCATTCTCGTGGGGTATGAATTCTACCGGCAAAAGCAGATTGACTATTTCCTTTTCTTCATGTTCACAATCATGTACGGCTTTTTCCTCTCGTACCTCGGCTACTTCTTCCTCCCCGCGGTCGGGCCTCGATTCACGCTCCACGACTTTTCCGGATTGGATGGCGATCTCCCCGGGCTGATCCTCACTCCATATTTGCGATGGTTTGTGAATGCAGGGGAATCGATCCCATTGGGTGTCTCAAATGCGGTGTCAATGGCCGGTACTCAGCGCGATGTTTTTCCCAGCGGGCACACGATGATGACGCTGGTGTTGATGTATTTGAGCGCCCGATGGAAAGTGAAGGCGCGCAATATTGTCTTTGTGGTCGGTTCGCTCTTGATTGTGGCTACGGTGTATCAGCGTTATCACTACGTTATTGATCTCATCGGCGGTCTCTTCTTCGCGGTCCTGTGTATTGCCACAGCGTGGCCCCTTTACTCCTACATCAAGCGTCGGTTTGACACACTGGAGAACCGATTTCCTCCGACGGAGACGGGAAAGCATCTTGTTTCAATCGGAATTGGATTCTAGGCAGGCCGCGTCTGTTCCGCATAGACTTGACAAGCATTCCGTTTCTCCCTATCCTTTTACGGTGACCATCACTTGACGGCTTGTGAATAGAGAGATTTCGCGTAATTGAGGACGATGACGAGAACGAGCAAAGCAAACCTGCAGCCATCATTCTTTGTCTCGGGAGTATGCTGCGCGGCGGAAGAGGAGATTGTCCGCAAGCACCTAGACGAAATTGTCGGGCGGAATGGCTATACATTTAACATGTTAACACACGAGCTGCGCCTGTTCGACCGAGCCAAAGGGGAGCTAGCAGTGAAGCAGCTTGACAGGGCCGGCTTCAAAACCCGAAGCAAACAGGAACTACAACAGCCGCAATCATTCTGGGCTCGCCATCGGGAGGGCGTGACAACGGGGTGTGCAACGATTCTCGCGGCAGTGGGAATGGCTGGCGAGCACATGGGCACCCCGGAAATCGTTACACACGGGATACTCCTTAGCGCCATGGTCATCGCCGGCTGGCGGATCTTTGTGAAGGCGTGGCGGTCTGTACAGACTTACGCCTTTGACATGAACGTGCTGATGACGATTGCCGCTGCTGGTGCGCTGATGATTGACAAATGGAGCGAAGGTGCGGCGGTGATCATCCTCTTTGCGTTTTCGTTGATGCTCGAGTCGTATAGTAGTGCCAGGACGCGACGGGCGATCCAATCCTTGATGGCCCTTTCGCCAGAGCAGGCGTGCATTCTCCTCGATGGCCGGGAAGAGATTGTTGCGGCGAAAGAAGTTGAACCGCGGCAGATTGTCATAATTCGTCCAGGTGAGCGCGTCCCTGTCGATGGACTGATTATAGAAGGCCATTCGTCCCTCGACCAGTCGGTGATCACTGGCGAAGCGATCCCCATTCCAAGGGCGGTTGGCGACCGTGTGTTTGCCGGTTCGGTTAATGGCAGAGGTTCCTTGCGGGTTCAGTCAACGGAAAGCTATGAGGATACGACTCTTGCAAGGATCGTACACCTTGTTGAGGAAGCACAACTCAAACGTGCACCAATACAAAATCTTGTTGAGAGATTTGCCCGCATCTATACGCCATCCGTCCTCTCGGTGGCTGTTGCGGTAGCAGTATTGCCGCCGCTTCTCTTTCAGGCGTCATTTGAGGAATGGTTCTATCGGGCACTGGTCCTTCTCGTCATCGCTTGTCCCTGCGCCTTGGTGGTGTCAACACCTGTAACTCTCGTGAGCGCATTGACTCGTGCAGCACGACTTGGCATACTCATCAAAGGGGGAAAGCAAATTGAAGTGCTTAGCAAAGTACACGCAGTGGCATTTGACAAGACCGGCACGCTGACACAGGGCCAGCCGACAGTAACAGATATTGTTCCACTAAACTCCCTGTCCCGTGAACGCGTTCTTCAGATAGTGGCAGCCCTTGAGAAGCGGTCTGAGCACCCGCTTGCGTCTGCAATGATAAGAGAAGCGGACAAGCATTCGATTCAATATGCACACGTGCGCGTCGAGAAATTTGAAGCGCTCCCAGGTTCTGGAGTAAAAGCAACTGTTGATGGTGAGGAATATTCCCTGGGGAACCATGAGCTCTGCGAAGCACGGGGGTTCTGCTCGACTGCCGTAGAACAAGTCCTCGACCGCTTAGAGCGGGAGGGAAAGACAGCGGTCGTTTTGGGAAACAGCAGGGAGGCGTTGGGTGTAATTGCCGTGCGGGATTCTGTACGTGATCAAAGCAAACACACCATAGACACCCTGAGAGAGCTTGGTGTCAGGCACATGGTTCTTCTTTCTGGCGATCACGAAACGTCGGTGAAGCGTCTTGCAGATGAGGTTGGGATCGAAGAATATGGGGGGCCGCTGCTTCCTCAAGAGAAGATCAAGATGGTGGAACGTCTCAAGGCACGCCATGGCGTCGTGGCAATGGTCGGCGATGGCATCAACGACGCGCCAGCACTCGCCTCGGCCTCGGTTGGCATTGCAATGGGCGTGAGTGGGTCGGATGCTGCACTGGAGACGGCAGATGTTGTATTGATGGGTGACGACCTCGCCAAGCTCCCGCTCCTCATTCGTCTTAGCCGTAGCGCGGTGTTGATCGTCAAACAAAATATTGCCATTGCTCTTTCGTTGAAACTTGTCTTCTTGATACTCAGTGTTACAGGAGTCGCAACCCTCTGGATGGCGGTACTTGCAGATGATGGGGCTGCGTTGATTGTAATCCTGAATGGTCTGCGCATGCTTTCGGTCAAGGTGGATTCATGACCAAGGATAGGCGCCGCTCACATAAAGACGAAGTTGTTGCCACGCTTCACGACAAGGAGACAATCAAAAGATATATCGAGGCCCAGGCACTCCTGCAGCGATACCTTGTGCACACAAGAGAGATCCTTCATGGGAAGGATTTCCTGTTTCTAGGTCCAGAGAAAGAACTCCATGAAGCGCTCAGGTTACTTGTCGAGCATCGAAGCAATCGGTTCATTCATGTTGACTTTGCCCAGGTGGACGAGTACTTCCTTCTGAGGGTAATCGGTTCCGGCGTCGATCAGCAAGTCATATCGGGGTATTTCGAGTAGAGAGCTAGTTTCATTTCGGACTTTTCCGTTGACTTTCTTTCCCAAATTGGCTATTTTAATAACCCAATTTAGATCTAGGTTTTCATCCCAGCAAAGGATTTATCCATGTTTGCAGTTGTTGATATTGCCGGAAAGCAGTTCAGAGTTGCTGACAACGACAAGATTCTCGTCCCCACCCTGAAGGGGCAAGTCGGCTCAACCGTGAAGTTTGACAGGGTGCTGCTTCTTGGAGAAGACAAGCAGATCAGCGTGGGGAATCCGCTTGTGGCTGGTGCAAGCGTGGAGGCCAAAGTGCTCGAGAACATGAAAGACGACAAGGTGATTGTCTTCAAGAAGAAGAAACGGAAGGGTTACCGTCTGAAGCGAGGTCATCGCCAGGAGTACACCCAGGTACAGATTACGAAGATCGGAAAGTAGGCAGAAGGTTTATGGCTCACAAAAAAGGTGTCGGCAGTTCACGCAATGGACGGGATAGCAATGCCCAGCGTCTTGGTGTCAAACGATTCGGCGGTGAAGCCGTAAGTGCGGGGAGCATTCTTGTGCGTCAGAGGGGAACGAGGTTTCAACCTGGCCCGAATGTCGGCATCGGCGGAGACGACACGCTGTTCGCGACACTGGATGGCGTTGTCCACTACAAAAAATACAGCAAAGCAAAAAAAGTCGTCAGCGTTCTTCCCAAAGCATAGCTGTATTATCGTCGGGCGCTCTGATCTGGCCCGCCAATCCCACAAGTGTTCTGCGGTAGGCCTGTCCAGATAATCGGGACAGGCCGATTTGTTCTTCTCAAGACTTCTGTTCTATCCAATCTACTAGTTCATTCACGTGCAAACCCCGGAGGTGAAGAATGAAAATCACGGTCATCGGTGCAGGGAATGTCGGTGCAACCACTGCCCAGCGTCTTGTTGATAAGCAACTGGCCAATGAAGTCGTTCTGGTCGACATCATCGATGGTGTTCCACAGGGAAAAGCTCTGGATATGTACGAAGCTACTCCCGTTGAAAAGACCGATGTGAAGGTTGTGGGCAGTAACGGCTATGATGAGACTGCGAACTCGGATATTATCGTCATTACGGCAGGGATTCCCCGCAAACCGGGGATGAGCCGGGATGATCTCATGAACACCAATAGTGGTATCGTGAAAGCTTGCACCGAGGCAGCGGTTCCAAAATCACCGCGCGCCATTATTATCGTTGTATCCAATCCGCTGGATGTTATGACGTACGTTGCATGGAAGGTGAGCGGTTTTGAGCGGCATCGCGTTATGGGTATGGCCGGAGTGCTTGATGCCGCACGGTTCCGTTCGTTCATCGCGATGGAACTGAACGTTTCCGTTGAAGATGTGAACGCGTTTGTGCTGGGCGGTCACGGCGATTCGATGGTGCCGCTGCCGCGCTATTCCACTGTTGCAGGAATTCCGATCACGGAGTTGCTCAGCCAGGCAACTGTGGACCGGTTGGTCAAACGCACACGGGATGGCGGTATCGAAATCGTGAATTACCTCAAGACAGGAAGCGCATACTATGCACCATCATCTTCCACGGTTGCGATGGTGGAGGCGATTGTGAAGGACAAGAAGAGGATCCTGCCGTGTGCTGCACTTGTACAAGGTGAATACGGCCTCAACAATACATTTGTTGGGGTCCCCGTGAAGCTCGGGAAGAAGGGGATCGAGGAGATTATCCAGATCAAGCTGAATGCCGACGAGCAGGCAGCCCTTAAGAAATCAGCGGACGATGTCTCTCAGTCCATTGCGAAGCTGAAGCTCTAAGTGAGGCGTTGTCATTCCGGGAGAGCGCCAGCATACCATCGCGTAGCGGTGTTATGTGTGGTGGCTCTCCTTTTTGTTGCCGCTACTCTCCGGCTGTCTATCCCCAATCCCATCCAGCCCTTCGGTTCGCCCTCCCACTTGACGGCTACTTGAGTTACGACTGGTGGAAACACTATCCTAACGGATCCAGTGACGTGGCGCTAGGGTTTAGGAATTCTTGAGAGGCTGTCGAAACGAGTGGCGTCGGTGTTTGTGCGGCCCCGGTGCCGGCCGGACACACTCTGCAATCGACCGTCAAAGAGTGAGGAGTGATTCGTACGGGGGGCTTTTCCGAGAGCTCATTTGTTCATATCAAGCCAGAGCGACACTTGTGTGCCCGAAGACCCATGCTCAAACTCCACTTTGTCCATCAGCGTTTTCATCAGAAACACCCCGCGCCCATTCTCGCGCATAAGGTTTTTCTTGCGTAAAGGGTTGCGCACCTTCTCCGGAACGAATCCTCTTCCCTCATCATTCACGAACACTACCAGCCATCCTGGAAGCATCTCGCACCGAACGTGCACCTTTTTGTCCAGGTTTGATTTGTTGCCGTGGATGATGGCATTGTTCACCGCCTCGGTAAGGGATACCATCATCTTGTGCATTTTGATCTCGTCCAGATGGACGGCGTGATTGATCTTCTTCAGGAACGGTTCGACTCTCCGGATTTGCTTCGGGTTGCTCTGCAAAGTCATCTTGAATACAACATGCTTCATGCTCACAAGGTATCCGTCATAAGTTGATGGTGATATTCATGCTCACATTCGGGAAGAACTGGGTTGCCTCTGCTTGTTGTGTCTGGCCGCCGGAGAGTGTTCGCCGCTCATACCATCCCTTCACAATGAGAGTACTGAAGGGTCCGATATTCCAGAACACAAGACATGTGGGGCCAAAACTTCGGACGAACAAATCCATCGTCTTAATGCCTTCTTCAAACGCGTAGCGTGTTTGGCTGAAATAGCGAACCCCCACAGCAAACAGAAGTCCCCGCTCGGGACTGAAGCGAATCTGCGAGGAGATTGTTTTGTCGACGAATGAATTCTCCGTTCGTTCTGAAAAGTCGGACCAATTCAATTGCCCCCGTTCATATAACTTCAAATAACCAAAAAAATCAAGTCCAATCCTAGGCGAGAAATTCACGCTGGACGAATCCATCCAGCCGAACTGCCGGTACGAGAAGCTGCGGACACCGGAAACTTGTTGTTCGTAGTCATACACGGTGTAGTTGGCAAGTACCTCGAAGATATTGGTACTTGAAACCGCCCTACTCGGCCTGTAGGTGGTTGTTGGTGAAAGGCGGAGCACGCGGTTGTAATTGTTATTCCCGCTCCACTTGCTGAACAGGTACACCACGTGGCTGAGATTACCGTCAAGAGAAACGCCAACGTCAAGATATCGACTGAGGCGGTGCATTGTCGAGAGAGAGAGAGCTACGAGAAGCTCATCGCGGTCCACCCGAATATCGGGGGGCAGTTCGCTTGGTGTATCATATCGCAGGATACTTGTTGCTCCAGAGAAGAACACTGTGTCCGAAAGTGAAAGGGGGAGACGCAGCATTCCCGTAAGCGAAGTACGACGCGCAAAGTTGTCCTTCTTTCTTTCCTGTTTATCCCGGTCCTTTACCTCCCCCACACCGGCATTGGGGGTGGGCTTTGCCGAGTGTTGCTCATTTCGCTCAGTATGGCCCAGGCGAATCGCCAGTCTGATCCCGCCGTCATTGGATCTGTAAGTCCCCTGCACAAATGCTTCCAGGCGGGATTCTTCAATGGCCGTGTTGATGGGGGGTGTAGGGTCAGGAATTGTGCCGATGTGGCGTATGTCTTTGTCGAGTGAGCGGTTGGATACATTTACAAAGAGGGTGGTCAGGAAATGAGCGTCGAACTCGTAATCCAGCAGATTAGCAAAAGAGAAGATGTCTTCGACCCGGCTCTCGATGTTACTGTCAGCGAGAGCATAGAATTCGTTGCGATTTCTGCTATAGCCTACTTCTAAGCTGTCACGCGTGTTACCGTAGAAGAACCTCTGGACGCCAGCGCGCGCGAAATGACGTTGCAGCAATCGTGGACTAAGCCGGTCCTCGTGCAATTGTCCGCTGCCAAAAAGTTGATATCCGTCGAGATCGACGCCTTGGGATTGTGCGGCCATTGTGTAACTGATTCCCTTATCCCTTACACCCGCCTGATTATCCCATCTGAAGCCGACCAGGGGATTCAGGAACAAGAATTCGGAAGGAGCATAGTTCACCCCTCCAAGAACTGAGTGGAACATTGCCTGGCCCAAACCAACCGACTTGTTGTCTGAATACACGAGTGATTTCCATTGGATCTCTGAGGTGAGGTTTTTCGTGAGGGATCTTCCAAGGAGGAGTGATAAGTTCTGCTGGTCGCTCTGCAGGTTCCGGGATTTTGATGCGCCACCATCGAGTAGAATGGTGTTCGATATGTATTGCTCGTTCAGTCTCACGATTGTTCCCGATACCGTTGTATCTATCCAGGCATGGCCAATCCAGTTGAACGTATTAAGATTCTGTTCAAGGCCAATGGCGACTGTGTTGAATCGAATTGAATCTGGCGGACTCCCGCCCGCCGGCTCCGGGACAGAGGGCGCCTCTTGTGCAAACGCCGATGTGGCGAGAGATAGGTAGACAACAGACATGGCGGTGAGGAGCTTCATGTGCATCGCAATGGAACTCATACAAGAGTTACAGAGTCGCCTTGTGTGGGTATTGCGACATTGGTGAATCCGGATTCTCTCAGATCACCCCCAA
>Ga0208980_10000648_pt1 | contig 20036 bp, 17 predicted proteins | sample WetSurMetagenome_3_FD_187993 | JGI IMG/M metagenome (GOLD analysis project Ga0208980, IMG submission 187993) | Wetland microbial communities from Twitchell Island in the Sacramento Delta, sample from surface sediment Aug2011 Site A1 Bulk (version 2) | ecosystem: Environmental > Aquatic > Marine... | reverse complement strand
GGAAAACCGTGGTCTGTCCCCGGTTTCTGCTCCGTGGCCCTCAAGAACCGAGGTTGCGGTTGTTGTCTATGCGCCGGCCGCAAGCTAATATCCCAATGCCATGTGCGGATGGAAATCGACGCGTGACACCCATGCACCCGGCCACGGCTCCCCAAGGCAAAGGAAAGTTTACTCTGACCCCAGATACTCCAGAAATAATCAGGAGGTTCTTTGGTCGCGCTCATCATTTCAATAGCCTCTCTAGCTGCTTTTGTGTTGCTGCGATAGATTGATCCTAAGCATGGGGCCATGTTATGGGTAGTTGTTATATTTGTGGCGCTTACGTCTCACCAAATGAAGGGTACCGCCGGAGAGTAAATACCGGTGATAGCTTCGGCTTAAGTTTCGGGAAGCGCATAACGCCTTCTGTGCGCACCTACCAGGGAGTTCGGACTCTTTGTGAGTCCTGCGCAAAGAAAAAAGATGATCGGGATAAAATAAAAGGTGTTTTATTGTTGGTAGCAATTAGTGTCGTCGCTTTGTTTTCTTTCATTGGTTCACATCTTAATCACAATACAACCTCACATTATCTACCAGATCCACCAGCGGTTGACCGACTAAAGGTACCTACAGACTCAAGACCCGAAGCAAAGCCCGCAACCGAACCAGGAGAAACTATGATGGTCAACGCTCCGCAAGAATTGAATGTCCGCAGTGGACCAGGGCCAACTTTCGATGTGGTTAATAAAGTTAATGCGCGTGATATCGTTACGGTTCAACGCACCGAAAAAGGATGGTCTTACATCGGTTCTGGGTGGGTTAGGTCAAAGTTCCTCGTAAAAACCGATAAATAATTCGAACTTTCTGGCTATGTGGGGTCAGAGTATACTTTTCATGGTAAAGTGTCCGTACCGACAACAAAAACGTACGGATTGCCATGCCCAGACGGTCGCGTCTGAACCCCTTCGGCGTCGCTCAACACCTCATCCAGCGCGGCAATAACCGCCAGATCTGCTTCTCCTCTGACGAGGACTACTCCGCCTATTTGGGCTGGTTGGGGGATTACGCCAACAAGTTCGGTTTGGACCTCCACGCCTGCGTGTTGATGACTAACCACGTCCACCTACTCGCCACGCCTCGATTCGACAACAGCATCGCGAAAACCCTGCAGGCTCTGGGCCGTCAGTATGTCCGCTACTTCAACTCCAGCTATCGGCGTAGTGGCACGCTTTGGGAAGGGCGGTATAAGTCCTGCCTGGTGCAGAGCGAGTGCTAATTCCTCGAATGCTATCGCGATATCGAGTTGAACCCAGCCAGAGGTTAGCTCGAGGTTGAGGCTTTCGCTTCGAGGCTTACGCCGCTCGTAGTAGGAACTCCACCTTGACAGTGTCGAAGGGAAACTCGATTCGTCCATCGGCTGTGCGGGTCAACACGCCCGCCTTAAGCAGCGCGGTTACATCCCCGTGAACCGCCTTGACATCACGCCCAACGCGGCGCGCCGCATCACGGATAGACACCGGCCCGGCGCCACACAGAACCTTCAGTAGCTCCCAGCGCTTCGCGGTGAGTACTTCCCAGAGTAGTTCCGGGGTTGCAAAGCTGATGCGCCCCTCGCGCTCCGCGCGTCCTGTCTCCATGACGCGCACGGCATCCGACAGGGTTTCCTTCAGAGAGCGCACTTCAAGAACAACCGTCTTCACGGTTCCACCTCGCGACGTTAGCTTCAAAGTCAGCTATTAGTTGAGCGGGAGTAGAGAAGACATAGGGCTCTTCCCTTTCCTCGGTATGCCGGTGATCACCCTTGCCGCGTTCGTTGTCGTAGCGCAGCACGCACCGCTCGTCGACTACATAGGCAAGGCGGTACTTAAATAGGTGCGTTGAGCAGCGCATGTGGGGTCAGAGTAAACTTTTCGGCCTCAGGGTTCAGTACACCACGTCATGACTGCCGACAGTTACGGGGATGATCCGCTCGTCCTCCACCAGGAGCTCCAGGGTGATGCGGTAGGACAGGTTGATCGATACCGAATGCAGCGCTGCTAGACGCCCCTTGAGCGGGTGCAAACGCAGGGAGGGGTGGAAGGGATTAGCCTCCAGAAGCTCAAGGGTCTTGTCGTACTGGCGCCTGACCTCCGGATGCCGCCGCAGAAAACGCGATTCGATCTGTCGGAACCGGTCGGTGAAGACGAGTTGGAAGACCATCGACCCGATCGGTGTGGCGTTAGTCGTCCTGCGCCCGCGCTGGACCCAGCTCCGCATCCAGGCGCCGTGCGTGCTCCGCGGCCGTCTCGACGACGTAACGACCCGCCGCCAGGTCGGCCCGGGTCTCCGCCAGGGCCGCATCCAGCTCGCATTCGCGCAGGTAGTGGTAGTGGGCGAGATCCATGACCACGAAGCGGTCCTTGCCTCGCACCGAGACGGTCACCTCGGACTGCTCGGCCAGGGCCGCCTCGATGGCGGCCACCCCTTTGGTCTTCAGATCGTTGGCGGTGATGCTCGGCATGATCGCATCCTCGAACCGATATCAATCGTACTGTTAATCATGCGGTAGAAGGTGCGGAAGCGCAAGACGCCCGGCCGCGTCGGTGCATCGGTCCTGCCGGTGACAGAATCCTTATAGGCGGAAAAGAAGATGACGATGTTGCTGGGCAGGAAGCGTTGCTCTGACCTGACACAAAGATCCGAGCATCTTCTTGGCAAGCAACAGGAGCGGTGTGCATGACCCGGGCGACGCGCCGGTGCCCCGGGGTGTAGGTAGCGACCACCCCAAGCGGTGAACCACAAGCCAGGGTGACCACGGACGGCAGCGGACTCTTCGGTCAGTTCGTTCCCCCCAGCGCCACCAAGGTGGTTGTGATCGAAGCCCGGTTACCCTCGGGTTCGGTACTGACCCAAGGGAGCCGCGACCCGACGACCAGGGTGGAGCGGCGTTTGCTCGTAGGTTGGTGACGCGGCTGGGCCTGCGGCCCACTAATCGAACCACTTCTTTTTCTTGAAGATTAAGTAGCTGACCAGCATGATGCCGAGCAGAAGGGTAACCTCGACGGTGAAGGCCCACCAAGGAGAAGAATCGCCGCCCGCTTGCCCCGGTATACCCTCGATGTTGGTGCCTAGCAAGCCGGTGAGTGCCGTGATCGGCATCAAGTAGGCGGTGAATACCGCAACGATCTTCATGGTCTCATTGAGCTTGCGGTTCTGGCTATGGCGGATCTCGTCCTGGACCAGTGCTGCGCGCTCGCGGGAGGAATCCAGCTCGGCGACGTGCTGATGCGCGCGGTTGTGCTCTTCGCGAATACGATCGCGATGCTCGGCTCGCAGCCAGGGCGAGCGTTCTCGCTGTAGCGAAGAAAGGGCCTCGGCCTGGGGGGTCAAGTGGCGGCGTAGGTGGATCACCCGTTGGCGCAGGCTGGTAAGCTCCTGCTGAAGATCGGCATCGGGGTCCATGAGCAGGTGATCCTCCATGTCGTCGACCGCCCGATCGATCCCAGAGAGGACCTGCTCGATCCGAACGATCCAGCCCTCGATCACCTCGACCAGTAGATCCCCCGCGCTCCCCGGCCCCTGTTTGTTTTTGAGATCGGTGCGGATGGCGCTGAACGCCTGGATCGCGGTCGGACGCAGTACGATGACCCGGTTGGGGTCGGCCCACACATTGGCGCACAGCAGCTCGGGCTGCGGGTCCGAACCAAGCCCCCCCCCGCGGAGGCTCAAGAAAAGCCCGTGGCCTTTGTAGGACAGGCATTGGGGCCGGTTGTCGGTGCGTAGCAGCAGGCGCACCGTGTCGGGGTCGAGACCACTTTCGAGACGCAGCCAGCGTTGGGTCTCTTCCCCAGCGGGCCGGCCCACCAGCCAGAGGACCCCCTCCTCGGGGGTCCAGTGGCGCACCTGCTGCCAACTGATCTCGCGAGCGCCGCCGTTACGATCGAGCAACAGGGCATAGACCGAGCCCGCCGCCGTGCGTGCCAGGGGGCGGGTGGAGGGGGCAAACTCACGGGGAGCCTGAGGCATGTTCGCACCCCGCGCTTAAGAGGGAAGTAACAGCTCGGCGACGACGAAGTAGTTCAGGATCGCCAGAACATCGAGCAGGCTGCTCAGGTAGGGACCGGTAACGGAGGTCGGTTCCCGCCGGAGCCGCTGGAAGAGCAGGGGCAGACCTGGACCGATCAAGGACGCCAGGCTGATGTTGAACCAGACGGCGATGCCCACGGTCTTGCTGATCAGGTTGCCATTGGGGATGTCGTCGAACATCCACCAGGCCGCGGCGGCGGTGATGGCGCCGTAGCAGACCCCCAGCAGCAGACCGGTTCCCAGCTCCTTTGCGAGCAGCGGTAGTACGTGACCGGGCTTGATGGCACCGGTGACCAACCCATGCACCGTCACCGTGGCGGAGACGGTGCCCACGTTGCTGGCAACGCTCATCACGATCGGCAGGAAGGCGGTGAGGGCGAGAACCAGCGCTAGCATGACCTCCCCGGGGGCGGCGTTCCCCAGCACCGATTCTCCGAGTACGCTGTGGAAGTAGTAGTCGATGATCCCGCTCGCGATCAACCCCCCGATTAGGGCGGCGACCAACCAGGGAAGGCGTCCCCAGAAGGAACGGAAGAACGACTGGGAGACGAGGTCCTCCGCGCTGTGGGTGCCGGCCATCCTGAGCATGTCATCGCTCACCTCTTCCTCGATGGCGTCGATCACATCATCGACGGTGACAATACCCACCAGCACATCCATGTCGTCCACCACGGGAAGGGCGAGCAGGCGATAGCGCTTGACCAGCTCCCCGATCTCGGCACGCGGGGTATCGGTGCTCACCCGTACGGCACGGGAGTTCATGATCTGACCAAGGGGCGTCTCCGGCTCGGCCAGGATCAACTGGCGCAGCGAGCTCACACCCACCAACCGCCCGCTCTCGTCGAGCACGTAGAGGTAGAACATCATCTCGTAGGTGGGGAGCTTGCGCACCGAATCGATGGCGTCCTGCACCGTGGCCGACTCGGGCATGGCAAAGAACTGCGGGGTCATGATCCCCCCGGCGGTATCGGAGGAGTACTGCAACAGGTCCTCGACCTCGCGCATGATGGCCCGATCCATACCGCCTATGAAGCGCTTGGCCGCCTCTGGACTCAATTGGCGTAGGATGTCGGTGCGGTCGTCGGGCGGCAATTGCTCCAGAACCTGGATCATGCGGTCGTAGTCGCCGTGCTCCAGAAAATACGCCTGCAGGTCGGGCTCGAGCTGAGTCAGGGTCTTGGCGGCAACCTCGGGCGCCGAGACCAACATGAACAGTTTGAGGGCATCATCCCGCTCAAAGGCGTCGAGGACCTGAGCCAGGTCGGACGGATAGATCTTGGGCAGGATCTTCTGCAGGCTGCTGGTGGCCTGTTTTCGGTACAGCCTACGCACTGCCTCCAGCAGGTCGTTCGATTGGCGGCCGGGGAGGAACGAGAAGGAGGACATCGCTGGGACCGCTCCAGGGGGAAGGATGGTGGGAGAATCGTGACCTGACCGCCGATATCCTGGCCATTGGCTACATTACCCCTGGTGGTGATTGGGGGCAACCGAGTTGCACCCTTGGGGCGGGATGCGCCCAGTGCGCAAACCGTTTACTGCCAAACCAAACCTCCCCCGCAAGCTAGGCGCGGCTGCAGACGGGGGTTAGGTAACTGGTGTCGCCCACCGAAGCGCGCTAGAGTGCTTCGGAGCGTTCAGGGTCTCTATCGGATTCGCATCCCATGAGCAACAGGCTTCGCGTCGCCCGCTTGGATCCCGCCCGATACCGGCCGATCCTGCCCGGATGGGCCGTCACGGCGGAGGATTATCGCCGGCTACGCTCGGTCATCCTGCGGCACACCCCACCGCTGATGACCTCGCTGCTCGCGGCGCCGGCACCCACAGCCGATGGCCGTTACGTGGAGTGGTACTCCGAGCTGGCCGGACAGCCGACCCCCCTGCCGCAGTTGCCCGAAGCCGACCAGGTCGCCGTCCGACGCCTGCTCGAGGATCGACTGATCGCGCTGCGGACGCTGGCCGATCGGCTGCCGACCCTGGAGCCCGAGGAGGCCGATCTCGCGGGGCTGCTGCGCAAGGTGCTGCAGTATCCCGGCGACGAGTCGGTATACGTGGTGGACGGCCAGCCGGTGATTACCTTCTGGGGCTTTCAGTCCGTCTCCGGGGCGCCACCGGCCGGGCCTCCCGCGGCACTGGCCACGCCCGCCGCCACCGCCCTGGCGCAAGAGGGCGCGGCGGCGGGGGGTGGCCTCCTCCCCCCCGGCACGCCGGGGTCCCAAAGCGCCGGCGGCGGTTCCCGTCGCTGGGTGTGGTGGCCGCTTGCTCTGCTCCTGCTGTCGGGGCTCCTGCTCTGGGCCTGGTGGTATTACCGGGACCTCGCCTGGCCGCCCTGGGTGGATTACGCCAAGCGGGTCGCGGAGGCGCGGGCCGAGGGTGATCGGTTGGCGGGGCAGGAAAAGGAGCTCAAGGAGCAGCTCGCCGCCAGGCTCGAGCGCTGCGCGTTGCAGAGTCGGTTGGATACCGCACGGCGAGAGGAGACCGATCTGCTGCGATCGATGGTCGCGCTCCAGGAGCATTTGGCGGACGCCCTCAAGCTGTGTCCCCTGAAAAAGGCCCTGGAGGCCACCAAGCGTGACGAACAAGCCCTGGAGGGGCGCGTCGCTGACCTCAGGTCCCAATTGGCCAAGGCCCTTGCCAAGTGCCGGCAGCAGCGGGAGGAGGAGCAGAAGCGCATTCAGGCCGAAAAGGTGAAGGCAGCCGAGGCAGAGAAGGCGGCGAAGGTGGAAAAGGCTAAGGCAGCCGAAGCGGAAAAGCCCAAGCCGGCCGAGCCACCGAAAGAGAAGGTGAAACCGCCACCGCCGGAGGACAAGCCAACGCCGGCACCGCCGCCGCCTCCGCCTCCGCCGCGCAAGTCCGCCGATAAGGGCCTGCCACCCTGCCCCGGCGAACGGGCGCCAGAGGAGGCCCCCGACGTGGCGGTGGTGCTCGACGCCTCCGGCAGCATGCGCCTGCCCGCCAGCGCCGATCGGGACCTGGTCATGCGCGGCCTGGCACAGCAGATACTGGGGCCGCTGGGCGGCTTGATCCCGCAGGCCAGCGGACCCTCGCGGCTACAGGCGGCGCAGCAGGCGGTCAACCGCACGGTGCGGTCGCTGCCGTCCGACGTGGACGTGGGGCTGGTGGTGCTGGCGGATTGCCCGCGGGCCAGCGAGTACGGCTTCTTCTCCGGCGCCCAGCGCGATCGCCTCTACGGCAGCGTCAACAGCCTGCGGCCGATGCAGAAGACCCCGCTGGCCGACGGCATTATGCGGGCGGGCAACCTGGTGGATGGGGTGAAGGCCCCGGCGGTGATGGTGGTGGTTTCCGACGGGGAGGATACCTGCGGTGGTGATCCCTGCGCGGCGGCTCGCGCGCTCAAGGCCCGCAAACCGCTACTCAAGATCAACGTGGTCGATATCGTTGGTGACGGCAGGTCCAACTGTATTGCCAACGCCACCGGGGGCCGGGTACTGAACCCCCAGAGCGGTAGCGCGTTTGATGAGACCATTCACCGTGCCACCCAGGAGGCGCAGAAGCCGGCGCACTGTAAATAGCCGAGGCGATTATCCTGGAATCCGCCATTGCGGGTGGCGCGTCCCTCGATACACCGCTTTACGGCTACTCGGGGCGTCCGACGTTTGAACCGATGGGCGAGAGTCCGTTCGTCCCGAATCGGTTCAGGGTCCTGTTATCGAGGGATCGGGCCGATTAGCCTTGCGCAGCGGGTGCATCGAGGCCCCGCCTGAGTCTGGTCGAAGGGGGCTAGGTGGCGCCAACCGCGAGCTCGAGGACTATTCCTTCTTTGCCGGGGCGGAGCCGCCACGCTCGACCAACGCGGCGGCCTCCGGGTTGTTGCAGACGTCGGTGGCCAGGATCTTCTCCAGCTCGGCGATGCGCTGGCGCAGGGCGTCGTTCCTGGCCTGCTGCTCCTGGAGCTGTTGTTCGAGGGTCTTCTTCTCTACCTCGGCCGAGGAGGTCGCCGGGGCGAGGGTGATGGCGGCGACAAGGCTTGCCACGATGGTGAGGGCTAGGCTGACCCGGCGTTGACTCATAGCACAACAACTCCTGATTCCGGAAACTCCGCCTTGCGCGGGGGGTTCCTGTGGGTTGAAAGCAGCGCAGCGCTCATGGGTTAACGCCCCACGGCGAGCTCGACCTGCCGCTCCAGCGATTCCTTTTGCCGCTGCAGCTCGTTCAGGCGCTGCGCCTTCTGGTCGCTAGGCGTGAAAGTGTCTTTCTCGAGGAGATCGGTTTGTCGCTTGAGGTTGTCGATCTCCCCCTCGAGCTTCTGATTGGTGGACTTGCTCTGCTTGAGCCTCTTGCGCAGTCCATCGAGCTCGGAGCGCAGGGCGGCATACTTCTTCTCCGCCGCCTGCCGGTCCTTGCGCACCGCTGCCTGCTCGGCCTGGGTCCGCTGATAGTCTGACTGCAATTCCGCCTGCCGCTGCCGCTCCTGCTCCGCGAGCGTCCGCTTCTCCGCCTCACGCTGCGTATAGCTGCCGCTGGCGCTGCAGCCGATTCCCCGCAGGTAGCCGCCCTGGGCAGGGTCGCATTCGGTGGTGGCGCAGCCGCTGAGGAGCGCAAGACCAAGCCCCCCGCCAACGGCCATCCAGGTTCTGAGAATCACTGCTCGGTTCATGCTCAACCCACCCGCGAGACCCGCCGACGCTTCACCAGAGAGTCCAGCTCGGTCTCGAGGCTGGATACCTGCTGTTCTAGCCGGTTGACTTCTCGATCCATCTCCGCCGCCTTCTGGGGGTTGCCTTGGCCACGCACCCGCGCGGCCGTCCGCTCCCAGTTGACCTGCTCCTTCTTCAGATTGGCCAGGGTGTTCTCGAGGTACTGCTGATTACTGTCCACGCTGGTCATCTCGGCGCGGGCCCGGTCTCTGGAGAGACGCCCCGCGGCGAGCTCCCGGTCGATGCGTTCGATCTTGCGCTTGTCTTCGGCGATCACCCGCCTGCTGGTGACCAGGAGCTCGGAGAGCTTGGCATTTTGCCCCCGTACCTCGGTGATCATGGCATCGAGCTGCTGCTCGCTGATGGCGTGCTGCTGCTGAGCTCGGGCCAGCCACGCACCGGAACCGCAACCCAAGGCACCGCCGGCGAGCGCCCCGACCGCCGCGTAGCGGCCGCGCCGGTTGGAGGGCGCCAGCACCGAACCGAGCACCGCGCCCAGGGCGGCGCCGACCACGCAGCCCTCGGTGACGGTGTTGTTGAGCACCTGCCCCTGCTGGTGGAGGCGCTGCTCGTCGTCGGTGCGCATCGGCGCGGGTCCCTCCGTCGGCCCGTAATCGCCGGGCAGGGTCCCACAACCCGCCAGGGCCGCGGAGAGGGAGAACAGGATCGCCCCTCGCCAGCGGTTGCTGCATACGGTTGTTCGAGTGACCATTCTCCGCTCTCCCCGGGCGCTGTTATCACTTACCGATGGTTTTGCAGTTTTCGAGCCACGCCGAGCGGGCCACTAGGGAATCGCTCCGATACCGGCCCACGTGGCGCTGATACTGAGCGGCAAACCGGGTGACCTGCTCCAGCCCCTTGCGCTTGAGCTCCGTATCGAGCACCGCCAACTGCTCCCCAAGAATAACATCGTCGTAGATGGCCGCGGAGCCGAGCACGGTCTCCGAATAGTATTGCAGGTTGTCGGCCAGAGCGGATTCCTCTTCCTTGCGCTGGGCCTGGTAGCGCTTGAGGATCGCGTCATCCTTGCCAGATTCCTTTTCGCGGTTTCCGATAAGTGCGATCAGATCGGCGAGCGCATTGCCGTCATTCGACAACTTTTGACAAAGAAATGCTCCGAGCCGCAGTGATGCCCGCGCGGCAAGCCGCCGTTTGTCCTCCTGTTGCTGAACGCTGGTGCGCAGCTCAAGCTGGATGTCCTTGAGCTGCTTCTGCAGCGCCATCAACCGGGCCTTGAGATTGGGGGAGTCGGCGGCCTGTGCCAGCGCGCCGACCTCATCCACCGGGTCGGTGAGGGGTTTGGCGTCCAGTGCCGGGCCGGCGGGTGTCGGTGCGGGTGTCTTGCCAAGCGCGCCCCAGGCCTCGCGGATGCCCTGGAGACGCTCCCGGGAGGTGATGACGGGTCCGGTGATTGCCACCCGGAAGCCGGTGGTGGGGCTGCGCACCGGCTCGGCGCCCTTGTAGTAGGGCACCTCCTTGCGGTAGGCGCTGCGTATGTCGGCTTCCGGGGTGAAGAAGTTGCCCCCGCGCACGACGAAGCCACCCGCCTGGCCGTGCAGCCGATCGAGCCGGTTGAGGCGAAAGGGCTCCAGCACCACCTCGTCAAGATTACCGAGCATGTCGTGTAGCCCCAAGGGGTTCGGTTTGAGCAGACCCGTCATCTGGGCCTTGCCGTTGGCGGACTGGGTACCCTCAAACCAGGCATAGCGGACCAGACCCTCCGGCGTGGGAAAGGTGCGCTCGCGGAAATCCGCTGGGGAAACCCCCAGCCCGCCGCGGGCGGCGAACTCCCACTCGACCTCGGTGGGGAGGCGGACGAAGCCCAGCTCGCTCCCTTCTTTGGGCAGCCGGTCGGCGGCGTTGTGGCGCAACCAACGGGTGTAGCGATCGGCAAAGGCCACGGCCTCGAACCAGCTCACCTGGGTCTGCGGGAGGCGCTTGTCCAATTCCGGCTGGGGACAGCCCCCGTCCAGCGCCGCATATTGCAGTTGGTTGATCTCGTACTTACCGAGCAGGTAGTAGCGCTCGTGGGCCCCCTCGGGAAAGCTGCCCGCGATGTGGGTTGGATGGACGTTCTCGGCGTAACCGTAGGCATCCTCGGTGCCACCGAGGGTGATCGGGTAGTCGTCGAGGGGCCTTTCCTGGGGGATGAAGATCTTGCGAAAGGCCATGGACCCGCCGCAGGGCATGGGCAGGATCACATCGTTGGCGAGCGGCGCGGGGTTGTAGAACACCGCTGGCCACTCCGCACCCACCACCGGCCCCGCAGCAACCAGGCTGGTGACCAGCAGGCTGGCGGTTAACCGCCGTGGCTCAGGCCTCACGCAGGCTCTCCGCAGGATCGATCTTGGCGGCACGATAACCCCCCCCGATAGAGGCACCCAGGGCACACACAAGGGTGAGCAAGGCGGCCTTCAGGCCGTCTTGCACTAGTAGGCGGCACACCAGCTCGTCACGCTGCAAGTCGCTGGCGAGGGCGGTGTTGAACACTGCGGCGACCCCCGCGTAGAGCAGGGCGGAAAGAACGAGCCCCCCAAGGGCGATCAGGAGCGCCTGGGTGGCGGGAAAGGCGACCAGCGGGCCGGTACCGAGCCCGACCAGGCGGAGCATCCCCAGCTCGCGGCGTTTGCGCTCTACGTTGGCCCAGAGGCTGGTGGCGAGCGACAGCAGGAACCCCGTCACCCCCACCCCGGCGATCACCGAGAACATGAAGCTCAGCACCCGGTCGATGGCGCGCACCCGCTCGATCTCGGCGGCCCGGGTCACCACATCGAAGCCCTCCGCGCGCAACCGCTCCGCGAGCCCAGGGACAGCCTCCAGGGCTCGGGCATAAAGGCGAACCCCGGCGAAACTGCGGGCGCCCGCGGGCGCTTCGGCTCCCGCGTCGACCCCAAGCGCGGGGACGCGCAGGCCATCGCGGTAGTCCTCCAGGGCGACCAGGAGCGGTAAGTCCACGAGCACCGCGTCGCGCCCGAAGGCCGTCTCCGGGAGGATGGCGCGCACGCGCAGTGCAAGACTGAGGGATTGGCCCTCGCCGCCGAGGCGGCGACGGACGATGCCCTCCAGGGTCTCGTCCACCGCTGCGCCGAGCTTGAGCGCGGCGGTGTGGGTGAGGACCGCCTCCGCCAACCCCTGCGGCGCCGGCGTGCCCCCGGCAAGGAGGGGATCGCGCGCGGCGGTTGGGATCAGGTCGACTTCCGGGAGCGATCGTTGCTCCGGTCCAATGAGGTCCAGCGTTGCAGCCAGGGTGCGGGTTCGCGGGATCAGAAAACCCACCTCGGGACGGGCGGCAAGGGCCTCGATCCAGGCGGGATCGAGCCGGTGATTGCCCTTGAGGCTGAGCTCGAGGTTGTGGGGGTCCGCCCTCAGCCGCTCCGTCAGGGTGGTCACGATCCCGGATTTCAGGCCGAACAGCACCAGGAGCGGGGCCAGCACCGCGGCGAGGGCGAGCACCAGACAGAGCGATACCAGCCACTCGTGACGGAAGTCGCGCCAGGCCAGGGTCAAGGCCCCCCGCCACTGCCGGGTGGTGGGCGGCGCCCCGGACCGGGGGCCCTCAGTCCTCGAAGCGGGTTGCACTGCCTTGACCCCGTGCCAGAGGGATGGCGCGGATCTCCCGTAGCCCCACCGAGCGGGCCAGGTCCCAATCGTGGGTGACCACCACCGCGGTCGCCCCCAGTGCGGCGCAGAGCTCGAGCATCAGCGCCATCACCTCCTGGGCGTGGATCGGATCGAGGGCAGCGGTGGGCTCGTCGGCCAGGAGCAGGGCCGGACCATGGGCGAGTGCCCTGGCGATGGCCACACGCTGGCGCTCACCGATGGAGAGCGCCCTGGGTTTCTTCTCGAGAAGATGGCCCAGACGCAGGCGCTCCACCAGGGTGTCGACGAGGGGGTCATCGCCCAGTCCGAGCAGGCTGCGCGAGAGACGGATGTTGTCGATTGCCGGCAGAAACGGCAGCAACCCGCCGGTTTGCAGCACGTAGCCGATGTGCCGGGCGCGGAGCCGTGCCAAGGCATCGGAGCGGCCACCGCGCCAGAGCGCCGCCACATCCACCCTGACACCATCCGCCCCCTGTAGGTTGAACTCCGCACAGCGGTCGGGCCGAAGCACCAGTCCGAGAAGGTCCAGTAGGGTGCTCTTGCCCGATCCGCTGGGTCCGGTAAGGGCCACCGACTCCCCCTGTTGGATGGTGAGGGAGGCAACCTCCAGGGTGAAGCTGTCGGCCCCCGTGCCCCGGCGCCGGGCGACCTCGCGCAGCCTGAGGGCGCAGGGGACATCGCTCACGGAAGGGCTTCGATAGGGACCGGGTAGACCCGGTCGGCGGGGGTAGCGGTGGGGCTGAGCGCGATCCAGCGATCGGCGTCGTCGTGGTAGAGCTGGTAGTGGCGGAGCTTGCGCCGCAGCCCATCGAGAAACTCCTCCTGCTGGTCCAGGCTCCAGGTCTGCCAGGTGGCGGCGGTGAGGTTCATCACCTGGCTGCGATAGGGGAGGTCGTCGAGATACTCACCCAACAGACCCATCTGGCCGAGCTTGGTGGCGGCCGGGTCACCGAGCTTACCCGGGTCGCGGGCGAGCTGAGCCGCCGATGAGCGCAAGAGATCAAAGAAGTCGGCCGTGCCCACGTCCTGCTGGGCCCGGTCCCCCGCCTCCAGGATGGCCTTGACCACGTCACGCAGGTTACTGAGCTCGCTCTTGGTCAGGAGCACGCGGACCTCGGTGGTGGCGAGATCGGGATTGGCGAAGTCCCGGTCACTGATCCAGGCCTGAAACAGCTCCGGGGCGGTGGTGCCCTGCGCCCGGCCCAGGTAGGCGAGCTGCATGGCGTAGCCGAGTAGGCGTGCGTCGTCCTGCATCCTGGTCTTGACGTCCTGGGGTTTCACCTCGGGCTTCGCGGTGCGGGCGCTCCCCGGTACGATCTTGCCCTGGGATGCGGCCTGTACCTGCTCGACGATGGCCTCGGCGAGGGTATCGACGATCTGGCCGAACTGATCCACCGAGCCCGCGTCCACCCCGTAGTAGAGGGGTTTGCCGACCACGTCGTTCTGGGTGAGGGTGCGGTACTGGCGCTCCGCCTCGGCGTGGTTGGACTTGCCCTGGGGGGTCTTGAGGTGCAGGGCGTAAAGGGCCACGCCCGACTGCTCGGCCTCGATCTTCACCTGAGGGGCATCGAGGTGGGTTGAGGACAGCTCGCTCTGGCCCTTGATCGCCCCGGCGTCGGTGATCAGAACCAGGTAACGGCCGCCGAACTGGCTCCAATCGACGCCCTGCAGGGCGCTCAGGATGCCGGCGAAGGCGTCCTCCTCGAACCGTGGACTCGACACCTTGGCGGGGCTGAGGCTGCTGACCCGCTGCAGAAAGTCCTCGCCACCCTTGACCTGGCTCGGGTCGGCGAACAGCTTCGAGACGTACTCGAGCTCTGGCACCGCCTTGACGCTCGAGCGAAAGGCGACCAGTCCGAACTTGACCTGGCTCGCGAGTCCGGCCCGTTCGATCTTGTCGTAGATGCGCCGGACCGCCGCACGGGTGCGGTCGATATAGGGCCCCATGGAGATGGTGGAGTCGATCACGAACACCACGGTGGCGGTGAAGGTGCGCAGCACGGCCTGGCTGTCGGTCTTGGGCTTGGCGGCCTCGCTGCCAGGGGCCGTGTCCCCGGCCCGCGCGCTCACCGAGGCGACCTCCAATACCCGTGTGGTGCCCCGCTGGGTGACGACCTCCTCGGCCTGGAAGATCGGGAGCAGGTAGAACTGCTTGCTGATGTCGATATGCTCCTTGGGCTCGATGGAGAGCACCCGCGGGTCACTCTTGCCGGCCTCCACCGCCTCGAGCAGGGGGGCAGCGATCTTGGCGGGGTCCTCGGCCTTGAGGACCTCAAGCAGGTCCTTGCGGTCCTTGAACAGCAGCGCCCGCTGACGATTGGCGGGGTTGGTGAAGCTGAGCGCCATCTGCTGTTTCCAGGGCAGGGCCATGGACGCATCGATCCAGCCGTCGGTGGTCCCCCGGCTGCCACCTCCCACCAGCAACCACTCGCGGCCCTCGAACGACTTGCGCTCATAGACGTAGAACTGGCTGAAGGCGGGTTGTGCCTTGCCGGCCGACTCACCCGGCTTCGCCGCCAACAGCGCCCCAGGCCGGGTGAGGACCCGTTGGAACAGCGTCTGTTTGCCCTCCATGAGAAGGGGTTTGCGGACCTCCTCCCCGGCTTGGGCGGCGGCCCCGAGCAGGGCACCGGCCAGGATTGCGCCCAAGACCAGGCGCCACCCGGCGGGCATCGAGTCTCTGCTCCTCATCTAGGGTTTCCCCCCACAGTCGTTGATCAGTGTCCGCACCTCCGCCCCCTTGGCGGCGGCCTCGCGGAGGAACCCAAGCCCCCGGCTGCGCTCGAAGTCGGTCTTGCCGTGGCGGCAGAGCAGCCGGCCCGCCCCCTGGAGCCCGGCGGGGTCCTGGGCGCGGGCGGCTTCCTCGTACCAGTAAGCCGCGGTCTCCCAGTCCGGTGTGCTGACGGGGCTTCGCTCCGCCGACCAGCCCTCGGGATCATACATCTGGGCGAGCCGCAGGTTGGCGGCCACCGCCCCGAGCCGGGCCGCCTCCTGAAAGAGCTGGCGGGCGCGTTCCGTCTGCTTGCCCTGCAGCGCCCCATCGGCGAGGGCCAGGCAGTCCTCCGCACCCAGCTTGGCACAGTTGTCGGGCCGCGGCGGGGCCGGCGCGGGCTCCGGTGTGGGCGCGGGGGCCTGCGGCGGTGCCGTGGTGCCTGGGTTCTCCTGCGTTACCGGCTTGCTCGCGGCACATTGGGCCGGGCCGAAAGGGGGGATCAGGCAATTGAAGTAGGCGAACAGCCCGCCCGCGACCAGGGCGAGGAGGGCTACGATGCCCAGGAGCCCGATCCACCGGGGCCTGGGTTCGGGGGCGGGCGGGGCGGGTTCCTCGGGCGGCGCGGTGGCCAACTCGGGTGGGCCATCGAGTGCAGACGGTGTCGGCGCTATCGGCACCGGCGGTTCCGGTGCCTTGGGCAGGGCCGCATCGGGCGAGGGGCGCGTAACCGCCCCAGCGTTGGTCCCTAGCAGGGACGGGGCGATCCGCAGGGTCGCCTCCTGTTTGAGGTCCCCGACCCTGAGGCCGAGGCGAAAGGCCACCGTGGGAGGCAGGGCGACGATGGGGTCCACCAGATCGGGTCCCAGCCGCACGCTGAGGCTATCGCCCTCGGTGGTCGTCGCCTCCGCGAGGTGCCAGACCACCGTGGCTTGCCACTGGCCGCCGTGACCAAGATAGGGCGAGGTGCCCTGGTTGCGCATCAGCGACAACTCCATCGGCCCCGGCGGGAGACCCCCGCCACTGAGCCTGAGCAGCCCGTGGCCGGGTCCGCGCTCGCGGTCGTTGGTGAGATCGGATTGCAGGTTCATGCCCTGGCCCCATCCCCACGGAACCGGTGCAGGATCTCCCCAAGCCGCAGGTTCTGCTCGGGGCTGATCTCCCGGCCGGCGCTGTGCCCGGCATTGCCGACGGCGAGCACGCGGAAGGCCGCCAGCCAGTCGAGGATGTAGGCGCCTGAGTAGGCGATCTCCTCGGTCGCCAGGGCGGGGAGCGACCCCGCCGGCACCGGGGGTGGCGGCGCAAACACGCGCCGATCGGGCTCTGCGGGGGACTCGGGCCGCCGCTCCAACGGAACCTCGGCGAGTCCCAGGGCATCGACAAAGGCGTTGATCAGGTTTCTGGCTTGCAGGGCCTGCTGATCGACGATACGGATGCGGGTGGTGGAGCGCTTCTCTTCCAGGGGGGCGAGGGCCGCGATGATGCGTTCCTCGAGCCGATGGCGATCGGCGGCGGTGATGAGCTCATCGCCGATGGCCCCGAGGATGTCCGCCGGCAGATCGAGCAGGCGCCGCTTGCTCTCATCGTCGGGCAGATCCTTGATCTGCTTGGTCCAGGCGCTCAGCGCGGCGCGGGCGAACAGGGCGGCGCGACCCGAGAGCGGTGGCGCAGTAGTGCTCGCTGCCGCCTTGCCCGGCAGGTGGATCAGGCGCTTGCGCGTGGCCCGAGCAGCGTCCTCCTGGTTGGCAGCGGGTTGCGAGGGCTCAGGGGTGGCTTCTGCCTTTAGGTAGAGCCGCCGCAGCGGTTCAGCAGCGGGCTGGAGACTGAAGAGAAGCTCGCCGAAGCCGTCGGGCCGCTCTTCGATTGCCGCCGCCACCCGCTCGGCCAGGGCCCGCTTCTTGATCACCTCGTCGGCCCCCTCGGCCTGAAAGTAGGGGCCCAGCCAACGTTGGTCGAGGTCGGCGCTGATGCGCTGGAGCTGCTCGGTGATCCGCGCGAGCTTGGCATCGCGATTGGCCGCCCCTTCGAGGTAGGCGGCGAGGCGCCGCATGCCACCGTCGTTGATGCCGAGGACCGCATCCCAGGCATCAGCCGCCTCTCCCACGTGCTTTCGCACCGATTCATTGTCGAGGAAGATCCCCCGCTGCTCCTGCAGCCGGCGTCGCTCTTCTTCGTTGAGGAGACCGAGCTCGCGTCCCCCCTCGTCGAGGGCGAACAGGCTGCGGTCCATGCCCGGTTTGCGCACCAGAAAGGTGTTGTCGAAGGGCTTGCCCGGTGCCCATTCCCCCAGCCAGTCACATTTCGAGAAGCGCTCCTGCAGGGTGATGTGGATCAGGTTGCTCCACGCTTGGTGCAGTTGCGAGGGGGTCTGGCCGGGCTTGGCGCGCAGCTTGAGATCGAGCTGGGTGATCACCCAGATCAGGCCCGGTCGGCGGGTGGCGCGGATCGCGGGGGTCTCGCCCTGGGTACTCTGGACCCAAGCCGAGAGGGGCTGCGCGAGCGTGGTCACCTCGATCTGTTGGTCGCAGCGGGTACACATCAGGAGCACATTCATCTCCTGATCCTCGGTGTAGGCTTCGAACAGGTAGGCGACCTTGCCCCGCAGCAGGAGCTGGGCCACCGGGTCGGCATCGTCCTGTTTCACCGCCCGGCGCACCTCATCCATCCCGCCCACACCGAGACGGCCCCGGTAGCCGGGAAAGTCGAGCAGATCGACCTGGTCGAGGAACTCCGCGACCGGCTTGTCGGCGAGCACGAACTTCATCTCGGCGGTGAGTGCGGCCAGCACCGCGCGGGGGATGGGTACCGGCGAACCCACTGCCTCCTCGGTCACCGGTAGGACGGACAGGGGTGGGTATTGGTCGCTACCCAGGTGATTGAGCACGTCCACGTTGAGGATGCTGTCGGGCCGCCACTCGAAACCGCTTCCCTTGGCCGCCACCAGGGCCTCAAGCGGCACGTAGACCACCCGCGCGTGGGACAGTTGCTCGAGGGCGTTGCGCAGCCGCAGGTAGGTGTCGGTGAACTCCCGGACCTCGCCCCAAAGCACCGAAAGCAGCCGGGCGCGATCGGGAGCCGTGAGTCGGGGCGCGAGCTCCACCGCCGCCGGCCAGTAGTCGGCCCGCAGGGGCTCCATGGAGCGCTCGAAGCGCTTGGAGAAGTAGTCGAGGAGGTCGACCATGTCGTCCTCGCTGAGGCCACCGGTGGGATTGGGCTGACGGCGCTTCTCCAGGCCCCCCAGATGCTCGCGGATGTGGGCCTCCTCGGTGTTGAAGGCGACGCGATCGCGGTCGAAGTCGTTGAAGAAGCTGTTGCCCAGCACCTTGACCAGGTCCGCCTCGGAGAACAGCGCCAGCTCTACGGGAAAGCCCGCGGGGGTGGTTCCCGGCTGCCGGGTGAAGCGGGTCACCAGCCCGGTGGCCTCCTTGCCGCCGCCGGGGGGGTTGATGTGGCCGATGAAATGCAGGCGCTGGCCATCGAGGCGGGTGTGCAGCTCGCCGTCCTCGCCCCGGGCGAGGCTGGAGACCAGGTAGGATTTGCCCGCCTGGGACATGCCGAACACCCCCACCGAGAGCGGGCGCCGGGCAGCGGACCCGAGCCGCCGGCAGAGGTTGCGGGTGCGGCGCAGATGCTCGATCAGCCCGTCGGCGTCGCGGTCGATGCGCGGGGAGCCCTGACGGACCTCCTTGACCCAGGCGACCGCTTCACCGCCGGCCCCGATCATGGCCTGGCAGCGCTCGGCCAGCCCCTGTGGTGTGTTGCTCACGGCCAATTCTCCCTCAGCGGATGATGCTGCCGGTGTCGAGCCAGTAGCTGTTCTCCCCCATACCCACGGTGGAGAGGGTGTTGAGCTTCAGCGTCAGGTCCAGGCGGGCATTGAGCGAGATGCCCTCCTCGGACTCCAGGGTGCCGATCTCGAAACGCTCCGCCCGTTTCTTGCGGTCCTTGCGCAGCGTGACCCTGAGCACCACCGGCGCTCCCTTGCGGTCGGCCTTCTCCAGGCTGCGCTTGGCCTTTTCGCTCAGGTCGAGCACGTAGAGGGGGCTCGCGGGCCAGCGCTCGCTCGCGAGCTGGCGGAAGCCGAGGATCATGCGCGAGCGCACCTCGAAGGGGGTGTCGGGCAGCTCGTAGTCCTCGCGGTCGAGGTCCACGTCGCGGAAGTAGACGTCGGAATCCTTGATGATCAGGTTCTGATCGGTGAGCCCGATGTAGCGCACCGTCGAATAGGCCTTGAAGGCATTGGCCAGGAAGTTGAAGTTAGGGATACGCCGCCCACCGCCCACCTTGCAGATCATGGCGCCCACCGCAGCGGTGGTCTTGGGGTCGTCGATGCGCCCGTCGCGGTGAAACGGATACCAGGTGCCGGTGCGGTAGCCGTTGAGGGGGACGATGCGGTCGGGCGGCAGCGGCAGCAGTGCCCGGAACAGGGCCTGGATGCCCGGGAGGCGCGAGGGGCGGCCACTCAGGAGTAGCACGTCGCAGTCATAGAGGTAGACGATCTCGCACAGCGAGCGAATCGCCTTGCTGATCTCGAGCTCATCCTCGAGGAAGGCCCGATGGAGACGGCCGAGGTCCTTGCGGATGGGGGTGCTCAGAAGGTCGAACTGGATGCCGCCGAGCCCGCTCTCGCGCCGCACCCCGCGAGAGAAGTAGCCGACCACCGGCTCGGAGGGTGGATCGCGACCCTCCAGAAGCTGCGCGATGGGACGGGTCTCCACATCGGCGCCGGTAAGGGGGTCATAGGCTTCGTAGTCCTTGAGGATTCGCAGCCCCAGCGGATAGAGCACCTGCAGGGTGAGCTGTTGCCGCAGGGCCTGGTCCTGCACCGAAACCGGCTCGGCGCCGATCAGTTTCGAGAGGAGCGGAGCGGGATCGGCCACACCCTGGTCCTGCAGGGCCTGCTCGATGGCGGGGACCACCAGCTTCTGCACCACCTCGAGCAGGATGTCGTCGCCGGCGATCTTAAACCCGTCACGGAAGCGTTGCTCGGGGAGGATGTAGACGTTGGCGCCCTGACCCCGGTCGAG